>Ga0126338_10002384_pt1 | contig 12895 bp, 5 predicted proteins | sample OrbCmetagenome_2_FD_92529 | JGI IMG/M metagenome (GOLD analysis project Ga0126338, IMG submission 92529) | Coral microbial communities from Petempiche,Puerto Morelos, Mexico - Orbicella C C metagenome | ecosystem: Host-associated > Invertebrates > Cnidaria > Coral | place: Petempiche,Puerto... | reverse complement strand
GCTTCGGCAGTTTTTTGATGTTTATAGAATGATATTGCATTAAAAGGCCTTTTTCTTCAACACTGTGTAGTTTTCTCCTTATTTTGCGTTGCGATAGTAATTTCTGAACAGTATTTTGCGGGGGCTTATTTTCGGCCTGATTTTGCTGCTATCAGACGGAAAAAGTTTGCGGCTCGATATTTTTGGTTTAAAGCGAAACTAAAACAAAAGAAATTCATTTTTAAATAGTATTCGGTAACCTCTACTTGGGAGATAAAAATCGGCCGATTTTATTTTTTGGCCGGAAATCATCGGTCGTTTCTTAGGCGCAGGGCCTCTTAAACATTCCTCATTGGTGGTAGCCGCCTTTTTCATGATCCAGTTTTTATTTCTTCAAACCGACAGCCTCCTGTCCCGAGAGTATTGTGGAAAGGTATAACGTTACTAAAGTGTGCTACCCTCACTACTCCGCGAGCTGTGAGGACAAGACACCAATGTATCTCCCGAAATGGAAACAACCCCCATCTGATTTTTCCCCGTCCTTGTTCGACTCTTTATGTCCAAAGCCCTGGCGGTATCAGTCAGCTGATGACATGGGCAACTCACACAAGATGAGTCCACGAGCAGCATATGGAGGTGGTGGTTATGTGGCTGACTTGGGCTACGACCTGCAGGCAGCAATAAGGGTTGTGGAACAACTAAGTGAAAACAATTGGATCGATCGTCAAGCCCGAGTGGCAATCGTGGAATTCGGTATTTTCAACAGTAATATGAACATCCTGGCGGTAGCAAATTATTTCTTTGAGTTCCTACCTACTGGCGGTGTTTTCAGTCACGTCAAAGTGGAAATGTTAGAGCTGTATGGCACAGAGAGTAGTTTTCTTAAGCTTGTTCTGCTTTGTCGTCTTCTTCTTATCATCATGATCGTCGCTTACTGTGTCATAGAGACTGTAAAGATGTGCCGTCAAAGACGATCCTACTTCAGAAACGTTTGGAACTGGCTCGCCCTTGTTGTCATCGTCACATCTATGACAGCTGTGGTTTCTCACATTATGCGTGTGAAGACAACTACAGATACTGTTAAGGAACTACAGAAGAACCTTTATGCTACTGTCAGCTTCCATAAAGCTATAAGCTTGCTCGACATTGAAACAACGTTTTTATCTATTGTTATCTTCCTTGCGACTATCAAGCTGCTGAGTCTCCTGCGCTTCAGCAAGCAAATAATTTTCCTTTCCATAGCGGTTCGGTTCGCTGGGAGATACTTGGCCTCTTTCTCATTTGTGTTCTTTGTTATCTTCTGCTCGTTTGCTACTAGTGGCATGGTGGCATTTGGGGCTCTTGTAGAGTCATATTCCAGCTTTCCCCGAGTTTGCGTCTCCCAGTTTGAGTTTCTTCTCGGTAAGGCGGTGCCCAATTTTGAGATGGCTAAAGTTGACCCTCTTCTAGCCTTCCTGTTTTCAAGTCTTTACATTTGTTCCATGACACTCTTCTTTCTAAATGTGTTCATCGTTATTTTAAACGGTGCTCTGGAAGAGGTTAAAGATCACCTTGATGCTGTGACAGACGAACTCGACCTGGCTGATTTCATGACTCTCTATTTGTTTCAAGGCATTTCCAACATTTTCGGCAGGAAGAAACGCAAGAAGCAGAGACTTTATTGCGAAAACCTGACCTTTGAAGACGAATGCGCGTATGTGGAAAATTGTCTTGTTGAGATTGATCGCAGAATCTCCATATTGGCAGAAGACGCTCTGACGGCAGGGCGGGTTCGATTAAAGAAAGCTCGGTTGCGAAAGTCATCATCGTCCCAAACTAAAACTCCCTTAGTAAAAGACAAAACAGGCACCAGCAAAACAGAAAGAACCTCTCAATATATGGACCTACCCTTGGAAGAAGCTTCAAATGACGAAGAGGTGTCGACTTCCCTCAGTTCTGAAAATGAAGATCAAATAGTTTCATCTACCCGTGCAGTGCAAGGTATCTCCAATCCTTTGTACTCAAATCGGCTCCCTACGAGAACCGAAATGGACAACACTGATGAGGCTATAGATCGACCAATTACGTCCTCTGCAATTTATGTTGAAATTGAACACCAAGACACTCAAATGTAAAGCTAATGGAACCATGCTCAGTTGCTTTTGTGTCAAATGGTACGTTTCGTTCTTGAAAGGGAATTATTAGCTGTTATTTTTTAACTTTAAGTTTTTCACTTAAGCTGGAAAATTAACGTAAGTGAAGTTACATGACGTTTCGACAACTTCATGTCATCATTGTCGAATGCATAAATTACGAAATAACGGCAAGGCATGTAACGTTTGCTAATTTCATTTTCCCGCATCCTAAGTACTATAAATATGCCTTGCCGTTTTCTCTAGAATCAAGTTATCTTTTATCCCCGTGTGTTAATAGTACATGGGAGTGTTCATTACACAAATTATGTATTAGCTGGATAGATATAAAACGGTTCACTTTACTTAAGTGAGGGTCTCCCAGGGCTTTTGGGGAACAAGGAACATTGGCAAAATATCGAAGGGAACAAGGGACCATTAGCCATTTTTTGGGAACAGGGGAACAAAATTCGAAAAATTACGAAGGGGAACAAATAACGAAAATGTGTGGGAACATGGGAACATGGGGCAATTTTGGAAAGGAACAAGGGAACAAAGACCCCCTCCTGGGAGACCCTCTTAAGTGACGAAAAGTATTTGATTTGCATAACTACGCTACACCATTGGCTTGAAAACTTCGCGCCATGCACTTTTTCACCCAATCAGAAGTGAGAAAAAAACCAGTCGTGACTGGCGCAACAAAATTCTTCAAGGTTAGGGAAAAGTCAGGGAATTTTATTGTGAGTCAGGGAAAATTGAAGTAATTCAACGCGGCTGATTTAATACCATTGCATGAAGACTAGAAGAAACATTTGGGGCTCACTCTGATCTCAAAGATAAATTTGTTGAAAACTTACCAGTCTTAATGAGTGGCTCAAAAGCACGGCTATAAGTTGAGAACAGAAGCCGCTACTATATCTGACATCGTATTTATTTGGTCAGGAAAATCTTATTTTTATCAGGCTAAAGGCAGGAAAAAGTCAGGGAATTTTGAAAAGTGATGCCTGTGGAAACCATTATTGAGCGCTACTCAGGCACTTCACGTGAGTAGGTGTTTAGAAACCCAACAACCACTTGATTATTTTACAACCAAGCGGACAAAGATGTTTTCTTATTTCTTAGTTAAGGCCATTGGAAAGTTATCATATAGTATTTCACAGTAGTCTGGGGTTGAAGTTTGAATATTACATAGTTTTAATATCTGATTAAAAACAAGTAAAGTTAGTTTAAATTTCAGTCCACTTCTGAGGGCATTTATTCACTTGCTCAATTGAAATACAATGTCGGCCATGTAATGAGCATAGTGGGTTTTGCATTTGAAGTGAGACATTTCGTAAGCCATGCTAGCTACGTCCTATGGGCAAACTAAAGGTTAAGCGTATGTGGTGTTCTAGTGAAATTCAGAGCTGACTTTTATAAAAAATCATTTTCGATTTCTCAGTTTGCCAAGTTCTCAAGTGTCCACTGCGGGTCTCACGATTGAACGAGACTTGCTGGCCGATATCACAGCAGTAAAAATCCGATCGAAATTTGTTGATCTGTATATCGCATTTTAATGTCAGCTATAAAAAAAAAAAAACAAATTCGCACGCGGTAGAAAACTCCAGTGATGTTGATTACTCTTTAATCTAAACTTCCTATAACTGAATGAAAACAAAAATCTACGAAAGCAGTCATCATAAGGCTGCTTTTTCATTTATTTATCTTCTCAATTGGATTTTGCTCATATATTTAAATTGTGTCTCAAGTTCTCAAAATATTGGCAAAAATTTTACGACTTGTAATGTTCCTGAAATGTCGGGTTTTACACCCTGGAGTGCATACCTACTTCAATATAAGGGAGCAGTTGTTTAAGTATGAATTAAATATGATGTCAGCACAGCGGTCAAATAAATAAATGACATGTTCACCGTGAATAACTGATGACGTCCGGTTATTTGTACTGGAGTCGCCCTCTGTGCTTCTGGCGATTTCGTGGCCTTTTCGCTAATTCGTACCAGGTCATTGTATTTTCTAGGTAACCAGTCATTTGTATTTCCGTAATTAAGTCTTGCGGACTTTTTTTATCTCGGTTTTTTTTTCCTATTTTGTCCCGAAAATTTCGCGGTGGCAAATTTCTGGTCTGGCACTCGACGACTGGTTTGTGGGAGAAGATAACGAACGAAATTGCATTTTAAAGAGGCACAGAAGTCTCCACTAGAAACCCGCTTCAGTTTTGCGGCATCTGAGCTGAGAACAACCGAGCTAACTGTCGTGTCACTAAAAGTAAGTATCCTGTTATTTTAGTATTTTAACTTTTGTAATTGCTTTTAAACGTGATTCTCTTTTCTTTGCCAGTTAAGCACCCTTAGGGATGATATTACTTGCCCGTGGTTCAGTTTTAAGAATATGTATGCGGTGATGTCAATTTAGTGAAACTGGAAATTTCGTTGCATTAGTGGTAAGCTTTCAGAGGTAAAATTCGGTTATTTGAAGCATAACAACCCCATACCTTTCTACTCGTTTAAGATCTATACCTCACCACTCCACGAACCAAGAAAGGTTCGATCAAGTGTCCTCGTACCTTTCTTTGTTTATTGTCTTATTTTTCCGCGAAATCTCTCCAAAATTACAGGCCAATGGGACGCTCAAAGTCACGGAGTCGGAAGTCTTCCTTTGTTTTACCGTTTCGTGATAAACATTAAGCCACACACACCTGAACAAACATGTCGCCAAATCGCCATTTACACCGTAAGTCGTGACTGTCCTATCATGCATGGAGCGATTGTTGCCTTGACTTGGCTCCAAATGATTTCGATTATGCTTAGTAAAACACCATGCGGATGTTATGATGAGGTGAGTTTTTGAATATCCAATAAAATTCCCTTCATTGTGCTCAAAAAAGGAACGGCTGCTAAAACAGTACTGACAAACACGAACAAATTAACATCAACCTCTGAGACTCCTTTTTATTGCCATGTTAATCACACTGCCCTCGCGCCAGGATGTAATGTAAAACTTCAACATTTAGAAAATTGTACTTAAATGAAAGTCTGTTTTCTTTTCTTATAATAATGATTGTACTTTTGAGCATTGTCTTATTTTGTGTAACATCCTATATCTTGGTGCGTGAGTCGATTAAAATTTGCACAACTGGGTTTTTACTATAGAATTCCACTATCTGATAATTCATCGTTTACGATTACATAAAATTTATGATCTTTCGATCTTAGTCATCGAGAAAGCATCCAGCGCCAAAAATCGCCCGAATCAATTCAAGCACTTCGTTTTATCTAAGTAATGGAGATATGATCTCCGTGGGCTGAATGTGGTCTTTTATGACGAAAGCTGGAAAGTGGATCTTCGCAAAGTAAGTGAAAGCGTGGTTTTCTACGGACATGTCACTCAAGATGTCACAGCTAAAAGACCACTAAAACTTTAATTTGTGGAGAATGTTATTCAAGTCCTTACTTAATTTGGCCGCGGCCAATGGGTATGAAATAGCCTGTCTTGGATAAGTAACAAAGACGATTCGTGTCTTTTAGAAAAGCTTGCGAAATGTCGTCTTTTAAATTATTGTGGGGTGTAATTAGACGAAACAGATGGTGCAGGGCAAAAAATTATTGGATTTGATAGCGGGTAGTTTTAAAGTTTTTAATCGTTTTTTTGTTTTTTATTTTTTCATTTAAAAGTTGAATGAAGAACCGGAGGCAAATTGTTGAATCGAACTTGAGTGAATGCTAGGTTGTGTGGCATTTGAACTACCAGTTGTCAGCCTTTAATTTTCACATGAATAGCTGTTCGAAATAGCACGCCAAGCATTAAAGTTAAATTAGCAGGAAAATTAATTTCTCGGCGTATTTCATCATCGTTACGAACAAATACTAAGTCTCTCATTTTCCTCAAAATGCAGCGGAGAAAAATCTACAAATACATCAACACCCTCTTTAGAGCTGTCAATTGCCGTTCAAAAAACAAACCTTAATGATGAAGCTATCAAGCTTTCTGCATTACCGATCATTTCCAAAGATTTGGTCAAGCTGGTTTTATGGAACAGTATTATCGGGACTTTTTGTCGAGTTTCTTCAAACTAAAGTGACATCTGATTCTGAGTTCGAAGTCGGAATTACAAAACAGTTAGAATGGAATGGACTACACTGCATTATGATGGACAAATAATGAGATTCCGCTTGCGAAATTCGGCAAATATTGCAGACTTTCAACACCTTGAGTAACTCAACACCGAAAGATACGACTTAGCGAAAACATTTAAAATAGAAAAACGATTGTTTATTATATGGCTACAATGCTCCGTGAGCGGGCAAGATGAATCAAATCCTGCGCTGTGATTGGCTACCCGAGCCTATCTTGCCCGCTCGGGACTACCCGCCAAGTCCCGCAAGATTATTTTCCCCGAAAGCCATATAATAAATCCTTTATTGACCAACCTTGTTCGGTAAAGATGGCCGGATATTGGCTTCGTTCTTTTTTTTGCGAGTTTATGGACCTCGACTCCGTCTGGGTCCATAAACACGCAAAAAAAGAAGTTGGCCGATATCCAGCCATCTTGACCTCACACTTGGTCAATAACCCATACATCCTGTTCTGATTTTGACGGCTGAGACTTAAAGAAAATCTTCTTTGAAAAAGTAGTTGATTTCATTCTATTTTACACACGCTTGGTCATTTTTGTCTTAGTTTTACTTTTAATGCAAATATCTTGGTTCACTTCACCAACAGTTTCGATTAACATGGCAAACATGGCAAGATTCGGCAGGTTGTATTGACATTTCGCAGCAAATATGTCTGTTTGCAAGGATATGACGTCAAAGAATGACATGCAAACAAATTTTATGAACGTGGGTAGTCGCTGAGGTTCTCATACTGTTTTCAATCACTCAGACTCTGTAATTTAGAAATTTTCGTTTGTTTTGTCCCACAGTGAACAGTCATTTCCCTGTGAAATTATTTACTATACTAAATTACCTGCAACAGCAAATAATATCGAACGTTTAGAAAGTAAAACGAGTTAAACATATAAACGCAATGAAAACTTGAGTTCAACATTAGGGTTGTAAAGCCATAAAAAAAAAGACAGAAACGAAGCTTGCGGCAAAAATGCACTGATTACAATATTATAAAGAAAGAAAGGGTCAATGTAATTTCTAGTTTGGCCTCAGCGTTACTGCAATTATATTCTGGCAATGCAGTAATTTTCCAAAAGGAGGTTTCATTGTTTCGCTCTCTTTTAAGAACAACAGTTGTCTGAGCACACGCATAAGAAGATATCAGGAAATTTGCATTATCATGGCACCTGTCATTCCCTAACTTCTCACATTGTGACCGACATCGCCGTGACTGCCGTCGTTTACATAACCATTTAATTTATTATCATTCACAACCAAAAATTCTGTCCATGCATATGAACAGTTCAAGTAGCACACAACGCGCGCGGCTCCTTTCGTTCCGCGTTCTCAGTGCCACGTTTGGAAATTGATGTTTTATTTATCTTCTTGTTTCGTTTACACGATTCGAGTAAACCTATGCCCAGCTAAACTGAAGCAGTTTGTTTTTCGAAAGTGGTGGAGAGGGGGTGTTTTGTAATTCAACTCTTAAGTAAACGCTTTGCGTCAGAGATTGATCATTTCATTCGACTTCCTCAGAAACGAAACTCCAGTGAAACCGAACGAACCGGATGCCGTTCAGCGCTAGAAAATAACCATCACGAGACTTCAACACTGTTCAGCTTATCAAAAACTGCTCTGTTTCTAGATCCTTTAGCACTGATGTACCACGTAAGTATAAGTTAAACTGCTGAGATCTTTAATCATTAAAACCTTCAAACTAGTACGAAATATCATGAAAGCTATCTTGTCAGAAACCACCCAACACAGACAATGCGGTGGTAGTGTTAATTGGTTGAGGAAACTGTCCTCTTGTGAAATTAAGTCTCTTAATTGTAGTGATTTTGTAGACCAGTTTGAATTTATAAGGAGACTATTGTAAGCAGGGCTACGTGTTGTCTTTTTAAAACACTATCGACAATGTCATTGAGAATAAATCTTAGCGACCATTATTCACCTGTAAGGTGGGTAGAACTAAAACCATTAGCGGTCCAATTTTTAGTCAACCATGACATTGTTTCGCTTATCTTTCAGACTCTGTTGTACCAATTAAGACTGCGATGAATCTTATGTAATTTTACACTGGCTCAAGGCGAAGACATCCGATCCAAGAGAGAGTTGAATCGGCTGAGCACCTGTCATCACAACTTACAGAATATTTCGCAAAACGATACGCCTCATTTCCATTTATTGATGAAATATAGTGCCTTTCGCGCCATTGTAATTATTTCGCTGCTGTGATCTCACAGTGGAAGTAATTATTTAGCTTGCCTGTTAATATAAAAACCTCCAGGCCATCATATATTGTCTCAGGAGTTTTTTTCCTGGCAGCTGAACTAAATATAATACTGGAAGAAAAACACTTTTTCGCGATAATCTCCTTCGTTTAACCACAACAGAAGAGAGTTTACATCTGGCGTTGTGTCACGTTGTGGACACGTAGTGACGAGAAAATTATTGGACTGACACTTTTGGCTTCAGCCATGTTTAACAATACTACTGAAGACCTGTCAGGCGACATCCTGCCAGAGTTACACACCTACCGCCATATTGAGCTGGCGTCCGCGATTGTCCTGTGTGTTCTGTCACCGGTTACTGTGATATCGAACGCTCTGCTTTTGACGGCGATATATAAGGATCCTTTGAGGTGTTTCCGTACTCCAATGACCTTCTTTATTGCGGGTCTTGCCGTGGCTGACTTCCTCATTGGATTGACGGTTGAACCGTTTTTTGCCGCTTATTACTTTAGGGAGAGGCCCAGCGAGAGTTTCAGATTAATTCACAGAATAGGAGGCATCATCTCCACAGTTGCAATTAGCTTGTCTTTCTTCGTTGTATTGGCGCTGTCGGTGTGTCAGTACATTGCGGTAACGTACCCACACCAATTCAAAGAAATTGTGTCTAGAAATCGAGTTTTATCCTTCCTCACTGTTAGCTGCGTGTACCTCACGAGTTTCTGTATGTTGCAGTTTACAGGAATGAACATGAGCACGTTCTTAAAGATGGACCTTATCATTCACCCCACATTGTTTTCACTCATTCTAATAATAGTCCAGGTCCTACTTTACACCTCGTTCAACCGGCATCTACAACAAAGCAACACGCTTCGCAGAAAAGCATCCTTAAACCAGTCGCTGCAGAAAGTGAACTCGTACAAGAGGAGACACAATGAACGCCAGTTCACCGTCATGACATTTTATCTCACAGCCATCTTGCTAGCTTCGGCTTCTCTGCACAATGTGGTCCTGTATATTTATCTCTTTAGGAAGCCAAAAAACAAGGTCGAAAATGTCAACATCCACATTGGACTTCGCATCAGTGATCTAATGCTCTTTATTAAGGTCGCTTTAGACGTGTTTATCTATGCATGGAGACTTCCTTCTTATCGTAGAGCTCTCAGGTACACGCTATTTGGTCGTCGATCCATGTCGCGACCGTCTTCCACACTGCGGAAAACCAGTGGTGGTATTACAGGCATGCAAGGGATTGGTCGAAGAGAGCCTGGAACAGAACATACATCAACAGTATAACTTTGACACTGAACTTTTTGTGTGGGCTTACAAAAATTGCAACCCAAAGTTTGGGTAAAGATTACCCGGAAATTTAAACTGAAAGGTTTTTCCTTTGTAAGTTATTGGGAGCCCAAGAATTATAGGAAGTGAAATTCAGCGTCTCACTTCCTGGGCTTTTTCCTAGACGATTTTCAAATTTCGGGGAGAAAGGCCTGAAAACGAGTGATACTTACAAGACAGTGGTAGCCACAGCGACTAAAGATGCGTATTTCCTTTGTACAAAGAACACAGTCTAGTAAATGACAGGGAAATCGCTGTGTTGTAAAGCAATTTGAGTCAATAAGATCATCTCATACTAAAATTGAACAAGAGAAAATAAATATTTGTTAAATCCGATCGGATTTTTGCCTTGTCCCTTTTTTTCCGTCACATGCAAATTAGTGAAAGACACCAAAAATATCGTCCCATTGCGACATGTCGTAGACAAATTGGCTGCTTTGTGGTCTTTGTAGTATAATAAAATTATTGGATTTACCAGAAAAGTCAAAATTAAAATCATGTGGTTTATTTATTTAAAGTTTATATTTATCAAGAGAATTATCTGGCAATTTTTTTTTTAAGATGTTATGGACCCACCAGCGAGATTTTCAGCAGAGATATACTAAATAAAATGACCGCTCTTTCTTCTGGAAGTCAAAGCTCTATTATATGAATTTCATCTCTCCGTTAAATAAAATATCGGTTTCCATTTGTGAACTGAGTAGCTTGAGTTCAGACGTCTACGATTTTTTTTTTTTTTTTCTCTTTTTTCGCGCGAAAAATAACCTGCGTTTTGTTTTTTTTGGGTGAACGGGAAGGGCCAAAAAAAGAACGCCTGATCGCAGCTTATACGCGAACGGAAAAAGTAGACGTCAGCACGTCTCTGATCTCTCCCGCACCATAATGAAGAGGGCTCCAAAAACAGGTAGCAAGCAAAACCCAGCGGGTACACATTGGATCGGTGATTGATTCATCAATTCGGCCGAAGTTCTTCACGAAAGATTAAGCAAAGCCGGCACAACTTGATCACAACCGGTCACCATTATGTATAGAGCAAGTTACAGAATTTTGATACGAAGGTGTTTTAAAGAGTGATTATTGTGAAATAAAGTGTAATGCACACAATTTCCCTAATGCGGAGAGAGCTAGTGAAGATTTTAGTCCCGATAAGATGATAGTCGTATTATATTGTATTAAGACGGCGGTTTTGCAGAAAGACCACTCGAAAATGGATCGATCATATATTTCCTTGTCAGGATAAAGGAAGTTTTATCTTATTCAGTGGTGATGAGATGAAAAACAGTTCCTTTGCTTCTACAGATGAACTTAAGTCTGGTAAAACGCTCACAACATTTTAAACCACGGAGTACACTCCCTATAGCAGACTACCGGGGTTGTTCCACCCTCCACCCTTTTCACCTGAAGTATCTGAAACGATATGGGATTTCTCGCACTGAAGAAATTCAGAAGAGAAAAGGAAACTGTCTCAATTAAGAATTTAAGAGTGCCATTCAAGATATTTCGAACAAACAGACCTAACTGCCGATTTACCAAAGAAATTTTAGGAATTATGCAATCCAAGAGTATGGAATGGATGCAGCGTGTATAAAGGTACTTGAAAGTCGCACCATTTTACGTCAAGGATATACGAAAAAAAATTATCTTTTCTCTCAAAACTGGTATACTAACTGGTAAGGGTCTAGACCTCGTGGCGGAGCCTCACCGTGTCGAACTCTGTTCGAAAAGAAATGAAAGACACCAAAAATATCGTCTGATTGCGACATGTCGTAGACAAATTGGCTGCTTTGTGGTCTTTGTAGTATAATAAAATTATTGGATTTACCAGAAAAGTCAAAATTAAAATCATGTGGTTTACTTATTTTAAGTTTATATTTATCAAGAGAATCATCTGGCAAAATATATTTTTTAAGATGTTATGGATCCACGCCAGCGAGATTTTCAGCAGAGATATACTAAATAAAATGACCGCTCTTTCTTCTGGAAGTCAAAGCTCTATTATACGTTGGGTAGCCTTCCTCTCAAGATTTCAACATAACTTAATAATAAAATTATGGTAACATTGCTGGGCCAACATATTGCACGCGTTTGGATCCGCGCGGATCCAGATCTTGAACTAAGGGGGCGGGGGTGAGGGGAAGGGGCGGTTTTGTTTTGTTTGCCCTGCCGGCTTTTCTTCCTTCTGTGATTTTTTCTTTTTTTACCCAAAATAGGCGGGGGGAGGGGGGTGCGGACCGGCCTAGGCGCACCTTACTGCGCCTGCGTAAGATTGCTTATGCTTATGCTGATGCAGAAGTGAAAACTAGCCTTTGATAAAAAGAAAAAAGTAAGCTTAAAACGATGGCTGGCCGATTATTCATTAGTTCTCATTGCTTTTGCCATGCATCTAAATTTTACAACAATTACAAATATACCTAAAATACCCGTTTTGAGTAAATTGGGCTAGACACCGGTTGGTTAAATATTTCTTGGTTGCACAATCCAGAATGCAATTTAAACGAGAAGGCGGCATCCTTACATCGTTTTTAAATTAATAGATATGTTTACGTTTGTCGCTTCCGAAAAGACGCATTTGCTTTATTTCAGTTGATGAACAGCAAACGTTGTTACTGTTGTTGATGAACGCGGTATTGTACGGTACAATAAAATATTGCTCAAAAACATATTAATTAAGCAAAAGTAATATAACCAATACCGCTTTGTAAGCATTTTTGTGTGGTATGATTATTTTAGTTATTTTAGAGTTTTTGTTTGTAAAATATATATTTACACATTTATTCTCAAGTTCTACGGATTTTGAATATCAAAAAGAACTTGACGATATTGAAGACTTGTAGAATTGAGAATATTAAAATAACAGTTCTAATGCACGATTCCTATATGCGGTAGACATACATAATTTCCTTAGTTAAGGTGGTCGAACACAGTTTTCGCGCGCGCTTTTGCTGATGCAACTGAGCGCGCGCATACCCGCATTATCTGTGCTATTTTTTTCTCTATTATTGAACGTAGTGTATTGATGGCTTTAGTCTTTTATTACAAAAATATGTTAGAAAAGGTAACGACGCAAAGAAACCAGCAATTCTCAGCTTTCTCTTTGTTACCGAAAGAACCCAGTTAAATGCAGCGCATG
>Ga0126338_10002383_pt1 | contig 12899 bp, 12 predicted proteins | sample OrbCmetagenome_2_FD_92529 | JGI IMG/M metagenome (GOLD analysis project Ga0126338, IMG submission 92529) | Coral microbial communities from Petempiche,Puerto Morelos, Mexico - Orbicella C C metagenome | ecosystem: Host-associated > Invertebrates > Cnidaria > Coral | place: Petempiche,Puerto... | reverse complement strand
GTAGTGTTCACTTTAGGTATGGAAAGATTAAAATTTCCGCGAAGATTGTACACTGCTCTCTTCTCAGTTATAAGATTTTTGAAACTGGATGGAGCCCTGCCTTGAGTAATATTGTTCACAGTCAGCAACATGTCTTGAGTGCGATGATTTTCTACGGTTGATGTTGATCCAATACGCCCTAAGAGCGCTTCGTACGTCGAGATCTTGTTGCTGTACACAAATCTCAAGGCCCTCGCATTTGTTCTTTCCAGTTTTTCTGTGAGGCTTTCCAGTTTTTCTACCCTTGAAATATTACAAGCTGTAACAGTTGTAGTTGAAACGTATTTGTGATTTATTAGAACAACTGCAAGACTGAAACAACACTGCCAGCCTTTTGAATCTAAATTTTCTCAACTTTTTTTACTGTCATGGATGTCAAGGTCAGTGTTCCAGATAAGTAAGGGGTCTCAAGTCAAAAACCTGACAAGATCAGCTACATGACCCAACAAATTAGTAGAAAATTTGTAATGGGGTGATAGGAGCAGTGTGAAGTGACCCATTTGAATTCCTTATTGACACCCTACCCTGAAAAGTTACCTGGAATTCTGTAAGATGTTGATAATTAGCACCTTTTGTTAAGAGTTTTCCAAACAAAAGGTTACAATTATCATCATCTTACTGTGTCTGTGCATGTTGGCTTATGCTTATGAGCTAGTGAAAACCAGCTTTTACTGACAATCCTATCCAAGAAGATAGCCTTATATTAACCTGCAGCATCTGGAAACTTTTCTTTTTCTCTCTTTTTCTTATCCTGCCTATTGTCACCATCATCATCTCCTTCTTCCACAAGCAAGGTTCGGTTCATATCTAAAATAACAGTCAAAATGTCAAAAGAGTGTAAAGGAAGTGAAATTTGGAGCTGCCAGTAATGAGGCAAAAGACAAGTGTTTAAAAGTCCTAAAACAATGTCTGCCCAACCAGGGAACAAGGGAGGGGTTTACTTTAATTTGGTTGTAAATATGCATGGCTAGTTCACTATATCTGTAGAGATTACATTTTACATATGCTGGATGTGGTAAAGTGTTGTTCAATATTGCCCTTAGTACAATTTAGTATTTTCCTTTGTGATATGATTGTGATATACATTACTAATATTAATATTATATTACCATACACCAGCAGGGCTGTCAATGTGTGGTTCCAGAAAATATGAGTACCTTCATCAAAGATGACCCTTTGGATTGTTCCCCCCTCCCTCTGAAATGTCCAGTTTAGCTTCATACATGTACCTTCCCTTTAAAAATTTCCAATTGGCTACTGAGACCCCCCACCAACTGTGAATTTGTTGGTGTGGGTATGGATATTTTCTGGACCTGTACAATAAGGACCATAACCTGTAACACCTGTTACAGCTGAGTATTCTTGATGGGCCTTCTTCACCCATAAAGTAACAAGTTTGTTACGACTGTGAAGATCAAGACTACAGGTGAATCAACACCTCATGTCAGCCCAGCACCAGAACAAAGGAAAGCACCAAATTGTACCATTCAAGGGTAAAAACAAACCATAACAAATCATTGCACCAATTCATTTATAACGTAGTTCTGTCAAGTATACATCTTATATATTATTATTACTTAATTTAGACATGAGTAATATGCTCAGCAATACTTCACACTCAAATGTCCAATTAGATTTTTCACATAATCAAAATATTTTTCACAAAACGCAATTTTGAGCTTTACTTTGCAGTGCGGTGTTTGGTGATGCAGCGCACAAACTAAAGAGAACTAAGAGGACAACCTGAAATTAGTTGAACTGGTTTCCTAGAGTTAAAATACCACTAGTACCAGTATCAACTGCCTCACAAAATGGAGGTTGGGTGCCTGAGGGGTTTCATTACAGTAATTTTTTTCAGCCCAAGGACAACTGGTTTTCACAGCCAGGCAGAATGTTTTGAACTGAACTTCTTTAAAAGAAAAACTTTCCTCTACATGGTCAACCAGGCTGGTGTAATCATTCTCAAAGCTAGTCAATTTGACTGGTGCCTGGACCTTAATAAAGCCCCTAGTGCCTGAGACAGCTATGAGATTCCACTATTGGCAGCCAGCTCCTAGATGGGACTGCTCCCATGGAGTCCCCACACAGAAGGGAGAAAAAATGGGCACCTGTGACACTGATAAAACAGTGGAAAGAGAGGGTGGGAAAAGGGGGAAACAGTCTCTGAGAAGAGCCCCCATGCTTAAGAAAATACTAACACTCTAGAAAACGCTGACTAAACGCAAACTGCTTTAATGCCCTCTGGTCCAAGAAAACATGGAATCCTGCACGTAGCTTAACACTGCTGACTGCAAAGGTAACACTGGTGCTGCTTCTTGTTTAGTCCATTAAATCGCATTTAACTGGATGATATTTGAAGTTATAATTTGTACAGATTTTGCACTTTGTTTGAATGTCTTCTACCGAGTGGAGCTAACTCATGTCACAAATTTACGTTCACGAATCATAAGGAGCATTGTGTTCTAATATTACAGTATGACAGCAATGGCAAAATCATATAAGACAATAAAAATAAGTCCCGTAAAATAACTACTAATAAGGCAATCATTGGCCCGCAATCACATCTTTGTCTACAACTGTATCATCAAAACAGGAACTTCCTTTCAACACTGGACATGGGGCATCAGCTCAAATATTATAGTAACACCTTACAAATAGAATACAGTAATAAGTTAGATTGTGTTTCTAATAACTTTAAAAGGAATGCCAAATAATATATTTTTCATATAAGGCTGACATTCAATACAATATTGCATGTCAATTAAGATTTAAGCTTAAGCTTATCGCTAACTCTACGATTTCAATAAATTACACAGCTGTGTAAACTTGGAATAGTGTAACCCAGAAATACACGACAACAATCTAGACATAATACAGCAGAGACAATCTTACCTTCCTGAAGTGTATTCTTTGCAAAGGAATCAAGATTTTACCCACTTTGCGACCAAATTCGATATCCTCAAAGTTCACGGATTGTTGTGGTTTTCGCTTTCAGTACGAAGCGAACTTGCTTGCCAGGGGGCCAAAAATAGGTCATTGCGAGCAACGTGACATTTTCCTATCATTTGCTTTGTTTTACGATAGAGGTAAGATTTTTAGTCCACCAAATATTGCACAATTTCACCAATCTCGGCCACAGAGTGGCAGAAGTCTGCGGCCATATTGGAACTAGTCACGTGCCAAAATATGCACTCCCGGATGACAATGGGGCGGAGAAACTCCCACGTCTCCCACGTAAGGGTTCCGCATCCTCCTCTGGGAACGTTTTCAGTGACCCTCCATTGCCCCAATTCCCGTTACTTTACCAGAGTAGAATAGTTTTTCTGATTGTTTCTTCATTAAAGTAGCGTATCGAAAGAAGATTTGGCTAAATGATCGAGGAAAACTCTTACAACTACACCCTTTCGTGAAACAAGTGGAACACTCTACAGCTAGCGTTCATTTCCAAAAGCATGCAAAGGGGACGAAACTGCGAGCGAGTGCTAAAAAATTTGGAGAAGTTGTGTCCACTGTATTCTTGAGACTCCCCACCTAATGTCCCTCTCACGAAACTGTAATTCGTCTGCTGGTTTTGCGAATGCGCAACTTCGAGCCTCGAAAGAAACGGGCCGGGATCGCATTCAAACAGTCTACCAACGGGGAGAACAAAGTGATTCAAATGTTATTTATTTGCCATAACTTGAAATGTGTACATCGATACCTTTAAGTGGCACTAAAAAAGAATCTAGATTTTTTGTAACTGTTGTTGCAAGTCAGTATAACTCACTTAATAATACACATGAAAAAATTACTCCATTTTGATTGGCTGAGAGCAGTGCAGTTCCAGTGTAACACCAGTGCAAAAAGTGTAACACCAGTGCAAATCACACATCGTAATTCTAGATTATGATTGGTTGAAAGAAAATAGGGAATTTTCTAAATCAATGATATCACGTAAATTGATGACCAAACTTTAGTGCGGAAACGTTGAAAAAAGTCTTCTCGAATGAGAGAAAATGACTTCAAGAAAGATCTTCCGGCACTTCCTCCAAGCGAATTTTTTCATGTTTATATTATTAATAAGTACTCATACGGTTTTTCTCGTTGAATTTGGAATTAATTAGCACTTGTGAGTTTTTCAAAAAGCTGAAATTGCACGAGCCGCTTCGGCTCGTGCAATTTCAGTTCTTTGAAAAACTCACTCGTGCAAATTAATTCCAAATTGAACTCGAAAACGTATGTTTACCTATACAAATTCAAGAGTCAAATCACTGATATTGTTAGCTTGCTGTTATTTTTTAACACAAGCTAAATGTTCTCAACTCGAGAGATCAGATTGAAAAGCTATTATGCACAAGTAAAACAAAATTTCTCTAATTGCAGTATGGTGAACAGCTTCTAGCTTGGCACTACTAATTGCTGACCCCATTGCTTAGTATTGTTGCCGGCAGCATCCACCGTTTCATCATCGGGTTCTTTGTCCATACAGTTAGAGCTTGTAGCCGCCAACTGAACGTATTTTTAGAGCTACTTGAAGAAAATTTAATCATTTTATACAGATAATGTGTCCCCCGGAGTCTATTGTAAGCTGAAACTTCAATTAAAACGCTGAGAAATTCAACGGAACAAGTGTTGTTTTTGACAAGTCTTTGTAAATAGCTCAAGATTCTCATAAAATAGGGCGGAACTCGCGAGAACTAATCTTTCAATTCAATTCTTGACGAAGAAATAGGTCTATTTCGATATATATTAAAACTTTCAAACTCCTTGACTTTTGGAATAAAACAAGTCGACGAAATGATACAGTCATCCTTCATCCTCAATATAATTTGTTATGATCTATTTCCTAAGCCGCGGACCCAAGTCAAAAACATTAACCTAAAGAAACTGACCTACATGTATTACTACGCCGGAGAAATTTGAAATCGCCGTTTTCGCTCTGAAAACGCCTCAAACATTTTCCGTCCACCTGATGCCGAAGAAATTTGAAAACGCAACTGTCTCCGCTCATTTTGGATTTGTGTTTGAAAAGAAAAACACTCGGACAGGGAGATCACACGATAATCGCGACATCATCGTTTTCGAAGAGCTCCGTTTTCAAGATGTTTTCTGTCCACACTAAAACACAAAGCCGACGTTTTCTCTGGTGTGAAGAGCGTTTTCGAAAAGCTCCGTTTTCGTGAAGGATTAGTGTGGACAAAAGGCCTAACCGTAGAAATAAAGCTACGTTTTCATATTGCTCCGGCGTAGTGTGGACAGGGCCGGATATTTACTAGCCTTAAAGGAGCTCAGTCACGGTATCTTGAGTTATTTTGGCCACATACAAAGTAACCTTTAAATGGTAGGAAACCTGAAAATAACAGTTTAATAAGGTAGAAAAACACCAAAGAGATAATGATAAACCATAAAGGAACAAGGATGGCTAAGGATGGAGAAGATTAACACGGATTATAAACGACCAATTTGAAAAATTGAGGCTACACTTTTCAATATGCGCAAACCGTGACTTAGCTCCTTTAAAGAAAAGTGTTTGCTTCGCTTTTTTGGTTTTGCATTTTCTACAAACTCTGTACACATGCAGAGTGTGTTATACGTGTTATACGTACGTTTACAATCACCCGACCACTAGAAAACCCAATTTTGCCACACTTTGCATGGGTTGCATATTTTTGCTTGCAGTTCTTGTTCGTCAATAGGGTTGGTTTTGTTTGTTTAAGAATGGGTTTCCATTTCACAGCATCCGTTTTACAGTCATTAAGATTGTTACAATTGGCTATAGCCACAATCACCTTAAGTCGTTTGGTATTTTCGTTGATAAAACAAGGTGGCTTACAAATGCTTCTCGTCCAAAAGTCGATGGTTATCTTTTTGTATCTGCTGGTCACGTCTGTCTTTACACATTTCCACTCCCAGTCTGGTTTAATCAAAAATCTCTGATTATCCAGCAGATCGTTTCCTTGCATCCTACTGGTGTAAATAATTTTTTGTGTCATATTTTCCAGAAATGTCACTTCTCTAACAAAGCCAGCGCTTTATGTAAATTTTCAATAGCTGTCTTAACATCCTCGTATTGTAAAGCACTGGCGGCAAAGCGGCAATACTTTTGCGCTTTCTCGCTGTCCTCTGGAGATAATGTACTGCTGGGTTGAGTGGGAGCAACGGCAGCTGCAGGTACGGCAGCCGGTACTGCGGGGTGGGAGGCGGCGGCTGGAGCAGGAGGCTAAAACATCATCAAATCAGAAGTTTAATTAGCTTTGATCATAGTTAGTAGACCTAAATATGCTTTTATAAACCACCACCTACAGCTTCCTCATGTACCTGAATATTCATCCAGTGGACACTCACGAGTCGCCCCGTACAAACCTTGTCAACACAGACACGCACACGAAAGCACCTATTAACGTGGTCGCTGTTCACAGTCCTCTATTTTCTCGTATTTTTATTCGATCGTCGAACGCGCGGATGGAATCGCGAGAGAACTTCGCGCTCGCTTTTTCTTTCGCGTGCGTTGAAAAACAGAGTGGCTGTGAACAGCCTACGCCGTAGTGAGTGCTGATATTAAGAGTTTGACATCTTGATGGGGTGAGGAAGAATTCGAAGGTAATAACCCTACATGGCTTAAGTAAGGAGCTGATTCAAGCAGCACAGGCTTACTCTCAAGATGATTGTTCATTGACCGTCTACCAAACTTGTTAGAGTTACTAAATATATGTATCTACAACCTTCAAGAATGTGATTGGTCCTTTAATGTGCAGGTCCAGAAAATATCCATACTCCCTCCACGGAAGGGATTGGAATTTCCTGGGGGGTGGGGGGTTCTGTAAGACCAAAAAATTTAAAGAAATGTGAGAAGCTTAAAACCCTTCCCTGGGGGAGGTATGGATATTTTCTGGAACTATACAATTAGAAACATGATTGGTGCATGAAAGGTGAAACTGTTTAATTAACAGTTGTCCTGATTACAACTTAGCATTTGCTTTCTGTTGAAATGATAATATTACAAAAGGCAAACATCAAGTTACCTGGTATACACTTGGCTGACCAGGTGGTGTTGGATATGTTGGTTGATTCGGAGGAAAAGGTTGTGAAGGAAACTGTCCAGGTACTCCTGTAGTGTTGGTAGGGTAGGGAGGCTGCTGTGTATTAGTAGGGTACCCAGGGGGTTGTTGTGTGCTAGTAGGGTACCCAGGGGGTTGCTGTGTATTACTAGGCAAAGGAGGGTAAGGTGGATCTCCACCTTCTTCTTCGCCGTCTCCACCAGCTGGTCCTGGTATGGGTGTTTCTCCATTCTTCAGGCACTTGTGGATGTATGCTGCTTTCCATTTGGAATATTTCTGGTGGGCTGCAGCCTTCAGAAGAGAAAGAAACTTATTTACTGCAAGATCTGGGTGAAAATATATTCAAAAGGGTACAATTTGCCCTAAAGAACACTCAAAACACCAGCTTCCTAAATTTGTCACTCACAGTAGTTCATTTACCTCAGCTAATAAATAAAGTGGTTCATTTAGCCTCCTGATGCTGCAGCAGTTGAACAGTTTCTTTACAACTGGCTGCCAACTTGTTCTCTGCATCACAACTAAACACTAAGATATGCACAGCAGGCCTGATGGACCACTAGGCCTTAACACATTGCTTCTCTTCAAAACCAGATGGCACATGTGGAACTTAAGTGTACTGACAACTATTGTCCTTGCTGGTTTATGTCACTTACCTCTTCTGACATTTCTCCAAATTGTGTCAGAACATCGTAAAGGAGACTAGCTGTGTAAAATGACTTCACAACATTTCTAAAACATAAAAGAACACTGATATTCTATATTTGCATTTGAAACCAGAATAACAATCAGAATGCTTAAACTTTGTGACCTATGGGAGGCGTGGTGACCTCATGGTTAGTGCACTCGTCCCCGGAGAGAGCGGTCCGGGTTCGAGCCCTGGCCAGGGACACTGTGTTGTGTTTTTGGGCAAGACACTTAACTCTCACAGTGCCTCTCTCCACCCAGGAGTATAAATGAGTACCAGCGAATTGTTGGGGAAACCTAACAAATTGCAGGGGAGTGACCTGCGATGGATTAGCATCCTGTCCAGGGGAAGTAGAAATACTTCTAGGCACTTCATGCTACAGAAACCGGGATAAGCTTCAGCAGCTATGAGTCAGTCAGCTCCAAGGCTTCACTTCTTTGTGACCTATGGAAATGTGCTGTGATCAGGTAACTACAAACTAATTCAACATACTTGTTAAAATTTGCATTACGATCTTCAGTATCAGCCCACAGAAAAAGCTGCTCTGCTTTTTCATCGATGTGAATCTGGGCAACAACATCATTAGTGACAGCCTCGTGTCCCTGGGTACTCAGGTCCTTCTTTGTCTGCAAAAATAAATTAAAGATTAACAGGGCTAGACTAAATAATTTATACTAGTCTTAAATCAAATGCTCAAAACTTCATGTCCAGCAACAGTTTGCAAAGTTCTGCAAGATAATATAATATTAGATGGACAAAAAGATTGTCAAAATTTTGCAAAACTTAAAGTGGAATGCATTAAGCTGTAATTTATTTCTATCAGCCCTCAATCAATATTTGCATGTTTCCCGAATGGAACTGAAATTCTCTTTTTTGAAAGCTACTGCCCAAAACAAAATTAGGGTACTCAGTCAGAAATGTATCCGAATTATCCTGTACCTAAAATGAAGATCTCAAAATTATGTCAAAGTCAGGAATATGTGTGAACAAGATGACATCATGGTTGAATTGCACATTAGAAGTCAAAGCAATGAGTCAAGCATATACTGAGAAGGGAAGGAAGAAGTGAAGATCCAAAATAACCTAGAGGAGAACTGCAGCAAAAAAGCTCACTTCTGATCACCTGTCATGAAGTGAGTGAGCAAAACATATTTTGGTTGCACACAGTCAAATATCTGGAATAACACTGGACTCAATTTCACAGTAACAAATAATGGTCTCTTGTATGTCTCCTTGATAAATCCCTTATAAAGATGTTATAATGACAAATGATTTCTAATTTTTGCTACAGACACACTTTTGTACTTCTATCTGGCCAGCACCTCCCCCCTGGCCCTTGCACCCCCACCCCAGGGGATAAAAGCTTAAATGAGATGAGGAGTGAGCATCTTTGAGAAAGTATATGTAAAGCAGCTTGCTGATGAGGAAAATGCAACAACCAAGGCCAGGTATCAACCTGGAACTCTTGATCTGGAGTGGAAAGCAGTAACCACAGTGTTATTATATGTAAGTTACTATGCCTCTACATGTAGGCATAACCACAATAGTAACCATACCTTCTCTAGTTGGTCCATAAGCTGCAGTAAGAATTGTTTGCTTTCCTTTCCTTTGCTATCAATTTTGATACCTTTCTGTACTGCATGGAGGCGGCCTGAAGGTAGACGGACAACACTTCAAATTTTCAATGCAGCATTTATTCTAGGGAAGTGCTTTATTTTCAAGGGGAGGCTACTTCATGAGAGGCACTTATGAAAAAAACCATAATAATAATAATAATAATAATAATAATAATAAACTTTATTTGTTGAGGGTAACACAGAACAGCAATCACTGAAAAACCAGTCGCCCTCATATAAATATTTAAAGAATAAAAAAATGTTGTGTTAAAAATTAATAATATAGAAAGATTCTCAAATATGCAATGAAACTGAATTGAAGGAATTATAAAACGATCCTTATTGAACAAAACCTATCCAAGAATGCCTTTGTTATACAACAACAACCTACCAAAAACTAAGTTTAAAACATCAATGTCACTGTTTCCTTATTGAGCATCTTCAAATGTGTTCCAGTACTCTTGAGTTCAAGTGCTTCAATTCAATTCTTTTATTTACACTACACTGGGCATTTTAAATACAATTCATAGGTAAATTAAACAAACATAGTAAAAAATTTAAGAAATATAGAGCTGCAAGGAAACACAATTTTTATGTGAGCAGTGGCCAGAGTGGCAAGAGCTTTCTGGTTGGCCACTGCCATGGTCAAGGAAATGGCAGCAAAAATAAAGAAAAAATATTGTTCAGCTAAACTACTTATAGATCTACATACACTACATACTACATTCAAAATGCTGTACTCATTTGAGGATAGCACTTATTAGTACCGGTATATCTTTTATAACTCCATGGTACAGTGCTTATTTGGAGATCACTTGAGACACTTTTTCAAGTACAATGGGATTTTACTGGGTACGATGGGATTTTACTGGGTAAAAAGCATTGAGACCAATCCAAGCTTTATAAGCTTTATATGTACTCTTTCAGGGATGAAGAAAGTACTGTCATCTCATAAGCAAGGTTTGTAAAATAATTGAGGGATTACTTTTTTCCACACACTGCAAGTAAGCAACCCTCTCAGAATGAGAAGTTTCAGCTAACTTCAGACTGTGGACCACAGCCAGAAAGGCAAACTTTTCGAGAAAATAAATTGATTACATGTATGTCATGGCCCTCAAATGAGCTGACTCCAATATTTGTGTACGTTCTACCCTACCCACTGGTATGTCAAACCGTTTCATGGCAACTGGACTAAGATGGCTCCTAAATCATTCTTAGTTCATAAAAAAAACCCTTGCCACATAACAGTGGGAAAATTTTTTTCTTATACTTACAGTAATAGGCCACAACGGGATCTCGTTTATCGTATTCCAGGGCGGTTTTCAGGTATGGAGAGATAGCTTTCAGAGTTGCTGGAACTTGGGCCGCCATATTTGCTTCCTTTTCAGTTGCATTCGCTGTTCGCAGTTTTTCGCAATCGTGGGCTCAAATAAGCCCGTCAAGGTACTACGACGATCATTTTATGCAGTCATCTAACAGCCCTAACTTTCCTTATTTGGAAACAGGATGCTCTGTAACTATGGCAACTTTCGGAAAGCAAACATCTCGTCGCTTAGTACTCCTTGTGTTGCTCGAGTTTGTCGAACAGTGGATTTGTAGTTGACGAAACAAGAGGTTGTTTTGCAGCTTTCTTCAACTATGTACGTGAATGTGATGCAGCAAACGAAGGATTATCCATCGAGGAAGACTACTCGAAAGCAGGAGGAAGATGAAAAAGTAAGGATGTTGACAAAGATTTCAGTTCCATCTTTTACATGCGAACTCATCTTTATTCGCAACGTACTGATTTTAGTTATTATTTTAATTCACGCAGGAAAAATGCACTATACTAATTCATTCCTCCATTGTCGCTCAACCGTTTACAACGAAGTCAAGGTTATCGAATGCAAAGGTGAGTCCAATATGTTTTTATTTCTTTTTCTTCGTACAACTTCGATAACAACTGGAAACTACGCTTATAAACTCGTGATCGAAGATCTTTGCATATTTCACCGTGGTTGCTAAGGTTGTTGATTATATTTCCTTCAGGTTCTTCCGGCTCCTTGTGCGGGAGCTTTTAAAGAAAGACCATCAGAAAGGACAAGTTTCAAAAAATGTTACGAGCGAGGTGATTTTCCTATCGCTTTGGAGCACGACACGAAAGGGAACAAAATTGCCTGGAAGGTGGAGATAGAGAGGCTCGACTACCATCATTACCTTCCGCTGTTCTTCGAAGGATTGTCTGAAACATCGCATCCCTACGGATTCTTCGCCCGACAAGGAGTCCACGACATGATGGAACACGGAGGAAGCAAAGTTCTTCCTGTTATCCCACAGCTCATAATCCCGGTGAAGAAAGCACTAAATACGCGAAACCACAAAGTGATCTGCACCACACTGAAGGCTCTGCAGCATCTTGTAATCGCTGGTGAGATGATTGGCGAAGCTCTTGTTCCATACTACCGGCAAATCTTGCCGATCTTAAACATCTTTAAGAATAAAAATATCAACTCCGGGGATGGAATCGATTACAGTCAACAGAAAAGAGAAAATGTCGGTGACTTGATACAAGAAACTCTCGAAGCCTTGGAGCGGCGTGGAGGCCCCGATGCTTTCATCAACATCAAATATATGGTGCCTACCTACGAATCTTGCATGTTAAATTAACTTTGAGTTTGAGAATATCGTGAACCTTGTGAATTATTTTACGAAAGATGATCAACCATATTTTAAATTTGAGTTTTAAAGGCTGGTACTGGCTGTAAATATATTTTTCTTCTAGATATTCTAAGCTGCACATTACAACTCAAACCGTAAAATGTTAAATGCATTTGTTCTTTTGGTATTTTTATGACCGTCCTTTCAACGAGTTTCTGCTGAATTAGTTATGCCTCTGATATATATATAAATCAAACAGACCTTGCTGTTTCAAACATACATTGTACATAACAAATAGTTTTATCGTTTTAATGTTGATTTCCAGAAAAATCTCTTGAAGGATTGTTCTCTTGGAGAAAATGTGAAACGAGGACCACTTCGAATTCATTTTGCTTGAGATGATCCAGGTGATCTGCAAATATTTTTTAAGTGGCAATACCCGTGATAATAGAACTGTTGGTAATCCAGTTAGACTGGTGTATATCTGGCAGGGTTGTTGTACTCAGTTTTTGTGAATTTCATCATAGGTATTGCATGGGTAGCTGGAAATATTTCCTTGATCATTGTATGGAATAAAATAATACAATCTAACTATACGGAAGGAACACATTCTTCTTGTTTTGACAAGTACATTTATCAACTGCAGTAGGGTTACCGTGCCTTTTCAATAATGAAATTCAAAATCGTATTGATGATACCATTTTTTGCCCCCATCAATCATTATTACAAAGACAATTGAAACAAACTTAAAAAAAAGAAACAAAAAAGTGGATCCAAATCTACCAGTCAGAACCCAGATATGTGATCTTTTGAACTACTGCTGAAGTCTGCTAAGATGATACTACCAGTATCAGTTGAGTAAGACAGGGTAAAATTTTGACCAGG
>Ga0126338_10002382_pt1 | contig 12900 bp, 10 predicted proteins | sample OrbCmetagenome_2_FD_92529 | JGI IMG/M metagenome (GOLD analysis project Ga0126338, IMG submission 92529) | Coral microbial communities from Petempiche,Puerto Morelos, Mexico - Orbicella C C metagenome | ecosystem: Host-associated > Invertebrates > Cnidaria > Coral | place: Petempiche,Puerto... | reverse complement strand
GGTTATCTTATTCCTGTGGTCTGTTGATCGCTTTCTTTCAAATTCTTTGAGCAATCATCGGATGAAAAACTTTTCTGGTGTCATTTTTTAGCGGTCATTGAAACTTCATTGGCTGGCTCACGAGTGACGTAATAATGGCCAAGATTATCGGGCGCGCAATCGCATCGCTACGCAAGCAAAGTTGACCTCTCCCTCCTGGAAATAACCGAATATCTGGTTATCCTGCCCATCCGGGTTCACTGCATTCTCGTCCCCAGAGCCTCCGAATGAATGGAGCCAGATTTCACACTTTTTTCACAGGTTACTCGACAGTATTTCATTATCCAAATAAAAAAGAAGAAAGAAATTTAAGTATGCGGACATCGGGAGTAGAACACGGGCAATTTTATTCAAGATACCGGCATTCACTAACCGCTACACAATCAGAGTGCTGGCTGCCAAAAACCTGAATTTTTTATGTATACATACTGCAAGCCTAAATATATGCAATACAGTCTCGCCCAAACCACAAATGAAAGCTTATTGAAAGCGAACCCGAGTGGGACTAAGCGCTGGGAGGCCGGGCTGAACTAACCGCGTGAAACCCTGAGTGGAACTAACCACAAGCAAATGGGAGAAGTGTTAACCATGCATAGTGGGCTAACTTGGTCTCATACATTGTTCCTCCATATAAAAAGTCACGATATGTATAACTTGGTCTTGGTCTCACTCATCGCTATCAAAGGTTTTCCCAAAATGGCAAGCGGGAGACGAACCGCCAATTTAAAAATCGTCGAGGAGAAGCCCTGGGGACGAGGTTACTGCTTGGTGATAGAGAGGTGCTTCTCAGTGTCTTTCAGTGTCAAGCATCTGTTTGGAAAAGTCAGAAGGGCGACCAAATGTTACTTTTGCATGTTGGCGTCCAAGGTTCCTCCTCAAGTGATTGCTTTTATCTTTTGGTGCATGACTACATCTTGCTTACCCGCAAATCGTTCGAGCGATGCAATGTTCAGAAGGGCCTTGTTAACCTAAAGAAAAAAAATACTAGTAACAGTTCAAGGTGCGATGTTCTTCAAATTACTGATAAACGCGTGCACAATACCGTGGTCATGGGTTTGAAATAACCAGATTACTTATCATTCGATCTTCTAAAGTTCTTTTGTAAAAATAGCAGTTCATACCAATGCATTGGAATGAAACCTAACTTCTAGGTTCAAACAATCACATTGAGGTAGAGTAGTAATCAACAAATTTAAACTGTCGTAATTAGCCTATTAGTTTGATGCATTTAGTTAAACAAGTCGGCGCTGTGTGTATTAACGCTATTTAGCTATTGTCAGTATCCTCACCTCAAATGACTGCAATTCTAGATTACAGGCGACTCGCTGTGGGCGGAACAAAAATGAAAAAAAACAACAACAACAACAAACAATATTTTATAAAGCTCGGTATTTCTGTAGAAACCTGCAGAGAAATTACATTTGTGACTAAGAAACATTGAACTCGAGCCATTTTAGTTAATACCTGAATTTTTCTGTTGTTCTTCCAATATCGACATTTGGAGTTGAAGGGCTATTTGGACTCGAGCTGAAAAGGAAATTATCATTATGAAAAGGATCAACTACTGAAATTAAAGGACATAATAAACTTTTGCGAAGAACGAAAATCCTGGCAGCCCTCAGTTAGGGAAAGGTCATCAGCTGGAGTTGTATCGTAGCACGAGTCAAGTTCGAGTCAGGTTAATTTTTTTTCAAATTTTCCACTGCGGAAAAAAATACACTGAAACCCCCTTCCCTCGCTTTATTTGTGTGCCTTCTTTCTATGTTGCTGTAGAGGTTTAGGTCGTGTTACTAGTAAAGTCGAAGTAAAGGGATTTCGGGGAGTTTTGCCAGTTCATTGTTTTCCAGTGTTTTTGACGGGCTGCGATGAGAAATATTCGTTTGCCAGCTATCACATATGCACTGTAGGTGAAACCTGGAGACAATGGGAGCTTTTGAAGCAAATTTATGGCTATTTTCCTCCTTCGGTACATTTGCTGGGCTTCGCAAAAGGGTCGCGATGAAATGTATCTGTTAACGTGGGTTTCGATGAAAAACGTCTGTGAAATTTGGGAGCTTATATTCCAACTTGGCGGACGTTTGCCTGAAAAATAGCTGTGAGATTTGCGAGCTTAAATTCCCACTCCGTCGGCGATGTGGTAAAGATGGTTAGGGGCACTATCAAACGTGCTCTTGGTGAAATCTCAAGGCGATGGGAGCTTTGTAGCAAATTTATGCCTAAAATAAAGTGTCTACGTGTCTCAGATTGAACCGAATTCTTTGAAGGAAAAAAAAAAAAAAGAAAAAAACAGGCCCAAAATTTTAGTGTCTGTGATACGAATAATCTGTAGCCTGTTCCAGGCTCTCGGTCAGTGGGGAAGATCGAATTAGCGGGCGGGCGACAAGCGGGAACTGGTAGAAAAAAAGGTGAGATCGCGCTCGTCGCTGACCCCGCTCGTCCGTTTGCCCGATCGCTGGCACAGACTAAATAAACTACGGTTATCAAAAGTTTTAGACGCTTGCGAGATCGCGGTGTCCTTAGAGATTTTTTGCAATGATTAAATCCACTTAAAATGGACATAAGCTTTTCGCGAGAGCTTCTGTGTGACCTTGCGATTTGATAGCTCATCTGGGAGCTCATCATACAAGTGTCGTACGTGTTGTTGTTGAACAGCTACAAAAAGTTTTGTCTGTGGGCGAAATTTTAAAGCTTGGATTGGATTTCAGTTCCTGAAGCTCCAGCCCTAGTTCTAGTTCTTGTTCTAGTTCTCCTTGCTCCCGCTTTGTGAGATTGTTCGTCCAATGCGACTTATGCTTCTTCAATGTTATTTGCGTAACATGAAGAGTTTGTCCTCAAGAGCAGGATTTTCTCGCAGTGGATTCAACGCCCGCGGTTGAAACTCATAATCTGATGTTATCAAGCCTTAGAGACTCGCAATAACCGCAGTGTTAAAATGCTCGACGAAACTTTTCGCTTTGGTTTCTGAAATGTAATATTTCATGAGCTCAACCCTCCACCGCAGGATAGTATCATCGATATGACCCAAGGCTTGACATTTTCGGTTGTCGCATACGGGAGGTTCGACTGTACATGGCCGGAATCTTCTTCCAACAGAAACTCGAAGTGCCACGAATGTATATATGTTTAAAGTTAGAAGTAAGAGGTTTCTTATGTAGTTATGAGTACTCTAATTACAGTTATAATATAATAATTTTACTTTTTTATTCATTTGGTACTTCTAACCAATTCGGTGATCTGCTTTTATATGGGGTCCTGGACTCTTTTACAGATTATCCCTTGGCCTTTTTTTAATTTTTATTATTTTTTGTGTTTACATATAATTATCTTTAGTGCCATGAATTGTAATAAACATAAACATTTAAGCAATAGACCACAAGTTTTTATGGTTTATAGGCTGATAAACCACGCGGGATGTTGGAAGAACACGAGAAGAATTCGTAAATTACGAGCCGCAGGCGAGTGATTCACGAATTCTTCGAGTGTTCTTCCAACATCCCAAGTGGTTTATCATGCCTCTAAACCATAAAAACTTGTGGTCTATTGCTTTTATATAATAATTCAGAAGACACGCGAAATTTCCATGAGTTTATTGGCACAATAAACCATAGCTGATTGACCAATCAGAGCGCGCGCATTCATTTAATTATTATATAAATGATTATAGAATCTAAAACAAATAGGTACGCGATGTGTACATGTGTCTACGCTTTTATCTTTGTTGTTGATACATGGTGTTATTCATCTAAATGCCCAATAAACATATATTTATTTGGCATGAGTTATTGTTTGACTATTAGAACCCTGTTTTCTGTTGGCATTGTCACATGTCTTTTTGCAAACAGAACTGACTTTTTCCCGTTGTTGATACATCTAACTAAACCTCCCTGACTCCACTATGTTAATTTTCAAGTTAAAGGACTCAGTCACACTTTGTATAATAAAACCATCGCAAGATGTGCCTAATGTTTTTCCATTTTGTTCAAATGGTCAATCCACGAAGTTTCTGTATTGCTTTCAACAAACTTCTCAGGATTATCCCAAAGATATTAAACTCCTGATTGTCTTAAATGTAAATGATGTTTGGAATCACCATACGTCTGATGTGAAACAGCTGTATAAAAACAATCGCCTTGTACTCCTACCTCCAAAGCAATTAGCTACAGTCCCATTTGGCTTAAGCGGGCTCTCAGTTGGAACTTGCAGTTGGTATCCTTCGAATTCAAGAGAGTGTTGTAATTACCTGCTGTTGATTGTTGATACATGGTGACATTCAACTAAATGCCCTATGTATACTTCTTTTGGATGTGTATCATGACTAAATTACAGAAATCCCCCTGAAATCTCTCTGAGATTCCACTACTTTAATTTTAAACTTAAAGGACTCAGTCTGCAATGCATTGTACAATATCAAGTGTCTCACAGCATTAACCTGGTTTTCCACTGCGCTCAAATAAGCAATCCCCGAAATTGCTGTATTGCTTTCTTCTCTTCTCCGGGTTTTGTCTAAGATAATCAACTGCTGATTGTCTTGCAAATAAATGATCTTTACAGTCATCATATATTTGATGTGCCACAGCTCCACAAAAACAATCACTGTTCCCCCCCGCCCCTACGTCTATAGCCTGTACGCAGGCTCTCTAGTCGAAAATGGGACGAAGAGAAACCGTGAAGAAAGATAATAGAACTGACAGGAGAAGAAAGAGAGAGGAGGAGAGAACCTGTAGACAAAGGATTGAAGCCGCCGTTTAATTAACCTGTCATTTATCTACCAACAGCATGCCATAATTTCCGCGTGGGTGCATTGGAATGTAAATAGATCGCATGCGAAAACTGACAGTTCCAGGGAAAATACGCGCTTTTGTAGAGTGAAATGGAACGGTCGAACCCCATTGTCGGTTTTAGTAAATACGTAATAAGTCATTTACTTGTGGTCCTAAAAGAGCAAAGCCTTATGCGTCAAACGGCGCGACAATGACTGATGATGCTAAAAGAGTAAACGCGGTACTGGTGTTCGGCATGTTCAAAAACAAGGAGCTTGTCGATTAGACAACATTGTTGAGGCTCATGCGCTAGAAAACCTGGGATTTCAAATCGTGCAAGAAGAGGGTTTTTCCGACCTGAGTCGTATGGCATATGCTTGACACGATATCCATCAGTAACAGGCAAAATAATGTACTTGCAGCAATTTCAATCAAGCAGCAGGGCTTCGCGTTTGCAATATAAATAGAAGTAAGCAACTTGCTCGCGTGATCCCTCTAGAGCTAATACTGAAAAGAGCTTAAAACATATCTTGCGATAGAATTGAATCTTAGAAAAGGTACACCAAAGGCACATGTCAAATTGCAGTCGCGTCAAACTCTACGAAGCGACATTCAGATAATAGCGGAAACCTTGCAGACCTCTGACTTCTAAAATATTTTTAATAACAAAATCAAACGGCTCTACTCTATTTAAAACTCTTCCTAACAACACGGCACTAAGTGACCGCAGAAGCGCGTGTGAAGCAACGAAAGGTCGAGAGACCGAAAATCAAACGAAAATGGCAAATGTACAAATTTCATGAATGGTAGGAGTCGCGGAAGCCTGCCAACCCCATTGTACACTAAACGTTTCCAAAATGCTGTGGGAACGTTCCGAAAACATCCATTTTCTTGGTCACAGATCGTAAGCAAAGTTTTTATTTTTCTTTCAGCTGTAAAAAATGAACGAAATCTCTCAGCGACGGAATCGCTCCTCTTTCAAACAGATCATTTGTTAACCGCTTACCGCCAGAAGACGCCAGGATAGTGACACACATACAAATTTTTAATGATTGGGTCGGAAAAGTGGACGTGTCAATCGAACCTGTCAACAATCAGTGATCTGACCAATTAGAGGTTGCACTAGATTGTAGTGCACAGCGGATGCCTTGGAACGGTGGCATATAACCTTTGTCCACAGGCTCCGACACCCAAACCTCACTTCACTCTGAGCCAGTTCCTTCTTGGCCCTTTCAGCCGCGGCCAGACCCTTCCAGCCGGGGTCAAACCCTTCCAGCCGGAGCCTGTTCACAGGCTACTACGTCTAAAGAAATAAGGCCCAATTACTGTATTCGAGCCTTCGATACAATTTCGCAGCTTGCTTCATGGACATGATTTTCCCCAGTTAAAATTAGTGACATTTTTTATCCAAGTTTAACCCCAGTTAACTTCACTTTCTGATAGTTGGTTTCACTGGAATGTATGCCCTAAGTACAAAGGTCAACAAATCTTGCTAAGCCCTTAGGCAAAGGGAGATCATTCACAGATACGACACAACCTTAGATTAACAAAGCTTTGCAAGCCCTGCTACGGCAGGATGTTGACAGATACGACGTGACCTTTCTGTGACATGAATTGACCCTTTAACTTTACCTGAGGCGAAATGAACCGGAGGCAGGACGCTTTCAAATCCGATTTTAAACTCACTTGAAGAAGCCCTTCAAACACCCTATCGACCTTCTCATAGTAAACGAAATGTCAAACGGCCTGTCATCAGAACAAATCACAGAACGAATAGAACAAAAATTCCTATCTTTAATGTCGTAGATATATCAAACGATCTTTCAACACACACCACAAGAATATACGCCCTTTCATGGCAAAAAAACTACTTTAAGTAACACTAAAGAACTTCCACGGTTTTTCCTGCATAATAGCTAAACCGCATGCGCGTAGCCACAAAAACTAAGGTAATTCTCTTGATATTCATTTTTACTGCATGTACATTAACTCTTTACGTGGGGCGATTTTTGATTATTGCCATTAAATAAATTAAATAATTAAGACAGATTACCGCAAGGAATCTCTGAAAGCTCATACATGACAAAGAAATGATATCTGTTAGGTCCTGTATTCAAGTGCTCGTTAAAGTTTTGGCATATTACTTATCCGTTACCTATCGCAAAAGATCATAGTCTCTTGCCTTTCCACAACCCAAGAAGTACGTATAACCTGAGAAGTATTATACAATGGCAACTTCTTTTCAACACACCCCCCACCGTCGAACTTCACATGTACCGAAGGTAATGCATACATTACAGATACTTAATATTTAGCTTTACTTTTAGCGAAATTTTAACCGTGTTTAAATAAAGATTATCTATCTGTCTATACCCACGACTCTAAACGTTCAAGGTGTCATGCGCAAAAGGCATGCTTTGAAAAAAGATGTCCGGAACGAAGAGAGCTTGGTTGTCGTGCTTCAAAAACAACAAATAAACTGGTCTTATGTCCAATGAGTACAGGATCACAAACTTTTTTTCCGGCGAAGACAGTAGACCGGCTGTCGAGAGCTCATGGTTTTTGTAACTTTTTGCCATGGAACGTTATAGCGGAGCTCCGGCGGCCCGAATGCCGCCAAGCGGAACCCCAAACTCATATAGGAAAGAAAAGTTGATTTTCTCATGGTTATCATGGCTAGCGGTATTGCTCGTGGGCGCGTATGCAGGACGACGGCGACGGCGACGCGCAATATGGCGGTTATACTCCAAATAATAGGTTGATAGAGACATGCAACCTTGGTTTACCGTGTACTTCTTTGATATTGGACATTCATGTTATGATCAATTGACACCTGCATCCATCACATCCGCTGACCAGTATCACGTGACCAAATCGCGGGCTCGAGTTTGCAAGTCATCGAGGTCACATGTTTTTTGAAATTGACTGCTGAGCAAATGCTGGGTTTCGATTGGATCGCGGGCTCATGTCAGGTTAACTTGTTGAAAACAGGGCAGGATTGTTCGGGAGCCAGTTAAAGCTAACCCAGGATTAAAAGTTAACCGAATTATAAATTTTTCTTCTATACAAATGTTTTTTGCTGCTTTCTTTTGTGTATATGGTGATTACTAAAACTCAAAACAGAAGGTCAAACAACATACAGAAAACCTCACCGCAAAGTTACAAAACTCAGATCAAAATTCTACCTTTTCCTGGGTTAGCTTAATCGGGCTCTGAAGAACGCGGCCCAGGAGCTACGCTTTTAGGCGGGCCTAAATCTATATATTATTCGATCTATATTATCATAATCAATCCTGGTAACGGATCCGCGATTTTTTTTAAGTACGAGATCCAGGAACAGTCTTAAAGTTGTCTCGTTGGGATGAAATCAACAATAAAACAAAGAAAGAAACATTTAGAACTTGTCTTTTACGTGCAACAAGGTGGTTTAATGCCATTTGCAGGTTTAAGCACCTTTAATTCTATTTTCACGGTTGGCGTTAGCGACTATACTGAACAAGATCCGAATTTGCACATGTTGCAGAGATTACCTTCTCGCTATAATGAAAACACCGAGACTTCCAAACAAGAATTGCTGACCTAAAAGGTTTTGTGTCGAATTAGCAATTACATTCGACGCCATTAGGTTCGACGTCTAAATCGACTGCCGGACTCAATCATTTGAGTCGACTCAAATAGGTTTTTAACGATACCTTAGTAGGAAAACATACGCGTAAAATCATCTACAGGTTTTGACTGATGTAATTTTTAAAAGATTTTCACAAATGTTATACATTACTAGTATTTGTAGCGTCACATCAGCAGTGGCTGCCGTCTTATGAACCTGCCTTACAAATAAAGTTGTATGAATGTATGTTCGATATCGGCTTTTGTCGCGAAAATCAATTATTGGGAAATAAGAGTTGCTTACCTATTTAAGCCTTGATTCTGGTAGCTCTTTGGAAGGTCACTCGCATCAGGAGGTATGTCATCTACTTTGCGATCAGGTGGGTGACTATCAAAAGTATAACAATACGTTTTGTAGCCCTTAAGGATATATAGCTTGTGCAATGCGGGATGTATACAGATGTACGTGCCTCCATGGCTTAAGTTTAACTTGAGAATGAGGTGCTTCAGGGCTGAAATGAAAGAAAAATGTTATCGGATTTCATAAATTCCTCCCTCGACTGAAATTCGCCTCTTCGCACTCTCCCTTTTTACGGTGTTAAAATCGAGTTTGGTATCTGATTGTTAAATACAGGCCAAAGAAAACATGAAGTTTTTTTTAAATTCACATGAAGTGCCACAGAAATTTCGTTTTCGCCCACAGAGGTGTTCATTAAAAAAATAACGTCTTTCAAGGATAAGGTATTTCCAAAATTAATGCAAAAAGTTGTCGATGACACAGCCATTCAATGCAGAGATTCGTATTAAGAGAGATAACACCAAAAGACGCCTGCAAGGTATTCTCTGATCACGAGGTAAAGAGGGGAGAGAGGAATCAGCAACAACTTAAGATCAGTATTTTAACTACGTAAATTTTCTGAGGTCAAGTACCTAAAGGTTACTAAACTCACTTCTAAAGCGGGTTCTAAGCACTGTCTAAAATATAATTACTGGCAAGCCTTAGGGAGGCAGAACACTATTTGAGAGGGTCAGCATTGTTACACAGCAAATAAGCGGGTGAAAATTCTCGATGTCAGATTTAGGGCATGCGCAATTTGGCTTTTTCATTATGCGACGTCACCATTTAATGCTTTGTCCTGCGCATTCCACACCGCACGTGTTGCTGGAGGTGAGAAAGATTCGGAATATATTTCTAAATTCCCAGGAAGTATTAATCAAGGTTATGATCAGTTTTGCGATGATTCTCGAGTTTTCATGAGTTTGTCTGCCCTACTATGCGACCAGTTGTGGCCAATTCACCAATGGAGGTGCGAAGAAACGCTATGCACTTCGAATGCGACAATTATCAGATAAAGAGACTTGTCTTTTGAGTAAATTACCACCTTCTGCTTGCCTGTCTTCGGAGATATTCGTGGAAGGTGATTTGAAAAACAGATCTGTAGTGAAAGTGAGTTCTCTAAAGTGCATCAAGGGAAAGCGTGAGGTTACTAGTTGGCCGAATGAGGCTAAATCTTCGACCCTTGGGTCAAACTGTCTTTCGCCCTTCAGACAAAATATTCGACCGTTGAGTCTAAAAGTCTCTAGCCCGTTGAGGCAAAACTTGAGGCAAAATATTTAATTGTGAGTCAAAAAGTCTGTCTTCAGGTGAGGCACAACATTCGACTTTAGAGTTGAAATATTGTTCGCATAGTCTGTCAAAATATTCGACCGTCGAGACAAATTGTTCGTCGTCAGCCGCTGCAGAATGTTAAACTTTTCAATCAAAATGTTCTTCAAACATGCGGAAAAAGGACCATTGACGGCGTTTGTCGTGAAGCACAGCTCGACACTGTATTTGATGTGGAAAACGCCATCAGGGGTCAATGAATATAAATTATGATAGGCGACATCCGAACTGTTCTTTGCGCTCAGTCTTGATGAATACTTTCCCTTCCAATAAGTATGCAATTACTTTCTTGGAAATGTTCTTTGGCTATTTTAAGCGCATCACATTTAGATTCCAGAATGCAGTGGACCTCTTTGTTATTGTTATTGCCCTCTTAAATTCACTTTTACTTTCAATTTCTGAGAATTATTTATACCAAGGGTTAACGGTTACAATTAAAGTTATACTTGCATGAATGTATCAAATTATTCATTGTTTCCTGTCCCCAGGGCCTTGTCTACTTTTCAAAATTGCGGTCGGGAGAATAGCCTGACCAATGCTGAACTAACGCCCTTGCTGATTGGCCCATTCACACGAACAGGCTGATTGTTTAAAATAATCCTAAAGACATGGCGGACGTGGCGAGTTTTTATACGAAGAAGAAAGGGCTACAGGAGGTTGTTTTGCAGTTCAGTTCAAGCGATGTTGAATCAGACTGCCGTTTACGATTCGAAAGGTGAATCTTTTCCGTCAGATTTTAACTTACAAGATGTAACCCATGCCATAGAAGTAGAAATAACCGCGGGAAAATATTAATAACGAGCATGAGGTTAAAGCTTTTATTGAAGTACAGATCTGCTGACAGCTAGCGAGCTGCAGGTCACCAGAAGCGGCCTTATATGTGCTGTTTTTCTTGTTCTATATTCATGCGCAATTAGATTTTCTGCGTATGGAAACAAAGTTGACCTATCGAGGGATGAGAGAGTTTGAAGCGTTTGTTATGTTCGAATTTCAAATCTAAAAGCAGCTTTTGTTCGTTACTGACCAGTAGTATACCTCAGATAAATAGACCAATTTATTCATGAATTCATTTCCTTTAGTTAATGAGATAAGGATGGTACAACTGGTTTAATGAGATTTCAATTACTCAGAGTATTTTAGCGAGTAGTATTTAAGTATTTAAAAATTGAGTAGCTATCGATTACTCAGAGTACTTTTAATGAGCAGTATTCAAGTATATCGAGTACCTTTTGAGTTTCTCGGAGCGATTTGAGAAATGTCTTGAACATTGTTTTAAGATATTGAGTAATAACTAATTACCCTATATCCAGTAGTGAAAAGTTACTCATAAATGTTGTCATTTATTTACCTGAAAATGTCTGTTTGGTATTCCTTTGAATAATCGCCCATGCATGCAACGGAATGTTTTCCGTTACGTTTAAATTATCTCCTTAAAACCAGTTTAACCCGTTCCTAGCAAGTTGTGTCGCCATTTTGAATTATCAAATCCAACCGGTCTCAAACCAGTCTGACTGGTTTGAGAGTGCTCCCTGATTGGTTCTCAGCCAAGCCTTTGTTCTTTCTCTATATAAGCGCCACATTACCCGGATGGTTAGGCGGTCAGTTAACTCCACTACATCACACACATCTCTCCTAAAAACTCATTTATTATTAAACTAATGGTTCCATAGTGGAAGTGAAGTGTTGCCCCACGTAGAAAGATGGTGGGGGTGAGACGTGAAGATATCACATGGTGTTGGAGATCGTCGGAAAAACATAGTAAATTAATGTCGGAGAAATAAGCAAGTTTGACATTGAATTCTATTGTATTTTTTATTTAATTAAGCCTTGTTTTCTTTCTTAAAACATAAGCTTTTACAGCTTCGCACTCGTTATTTTTCAAGGGATTAGTATCTAACAGAACCAAACGGACAAGGGTAATATTCAACTCGAATGATTTATTTTACTGGTACATTTGATTTTTTTTGCTCTTTGTAGATTTGTGCTACAGTCGAACCTCCGGTTGCGACCAGTTTTCCAAAATACCAAAATTTTCCAAGTCAAATCACTATATTTGGAACCTCTTGTAAGCGACCACCTCTCGTAAGCGACCGCGACCGCTTTTAGAACTAAAAGTTTGAATTTTTCCTTGTTTTTAACCTCCCGTAAGAGACCACTTGACAGATAATGGAGCGAAAAATGGCTAATAAGGTGTTGTGACATTACCACATTCCTCGGTAGTACAAGAGACGGAAATTTCTCAATGGGAAGAACCGGATTTTTTTCTCGAAATTGATTTTTACATGAATAAAACGGGTTAAGTCTCGGCAGTTACCATATTCTAATGAGGAAAAATTTGCACCCATATGGTCTAAGCTCTCGTAAGCGACCACCTCCCATAAGCGACCACCTAGGTTTGACATTTTGCGTGGTCGCTTACGGGAGGTTCGACGAAAAATTGTCAATAATATAATTCTTCTTCTTCTGATAAACTGCTATCGAAAAGTGATAGATATTTGAGTTGAAACAATCATGTAACATGGACAGTAACAAACTGTACAGTGTGGGGCCCAGTTCTCGGCCACTTTTTGTTCAGCGATTATTTCTCGCGCCACAAATGAATCTGAATAAAAAGCAATTGTTTCCAAAAGTAGCTTGATTCCTTGTCTTCCGTTCTGCCGAGTTTTGTTTCGTCCTGCCGAGTTTTTCTGTGAGCACGTCGAGGTTACGCGAAGGTAGGTGAATTTGGTTTCCCCGAAAACGTGTTTGTTTACGGCTACTCGAATTACATGGTTTAATTCAAGTTTATATTTTGTCCGTCTAGAAAGCCCAAATGAGCCAATTCTTGGC
>Ga0126338_10002381_pt1 | contig 12902 bp, 6 predicted proteins | sample OrbCmetagenome_2_FD_92529 | JGI IMG/M metagenome (GOLD analysis project Ga0126338, IMG submission 92529) | Coral microbial communities from Petempiche,Puerto Morelos, Mexico - Orbicella C C metagenome | ecosystem: Host-associated > Invertebrates > Cnidaria > Coral | place: Petempiche,Puerto... | reverse complement strand
CGTACTTCCAACTGTAACAACGGAACAAACAAATCTAGTGGCAATTTTATCTACCTTGTCCTTTTGAAAGAAGTGAGAAAGACCCTTCGCAGCCATTGAGGAATAATATACTTTGACTTTTCGCATGAAACGGAAGTCCCCTTGACCATATAAAGGCAAGTTCGAATCATCAATCGATTTTAGAAGAAGCCATTCCAGTGAAATCGATAAGTCGCCGGCGATAGGATGAGCCAGCGTTCGTGCACGTGACAGTCATGCGCTCAAGTTGGGAAAATAGTGATAGATCGGTGGTAGTTAAGTCTTCGGAGATTCGTACGAAAAACACGTTCATGTTAGCATTAACTGCTTAGATTTTTGATAAGACTAGCTGACAGGATGGCAGAGTATTGGCTTATTTCAGCTCCCGGTGATAAAACACCACAACAAACGTATACAAACCTCAAAGGCAAGATGACCGGTCTCACTCCGGTCTTCCAACTTCAACTTCCCGAGCTTAAGGTTGGTGATGATCTGATCATATAAATCATAGTATTATTTCAATAAAAAACCTAGCTACGATAACATTAAGTACGTTTGTTTCTTGGTAAGCCATAGGCAACTCAAAAACCCTTAATTTTACGCGAGATTTATGATCAAATGTTCTTGTTCTAGAACTCGCAATTCGATAGTTGGCTTATATGATGTAAGCTAACAAGTTGTAGCTTACTCTCTGTGATGGTATTATTCACGAGTTTGTTCTCACTTAGCTTCTCCGTTTGCTTCTGTTTTAAAATGACGTTTGTACAAAACGTTTCATGAAATTGAACAAGTTTTAACTTTGCTGATCTCGTGGAGTTAAAATATAGTTACATGACTTGTACATTGTACATGTTCAGTGTATGAGAACAACGTAGGCAGTTGCAAAAATAAAGTCTGAAAAACGAAATAAGGCTCCAACAGGCTTCAAACCCATTACTTTTACACTGTGATCCTGGTTCAGTGCTCTACCCACAGAGCTATCATATCCATGGATGGTGAACTAAAGCTAGTGAATATGTGAAATATCATGTACATTTTGTATTTGAACTGCAGGAGAAAAGATGTGTAAGTACAGTAGGCAACATGAGAGGTCATTGCAGTTATGAACACAACTTAAACAGTTATGTAAATAAAGCCTGAAAAAAACAGCAAACAACCAAAAACATTCAACCTTGAACTGTATTTGAACCCAGGAATTGCTGCACTTGCATTCTGTCCAAGCCTGAATTTATGTTACTTAGCTTTATTTTCAATTGATAATTGCCTAACTTGCACTTATAACTGCTATATATGCAAATTATCGCTCATGGTGTGTTTCCAGTTAGTGGCCTTTATGACATTCCCTCTGTAATTACAAAATAAATAGTTCCCACAGTTTGGTAGCCTGTGTCACTATCACCCTCCCTGAAAGAAAAAATTGGAGAGAACATCTCTGTGAAGCAGATATTGGTTCATTTCTATGTTGTAAACAGGACATTTTGCAAAGGTAGTGCAAAGAATGTGACATTGAAAATTGAATTCAGTTTGCCCCTTCTTCCTGATGGAAGAATTCAAACCAGCTGAATTTCAGGCAAATGTTGAAGGGATGTGATTTTGTCCCTGCAACATATTTTTTTCCCCCAAAATCATTTTTAGATATTTTATAGTAGTTATATAATCCTATTTGTTAGTTTAGTTTAATATTTATTCCCATTTGCACATTTTCACATTGTTAGTTTGTTTTCTTGGTACACCTGTAAACTAGCTGGTGCATCCTGTAGACTCTGCGTAAAGTCTATGGGACGTACCGTTCCCATTATGTAAGTATGCGACCAAGTAAAATAAACCATGTCTATGTCTATATGGCTATGTCTAAACATGGTCAGTCACTGTTGCAAAAACTGTGGCTGCGACACATCCCTGCTTCATGTCCTTGTGTCATATCCCCCAGTGTGTGCAGACCTTAACTTCCATGTACTTCTTCAGCAGTACTGTTATTATTTATTGGCAGGTGGGAACCTTGGATACGCTTGTTGGGCTGTCAGATGATCTGGGGAAATTGGATGGATTTGTTGAAAGGTACACATATATGTACACAAAGATACATCAGAAGGTTTTAAAGGATATTATGAAGCTAAACTGGAATTTTTTTTAGAGAGTTGTGAGATTGAAATTATAAAAACCTTCCGTGAGAGGGGTATGGATATTTTCTGTAACAACATATGGTGAAACCTGTTTACAGGACTATAAATTTGATATGATGTTTATATTTTACTAGACAAATAGGGAAGTTCCCAAGCCTGGTGGTAGATTGAAGGGACTTGGGATAGAGGATCTGGGTTAGAGCCCGCACGGCTGGCTATGTCCACTATGTGGTGTTCTTGGGCAAGACACTTATAAATAAAATTAATGAACTTAATACTCTCACAATGCCTCTCACTGCAAAGATGGAAATAATTAGGACCCTTGTCTGGTGAATTTTTTGTAACCCTTACAATGGACTAGAATTCCATCAAGGAGATTACTTAAATATACTCCTTCTACTGTCTACGTGTATATTACAGTTAACTTCATGTTACTTGATTTAGGATGTACTCTGGGATATTTGCACATCTGGCATGACAGGGACTTAACATTGTTTTGTTGTTATTTCCTTATTTGCAGTGTCACTCGAAAGTTAGCTCACTACATGGTTGATGTGTTAGAGGAGCATCAGGTGTGTACTAAGATCTCTTCAGATTAATCACTGTCAGTAGGCTAATACACTCTCTTTAATGTCCTCATGGGTAAATTTATGTGACCTAAAATAATAATCATTGTTACTGTTATGTTTAATGTTCATGCACATGAATTTGTGTTGAATATACTCTTTGCTTCTTTCAGGACAGAGTGAGAGAAAATCTGCTTGCAAATGGCCGTAAGTACGATAGACATGCATGTACATGAAGGCTACTGATGCTTGTTTGAAAAGCTAATTTGTAGATGCCAGCATGCACATACATTTGTACCTGTACAGTATTTCACTTTGTAATGTAAAATGGGTTTTCTCGAAATTTGAGATCACTTTGAATGGCACTGTGGCACTATTAATCAAGAAACCTAGTTTAAAAATTAAAACCTAGTGAAAAATTTCAACCAATATTGTCTTTGATTAATGTCTGTCTTAAAGAAGGGAGGTGCAGTGGCCTCATGGTTGGTGCGCTTGTCTCTGGATCGAGTGGTCTGAGTTTGAGCCCTGGACGGGGATATTGTATTGTGTTCTTGGGCAAGACGCTTTACTCTCACAGTGCCTCTTTCCACCCAGGTGTATTATAAATGGGTACCGGCGAATTTAATTCTGGGGGTAACCCTGCAATAGACTAGCATCCCATTCAGGGGAGAGTGGAAATACTCCTAGTCGTTTCATGTTATAGAAACCGGAGATAAGCGCTGGCCTGATTGGCCACTTGGCTTGTATGCAGTCTTTACCTTAAAGAAAGTGAGTGTTGTATTATTAAGATTTAATGGAGTGCACAGTCCAAGACTGAAAGACTGTTACAATTTCACAGAGGACCTGTCAAACTTTGTAACCAAGTTTCAGTGGGATTCCGCTAAATATCCCATCAAACAGTCACTGAGGAACTTGACAGAAATCATCAGCAAGGTATGCAGAAATTATTGAACATTCTTACAGCTGTATGTCAATACTCTTCAGTGGAAACATTCACAGTAGACTGTGAAGGCCTGTGCCTCATCAAACTGAGTTAATTTTCTTAATTGTACTGGCTTCTTCCTTCATTAGTCACCAAGTAGACTGGGAACTTTACTGTAAAACGTGGTGAAATTCTAAGTGGTAGCAATTTAAACTGTTCCTTTGCTCTCTACATGTTTCCGTCAATGCCACTGTAATTATGGACTGAAATAAAATAGTTACATGTCTACATGTCTTTATGTCAATGTTTTCTGTACATGCCTAACAATGCAGTCTGTAAAAATCTTGATTTCATATGCTTAAATTCTAATTTGGTTAATGCATTTTTGTGACTGATTTTATCATTTTACAATGTAGCAAGTGACACAGATTGAGCATGACCTGAAGACCAAGGCATCTGCGTACAACACAATCAGAGGCACTCTGGCTTCCTTGGAGAGAAAAGCTACGTAAGTCTATCATGTAATGCAGAATTTAGCTTTCATGAGCACTCGACCCCTACAGATACACAATCTATCAAATGAACGCAACCACACAAAAACAGATATTCTTACAGGTACTTAAAATAATTATTATTTTAAGTACCTGTACGAATATCTGTTTTTGTGTGGTTGCATTCATTTGGTAGATTGTGCATCTGTATAGGAGTGCTCATGAATGCTACCTTTTCTGTTGAAAAGAAATAAAGTATAGAGATGAAGGCAAGGACACTAAGGAAAAATTGGGCTACTTTTTGTTTGTTTGCTCATTGAATCTGTGGTATTCTCGGTGTACTTAGTCCTCAGTTATTTACTAATGGAAACAATTTTTTTTGCCATAGGGGAAGCCTTCTCACAAGAAATCTTGGTGACCTGGTGAAAAAGGAAGATTTTGTTTTGGACTCTGAATACCTCACCACTCAGTTAGTGGTTGTCCCAAGGTACATGCATGTCACTTGCTCTTAGAAAAAACAAGTTTCTCTTTTCATTTCTTTGTTAATCATTTAGATGTGGACCATTTTAATCCAGTGTGAGACTGATCTACATGTTGTCCATAGTTTCTTGTCTGATAAAAATGTAAGACAGTATTAACTGTGTTAAGTATAACTGTACTAGGCTTTTATCGTTTAATTTTGATGTCACACTACACGTACTTACTGTCAGTAACACTGGTTTAATGTTGCCACATGATATAGGGCCCTGTACAGTGAATGGCAGAAGGCATATTGGAAACTAACAGATATGGTTGTTCCGGAATCATCACGGTTGGTATAGGTTACTCTTACCATGTAAATCATTTATTTGAAAGAAATCAATTATAAATCAAACTTGAACATAAAATGAAATTTAAATCATGATCAAGTTATGCCTTCACTATCCTTGTAGTTATACTGTTGTTGCATCAATTGATTTTCATTATTTTGCCTTCACTGCCCAAGCAAACACTCTCAAAGGTTATGAGGCATGGGCACATTGGTCTGCCAGGACCAAGATGTTTTTTTGACACAATAAGGTTCCAGCAAAGTGGATAAAAGATACATCAAAAAATATCTTACATGATTGTGCCAAAGCTGGACACATAAACCCAAAAACCTCTTATGAGGAAAAATAGGGACTGTGTACCCCCAGCCAAACGCAGTGGCACCACCTTTGGGGTTTTAAGGTTGATATATAAACAACAGAATGCAAGATAAATCAGATAACGCTATTCACACAACGCTAAAACAAACAAAATAAACCTTATCCTAAAGTGAAGAATTTTTAAGAATTTTAAAGAAAGCTTATCTTCTATCTTTACGTAACCGCAGACTCCAAGATATTGCTATCTTTAGTTAATGTTTAAGACTAAGAACAATTTGGTTCCAACATATATTTCAGAACTATTTAGTTGTAACATGAGTAATTATAGCCTTAGGAATAAAGACCATTTTTCCATGCCTACAATAGATAGAATACCATTACCTCTGGGAGACACAGTTAAGATATATGGGTCCGTTTATTTGGTCTAAGCTCCCAAAATCTATTAACATGATTGAAACCTTGTATGCCTCTAAAAGTAAAGTGAGAAAGTTAGACCTTAGAAATGTTTTAAGTAATAATTGCAAGGATTGTCATTTATTTGATCTAATTAGTTGTTATCATACTTGTGGTAGATCCTGCAAAAATACTGGGAGGGACTTTTATTTATTTTAGATTTTGTATTTAATAATGTATCTTTTAGATAGATTATCTTTAGATTTGATATTGTATGTAATAATATTTTTAGATAGGTGTCCTTAATTAGTTTCTGTAATGAAGCTAGAACGAAAGACATTTTTAAATAAAATAAAAAAGTGCTAGTGGCAAAGCTGACCGTAGAATGTCACAAGTTTCTCAACTGTCTCTTTTTGCAAATGTACTAACCATGAGCCTTCTCTGCTTGATTTCGTCACAATACTAATTCATGTCAACACCGATTATCACAAATGACATGTTTTATGTTGTTGTTTTGTAGATTAGTTTTTGAAGATAATGAACACGGTTTGTTTACTGTCACCTTGTTCAAGAAAGTGGTGGATGAGTTCAAACTTCATGCAAGAGACAAGAAGTAAGTTGCATTGATGGTCCAAGAAGTCAGAGTTAATGAATCACTTTATTTATGTACTTTTAACACTACAGTACAACTCGGTTACAAGTGGTCTAACAGTTAATACATTGGACTTGAGGTTCAATCATGGGGCCTGTTCTTGAAGGTTCCGAAACGTTTTCACACCCGGAAAGCAAAAGCAAAATCTCAAATCTTATGATTACAGAGCTGTTTTATTCACTTATTCTTAAAATGAACAGAGGTTCCCTTCATACAAGAAGTTTCAGGCGTATACACTTCTCCGTTTTTAGATACAGATGAACTAAAAATTTATAAAAATGGCTTTACCGGCCTGAAAAGTTTCTGCGGCTTTCGAGAAATGGGCCCCTGGTTTCTTCATTGTGTTGTGCAATTGATGAACTGCTTAGGGTCACCGGACAAGATATACTTGTCTGGGAGGGGGCTCTATTGGACTAGCATCCCATCCACAATGTACATGTAGGTAGGACTAGAAATACTCTTAGTAGCCTGTATCACAGCCGCCTTCAGTGAAAGAAAAAGATTGGAAATTATCAACAGCAACACACAGATGATCTCTCCGATTTTCTTGTATGGCGAGGGCAGCTGTGACACAGGCTCTACTGTTAGACTTGTTTGATTAAAGGTTGGATAATGCTATACACTACTTGTATCTGGCGGCTAGCATGCGCACAACTGCAGTTTTGTATTTTGTTAATAAAAGATAAAAACAGTTTGTATAGTGTATAGAACTACTGATACTCCTGGGTTCAAACCATTTACTGTGAAAAGATAAAAACTTCAAATCTTGTTGAAGAAATTCAATCTACAGTGTAGTATGTTTACAACTGGATGGTGGTGTGGTATTTCCAGTGAAAAAACTTGTTATCCAACCTTTTAACGACTCGACCCTGGTCACTTGTTCATACTACAGCTTGTTAGATCACCAAAGCCTAAGCCATGTGTTAAAAAGTTGCAAACATTAGATACAAAGCAGTGCTAAGTACATGTACACTGGTGAATTCCACATGTCTAAAATATCAAATTTAACCCTTTCCTCCTATAATAGGGATTAATAATAATAATGATAATAATAATAGGGAAAACAGTCCACTGGTATCACAAAGGTTTTGAGTTAAAAAGTTTTTCTTGCTTTCTTCCGAAGGTAAAACTTTCAAATAGCCTCTTTCAGAGTTACCATGTCAAAGCAGAATCTCTCTGTGCATTTTATGTTTACTTTATGATTTTTGTGTGTTCTCTGTTTTGAAGTTTATCTTGTTATTTTTTTTAGGTTTTTAGTTCGTGAGTTTGTATATGATGAACAGGCTCTGGAAGCAGGAAAAAACGAAATCACAAAACTGGAATCCGACAGGAAAAAACAATTTGTAAGTTAAAATAAGTTTCCTCTGTTGATAATAATATTTGTCAGATATTTTGGATTGTGAATTGGTTGATCTTAGTAACAGTAAACATTTCGCCAAATCACAACACCGTAAACTCCCCGCGTCTGGCAACACAGAGCGCGGAAAAAGAAAAGTAACTAATGATTGATTGTTTTGTTCTTTAACCCGATTGGTCGTGTAGATGACAGCTTCTCTCTAATTGGTTCGACCGCATTCCACGTGATTTACCAAACAAACTGGTTCACTTTATCTATCATTTGGAAGTGACCTGAAATGCAATAAAGTGTGTTACATTTTGTATATCATTTAACTCATAAATTTTTTTTATTTGAATTCCATTTCAGGGTCCTCTCGTGAGGTGGCTAAGAGTGAACTTTAGTGATTCATTCATTGCGTGGATTCATGTCAAGGTACAGAGTTTTTACCAAATTACACTTGCCAGTTAATCGTTCGGCTGGAGTTTGTGAACAAGTTCATACAATTTGAAAAAAGTGTCATTTTCACGTGCTGCTGTTACATTGTAAGAAATTAATTTCCTCATTTTATTTGTTCAGGCCCTTCGTGTGTTTGTGGAGTCAGTGTTAAGGTAAGCTCGAATTCAAATGTTGAATCTTCTAAATCAATTTTAGTATATGGCTGGTTTGCAGTGTCACGCCATCAAAAATAAAAATCATAATCATTCAATAAACTAAGTCAAGAAGCTGGGATATGAAATATGATTGATATATAAACAACCTCGCCAAGATTTAGGTCTGTGCAGTTTTTCATTCTCTCGTTTTTCGGAGAAGTGTTTCACTCAAATTTATAGAGCTTTGTATGAAGTCGCCATGTTTGTGCCCCTCGGAGGGACACGTACATGGCGGCCGTAAAGTAACAGAAACATCTGTCATCGAGTTTCGCTATTGAAACGAAAAGTTATTACTCTGTAGCTCTGACACATTGAAATTAATACTTCTGCTAGAGCAACAACTGTTTAGTTAGCAAAAACTTGAGCAATAACTCAACTTTTTTGACTACTCGAGAGCCTTATCGGGCCGCCATTTTAATGTCACACAACGCATAAACTTGGAAATTCAAACGTGCTCTATTACATAATGAGAACCCTGTCGAGCTGAAACGCTGCAAAACATCAAGTTATTAGAGGGTCTTACATCTGATGAAACTAAAACTTCAGAAGGATTGGTAATTTCTTATTTTGGAAAATGATGACGTCACATGAAAAGCGGTAATAGGCCACATTCGATATATTAAAATTCAGTTTGATAGTGAGGCCTAGACGACACAAACAAAAGAAATGAATAAACTTGTTCATTCAATTTCCTTTGTTTGTGTCCTCTAAGCCTCGCTGCAATGTTGACTCGAAAGTGGTCTAATGTTTGCACTATTACTGCGCGCTAAATAGAATGACGTGCTACGCACACTCTGGTTGCCACTCTGATTGCTCTTGTTTAGTTATTTTCGCGCTCGCAAAAAACAGCCAATCAGAGATGCTTGGCAGATACGTAATCAGTATGGAATTTTTTGGGTCCAGTTTTACGCGTGTTGGACTTCCATTATTGTGGTGATGCAAACTATGCAATAAGCTCTAAATTTTTCTTTTTTTTTTTACAGATATGGCCTCCCGGTAAACTTCCAAGCTATGCTTCTACAGGTATAAAATGTACAATTTTACTTCATATTAATGCAGATGAAAAATCCAGCAAAATAGCACATTTCATGTTACCTTTATTACGATTTACGATCGTGTGAGTGTTGCGTGACCTAGTAGACGTTGCTTGCACACTTTGCGCGTGACTATTTGATTATTTGACATGCACGGAGTACTTTTACGCCCTTAAGGCACAGAGCACATCATTAAAGCTTTCCGAAGCTGGGTCGTGCCGGTCTTCCGGCACTTGCTGGTCATTTTAAAGATATTATTTGAGTCAACGCAAACACAGTTGAGCCAAAATGGCAACAATGGACCCACCCAGTCAAATAAAATTTGTTATTCTTGAAGCCTGCTTCAAGATTCTCGCCAGCAACATCACATTACATCACTAGGATTTATTGATGTTTTCTCTACCCTCGCAGCCTTCCAAGAAGTCACATAAGAAGATAAAAGACATGCTCGACTCGTGTTATCAGCATCTTGATAACCAAGGCTTTAGTTCCACCATGTATGACGCTCACGTATGTATTACTTTTAATTGTTTGTACTTTCTTAACGAACAACGAAGTACCCCTGTGCTTGTAAAGTACAGCAAATGAGACATAAAGTAGAGGCTGCATCAAACGAACTGGCAACAGGAGTCAGTGAGGGTAGATCATAAAATTTGGTCAGGAGCTTTCTTCCGGAATCTCAGTTACTCTCAGTGCGGTGAAACGAGCTGAGAGTACACAAGATATGCCATTATCATTCGATGCATTTTTTCTTTCTTTTCATTGGCCCAGAGCCCACCACATGACATGCAAATAATTGTCTACAAATAATGGTCTGTTCATGCGCAAACCGTCTAATTGTGTTTTGCTGAAAATACCATATCCTACTTATGCGTAATTGTAACCACGCTCTTAATTTAGCAATAGCAAATCGCTTCCCTGAGCTGTCAGAGAGATTTAATATATGAAAACAAACTTGGTGATCAAATGATAAAACAATTATTGAACTCGGTTGTCGTAAAGTATCGTGATTTGTCAGTGTCTCGCAGTTCAATTATTTTCCTCAGCCGTCGACTTCGGCAAATAATTGATCTGCTCGCCACTGACAAATCACGATGTTTTGCTCAACTTCGTGTCCAGTAATTGTCAATTATTTGCCTGTCAAGAAATTGGAAGGCGCGCTAGTCTTAGACTCAGCGGTTACTCTCTTTACGTATTTTTCGAAATCGTTATTTAACTCGAACGCATGCGCACAATAAAACCGGAACTGGGTTTTATTTTTCATCGTCCACGGATGAAAAACGGAGCAAGTTAGACTTGAAGACTGCTGTCAAGGGTGCACTGTTATATCAGCAGCAAAAAGAAGTGGTTTTAGTGACTTACCAGACTCGAATGTCAAGCAGTTTGTCATAAGAGGAGGCAGAATGGCCGAGTGATTATGGCAGCGGACTTGAAATCCGAAGTCAGTCGTGGGTTTATGTCCCGCTCGGATCACTAAGCTGGAGTTGTTTCTCGGTAGACTGTAGTTTCAACTCCCCGGTCATGCTTTTAAATAGCCAAGCGGTCTACCTCACGCCAGTTGGGATTTTTGGAATGTAACTGTTTCTTTCAGTTTAAAGGAGCTCAGTCACGGTATTTTGAGTTATTTGGGCCACGTACAAAATTACCTTTAAATGGTAGGAAACCTGAAAATAGCAGTTTAATAAGATAGAAAAACACCAAAGAGGTAATGGTAAACCATAAGGAACAAGGATGGCCAAGGATGGAGAAGATTGACACGGATTTCAAATGACGAATTTGAAAAATTGAGGCGTAACTTTTCAATATGCGTAAACCGTGACTGAGCCCCTTTAAGTGGCATGCCTGTGAACTACATGTAGCCAGGTGTAGTTAAGAGCATTGACCCCACTGTAAACAACAGCATTTGAGCACATATTTTTTTAACATTATTGGCTTCTAACCCGATGCTTGTTTTTTTCTTCTTCTTACAGAATCTCGACATCCCAGGGCTCAGTTTGTCTCAGCAAGAATATTATCCGTACGTTTTCTATCAAATAAAATTAGACCTAATTGAACGGTAGAGAAAGACAGAGAATAGATAATGAACGTTTTAATATGAATTAATTAATTTCAGGCAAATTTCACACGGGATGTCAATTGTAATCTTTATTATACAGCGAGAGACTGACTGTTTGGCTCGTGGGAAATGGTTCTCAGATAATTTGTCAGTTCGGTTAAGTGATGTTGACAATACTAATCTACCTGCAGAATTATACTAAGATAATATTGAAGTGTAAATACAATAACGAGATAAGTGAGCGAGATTGTCTTCTCGTTTGCCGCTAACTGCGGTTGGATTGATCTAGTCTGTGTACATTTTATCGATCAGTATTCTACATAAAAAATGCTTCTACTTCCTTTTCTGTTGTTGTTCATACAAAAATGGTGATGATGCATTGTTGTAAAAGACAGTCGATGAAAATGAAGTTTGTGGATTACCTGGATTCTCACAACTGACGGTCAAGCAAATGTATAACAGTGAATGAGGGAAATTAGAATTTCAGTATTTTTTTTTCCATCGCCGCTTAAACATTCATACAACATTTAGAAAGTCGTTTTGCATGATCGTTCTCCAGATATCTCAATAGGTAGCACTGGCCGGGACTAATGTCCATCCTCTTCTTGATAATTTAGTAATTTATCAGCATGTAAGGTCATGCACATTTTAGCGACGTGAGTATGAAATAAAATTGATAAGTAGACGAGTAAGAACATTCTGTTCGTTTGTTTATTTGTTTGTTTGTATTGCTTACATAAAGTGCGTTATTGTTGTTGTTACTGAAGTTGTTAGTTTTGCTGTTGGTCGGATGAGAAAGATGATGCCTCGCGAAACAACAGACGAAAAATTAGGCTTGACTGGAAACCGAAGCAAAACACGCCTGCAGTCTCTTTCTTCTTGGTTTGCTTTTTCTCATTGTTTACCAGGTACACTACATGAAATACACGACCGACCGACCGACAGACAGACATTTTTGGTGACAATAGACCAATTTCGATATATTTAAAAAAAATCAGCTTAACACAATAGACCTCAGCATGAGGCTCTGGAGAATAAACCCCACAAACTCTGTATTTGTTTCCTAGAACCTCGCATTCGTCTATTGTTTTAGGCTGAATTTTGATACATCGAAATTGGTCTATTCACTACTGGGCTGTACGGCAGAGGCAAAAGAATACCATCGTCAGAGAGGACGACGCATGCTGATCAGCATGAGGGAGTAGTGAACGGTATGCATAATGTAAAGTAAAACGTCCTGCGCTATCGGTAGGGTTGGTCAGCTGGCGTTGATGTGCGCTCTATAGTTCAGTGACATACTCAGTCACGGCCTGAATGTACCTACTATCCTGGCCACAAGTTGCTGGGGCACCTCCCCTTTTGCGCGCTAAAACCCACGATTTCAACTACGTCCTAGAAGCTTTAGGAAAAAAAGAATAGAGGCAAGTATAATTGACCCCCTCCCCCTACCAATGTTGAAAGAAAATGAAGCTATTCTGCTTGAAGACTATATCGGATGTGGTTGAAAAGGAAAAAGTGGTTAGACAGTTGT
>Ga0126338_10002380_pt1 | contig 12907 bp, 11 predicted proteins | sample OrbCmetagenome_2_FD_92529 | JGI IMG/M metagenome (GOLD analysis project Ga0126338, IMG submission 92529) | Coral microbial communities from Petempiche,Puerto Morelos, Mexico - Orbicella C C metagenome | ecosystem: Host-associated > Invertebrates > Cnidaria > Coral | place: Petempiche,Puerto... | reverse complement strand
GGGAATTTTTAATAATACAGAACTTGCGGTGAAAACGATTTACGGCGAATTACGAAAATCGCCTATGTCAAAATTTTATTAGAACAGTGTTGACAGAAGGGATTTAATGTCAATTCGTAGTGGACAAAAAATGAAAAAAATCTATCGACTAGATTTTTTTTGAATAAACAAAAACCATTTTTTAAGCCTTGTTTTTAACCAGCCCCGTTGCCATGGCAACAGCACACACCTTAGCCAAAATGCGAGAATAAACTTTTCTGTGGTTAGCCTTGACTCTTGCAAAAAACGGGCGCCAAAGCATAAATAGCTTAAAAGTAATGGTGAATTAGGCATAGGCTCTTGAAAACTGTGTTCGGCCACCTTAAAGAGTGGGTAAGTGTAACCGACTGCCGTTGTAGTTTCTCACTTAGCTTCATTCTCATTAAAGTTGCGTCGAGCTATCTACAATTTACACTAGTGTTCTTATGTAAATATTGCAAGTGGTTTGGTTGAGTGATTTGTATTCTATCATTCAATAGAATCCGAGTACGGCAAGCTCTAAAAGTGAAGCGGGGACAAGCCCATTCGTGTCTACGCATAGGACCCATGTTGCAGGGACAGTAAACAAGCAGGTGCACACGAAGAGGATATTGGTTCATTTCTTTGTTTTAGCGGGGACAGTGTGCAAGAGCTGTGCTCACAATGCGACAATTAGAACTGGGGTCATCTTGTTCCTGCTTCATGACCGACGAATTCGACACAACTGAATTTCATGCATCATTTTGCGTTGTCCCCGCAACGTAAATAAATAAATAAGTTATAAATAAATTACAATATTGAGAGAGGAAGCCACGTCAGCTTTAGGTGGTTTCCATGTGAGCTCTCTATCCTGGTCGAATTAGAATTTAGAGTGTTGGTTTTTGTGGAGGGAGGAAAACCGGAGAACCCGGAGAAAAACCCTCGAAGCCAGGCGACAACCGACAACAAACTCAACCCACATAAGGCACTGGGAAGGAATCGAACCCGAACCACATTGGTGGGAGGCGAGCGCATTCACTACTGCGTCAACTCAGTTCCCTTTTACGCACTAGCAAAACTTTCGAACTGAGAAAAATGTCGTTGCAACATGTCCCCGCTTCAAGTTAAGTCCGCTAGTGTTTGGTCATCTTAAGAATCTAAATCACTATCTTTCCTCGCGGTTTTTGTCAAGACGTGATCATTAAAAAAAATAACAATGACGATAAAAAAATAAGAAATATGTATATCTAAGGACCTTATTATGTATTATTTCTCTCAGTTAGTGCGCGCGTTGTGATTGGTCAATTTAGCGGGCCGTATTCTACTGTACGGCACGCTAAAAATTATAGCTGTTTTGGTTGCCAAAATGTTTCGTGATTTATCGCCAAGTTTTCTTAACTTTTTTAGCAAGTGAAAGTCTAAAACTTTCTTTTACTTCTGAAATTGTGTATTAAAACCTGCTAACGACTTAAGAGTCACTTAACAACGATTTCAAATTGACTCGTTTTACTTTCGAGCTTCGTCAGAAATTTGAAGGCGTTCCGTGGGAATAGAAATTGTTCCCGAACCCGTCAGACACACAATAGAGATGAAACAAATATCTTTCTAACCTCATTTTCTCGGTCCGTACTGTAAGTTACGGATCCTCGTTTTTCCCCTTTAATGGGGGAAAACTCGGTCCGTAACTTACAGTACGGCCCTCGAACTGAGTTACTAAGAGGTATCTATAGTCAACCTCAGCCATTTTCGATGCCATCGATATTATTGATATTGCATAGTGAAGTGAAATCTTATTGCTTCACTGTAAGTTGTGTTCCTGAAAGTATGTTTAATTATCTTTAGTAGTTTCACAGTGATTTCCTTCGTTTCGACATGCTCCGAATAAAATATAATAGCCAAACTCTCGCATGTAAACAAAAACAAAGGTGTGGCTGACTAGGGCCCTTTAACTTACAGCTATAATTTAGTTTCAGAAGTTTTTGTTCTCGTTACTATAAGACTTCCGCACATTCAGGTTTTGTATTCCGTTGAGAAAGTAATGCAGGTCGCTGGACCTCTCCCTACATTCACAACTTAATAACATGCTAAAAATCAGTACTTACTCGCAAGATGTACTATCCTCCAGGTAAAGCTCGTAAATGGTAATATTAATCACCATGTCTTGTGGAATAGGAACCGAAGAAATACAATCTGTATCACTTGGGTAATCGTTAGGATATCCGGGACTTTTGAGTGTATTATTAATCACTGGACCACACACTGCATGTATCAAAGCAAAAGAATAAAAAGACACAGTTGACATCGACGAAATGGTTGTATTCCAGCAACTGTGAGTTTCCATTGGCCCTGAAAAGCCCCATTGGGGAAGTGGTCAATTACGATATTTATTTATTTACTTATTTATTTAATTTTTATTTATTTCTCTAACTTTTTTGTTTCAGTTTCAAAACCCCTCCAGGGCCTGACAAGCGTCCTCAAGAAACCAAAACACACAGCATCCTTCATCTCATTTTTACTTATCAAATCTTCTCTTATCTTATGATAAGGATTAATTTTGCTGTTTTTCTTTGTTTACTTGGGCATGATTTTGTTCACACCCCATCCATCTGTAACTATGAAAGCAACGACAATGAAACTGAGAGGGTATATTTTTTTGTGCGTCCAGCTTTGCTTTCAGCAACTTTACTTCAAGATAATAGTCTTTGGTAGCTCGTAGTTAACGGCGAGCTTCTTAACCTAAGCAAGAAAGCTAAGCTATTAAGCTCAAAGAAAAGTAAATAAACAATGCATAACAAATAAACTTCATGCAATGATTTCAAACAGTATAAGACTGATGTAATACGCACCACACACACATATCTCTCAGTACACAACCTCTTCTTGTAAGCGAGCTATAGATTACGTGCTTTGTGTCGGCGCCACGCGAGAGGTAATAATAATAATAATAATAATAAAATATGTATATTGCGCCAATATCCTAAAAGTTCAAAAGCGCTTGAGGTGATAAAATTGTCACGTGTTGAGTACAAAGAACCAACAAATACCGGTATTTCTCTTTTTATGTCGTTTCATTGTTGAAAAAAAGACATTTACAAGAGGGAGAGATTTCATGGCGTGATTTTTCATCTTTCAGCTTTTTGAGAATAGTTTTCTCCATGATGAGATGGATCTCACAGTGGCATGGTTTCCTTTGGCATACTGTAGTACTCACGTCTTTTCCCAAGGTAGGGCAATGCATGACCCCAGCCGAACGAGTCCACTGAACGAAAACGGCCGTAAATTCACCTCAAATGCTCCGAAAACTATCATCCATGATGTCTGTGAAATTTCGAGGAGCATTTATTTAATAAAAGTGAATTTACGGCCGTCTTTGTTCAATGGACCCGCTCGGCTGGGGTCATGCAGTGCCCTACCTTGGGAAAAGATAGAAGACAAAGCAATGAAGCTACAAACCAACTAAATGACTATAAATCGGCCTAGAAAACTCACGAGAAACAAGGAACTTCATCACACACCTGAAGCTTGGTAGGTTTATTTTTATTCATAATTCTTCGTGTATTTAGGCTCAAGAATATAACCCATACAAATCATTATATTTCGATTGTTTTGAAACCTGAGAACTGATAATTTTTAGCATTATTATACGATGTCTGACAACAAGCTCGTGAAAACGATCATGGATGTCGCCACTCTGACTGGCTTAGCCGCCGGCATCGGCTGGATTGCGAAAAAGGTTGTGAAAGAGAACTTCATCTCTGACCCCAGCAGCAACGTCATGAACTATGCAAAGTTCACTGCTGTCATGGCTGGCAGCGTCACGCTGAACAGTACCTCGAAGACCAGAAGATTCTTCCACCCAGTTAAAAAGTTTAAGCAAATTGCTATATGTGCAAATTGCTCGTATCGGGATGATGATCGGAAGCGCCATCATTAACGCCGTTGCTTTCACTGGCGGTAACTATCTTGCCAGCTATTTGTCCAGCGACGGAAAGGTCACATTGGAAGGGAAAAAGCGGCATGACAAAGCCATTGAAGCATATAATGCCGCTTACGCCAAATACACGTGTGACCGCACCAAGCTTTTTGAATGGATCGAAACCATCAGGGAAATGACAAAAAAGGCGAAGCAGGACTTCACGAACACTGATTACGCAATCAAACTCTAACGCCAGACGCTCCCAGGCCACCCAATTACACCCCCAAAGAACCTCAATTCTCTGACTTTTATCAACCCAGTAAGCACCAGAAACAAGGTGAGTTGTTTTCCGGTTATGCAGCTTTTCGTTTGCTTTGAACCTTTCGTGGTGTTACATAATGGATCTAAGCTCACCAAAGTCTACTACAGCCCCCAGGAATACTGGAAAGGTATCGCTGCCATTAAAAAATAACGGACGCTGCAGAAGCCCCAGAGGAAACTGCAGAGCAGTGGCTTATCAAACAAGCTCTTTGGCAGATCTACCTTCCCGCGCCGTGCGACGTTCCTCGCCCAAAATTTGATGTATCGGCGCCCAACGCGGTCCACCAAGCGGACCTTCTTTTTCTGCCACACAACAAGCTGCCACGGGGGGCGGAAAGTTTACAAATACGTGCTGACCGTTGTTGACATGGCCAGCCGCTACAAAGAAACTGAGCCTCTAACCTCAAAAGATTCTGCTGAAGTTGCGAAAGCTTTTCAGTCGATTTACAAGCAAAGCCCTTTGACGTGGCCTCAGCTGCTTCAAGTCGACCTTGGGCACGAGTTTATGGGAAGTGTGACCAAAGAGATGGAAAACCACAAAACAATCATTCGTCGTGGGCGCAGTGAAATTCACAGAGACCAAGCTATCATTGAACGTTTCAACCGCACGCTGGCGGAGTGCTTGTTCGGTCATCAGTATGCCGTGGAAATGCTCCTGCCCTCTGGCCAACGGTCGACTGCGTGGGTCAGAAGGCTTCCCGACGTTGCTAGTGCTCTGAACAATGGGGTGACCAGTCCTATCGGGGAAAAAAACGGCTGTCGCAATGAAAGAGAAGGCTGTCTCACATCCAAACCCTCTACAAAGTATTCCAGACCTGTTGGGTTGAAAGAAAATAAAGCTCCCCCTTCTCATTAATGTAAGATATTTGTATCAACCCGGTGAACTTGAAGGCGGAACTAAAAGAGCTACAGACCCAATCTGGTCTTTGAAACTCTACAGTCTGTAACCAGACCTGACGAGCCTGTTATCTATTACTTGTTTGACGGGCCTACGTGCAGTTTTGTCCACCAAGAACTGTTGGTTGTGCCGCCAAACACACAGCTTCCGCCTGCTAACGCCTTTCGTTAATATCTTTTTGTCCGTATGTCAGTGTGTGAACGCCGTCATCCGCTATCCAATGCTTTGTATCAAAGGATGAAAGTGAAAACCTGCATGCTATATATCTCGTGGCCCTCGCTGCGAAGAATGCTCATTCCATGCCAGAATTGTTTTTTCGCTAAAAGAGCTTCTTCGTAGTGTTCGTGCCTAACTTCTTTTACACCACATTCTTTTTCACACCCTTTGCTTTCCTTATATCTTTTTGGTTTTCTTCCAAGACTGAATACACTTTTGGCCTTATGGCCACTGCTTCCTTAATCGTCCCTCCCTCGCACTCATCTTTCATCTCGCCCAGAACCTTTTTATTTCTGTCACTGTAAAGCATGTGGTCTTTTGGATAGTTGCTTTTGTCATACAAATCAATGTCTTCCGCAATATCCATATCTAAGAGAAAGCTGTCTGTATCTGTGTAAATAAGCTCGCGCTTCGGTCGATACTTAGTTTTCAAGTAATTATAGAAAAAATTATATCAAGATCTTGCCGTTGTCGAGAATTGTCATACCTGTGTAAACAGGCTTGTTCAGTAGGAGTTGCTTTTGTGCATGTGTATGCCTCCCAAGTCACTTCCAAATATCTCATACCTTGCTAATGAAGGGCTGGCCACAAAACGACATAACTTGTCTCTCCCAGCTTCGGACAATCTCCTCATCGATACGGTTTCTCAAGTTCTCCATCGTTTTTCCGATCACTGCGTTGTTAATGAGTTTGTAAAAGTTGCTCTCGAAAACGCTTTTCGTTTTCTTCCTGAGTTCAGTGTTCATCCGGATCTAGGGCTCCATCCAGCGTTCTTGTTCAAACTCGATCGCTCTGTACACCTTTTCAAACGCATTCCTTGTTTGAGATATAGCTGCAGGTTCTTGTGGTGTACCACGTAATTGTTTTTTGTCCTTCAGCATCAGCACTAGCTTCTCGCTGTTCGGTTGGTCCAATTTCAGGTCTTCCATCAAACACTTTTGGTAACCCGACATTCACTCCTTTCCAATCATCTTTTTCTCCGGCGCAAGTAGGTAGCTGTTCTGTTCTTCGTGCAGCTCTTCAGTGTGCTTCAGGCCTACCTCTAGTATCCACCCCTTCTTTGAATTTTCTTTCATTTTCATTATCTTTTCTTCTGTGGGCATGACACGCTTCCACTTGAAACCGCTTTTCGGCAGTGGCAAGCTCATCGCCCAGCCGTAAAGGTTATTCGCGTCTAAGTAAGTTATGTAATTTGTTGGTTTGCTCGGGTCGTATCCTTCAACCAGCGGGTTCCTCGCCTTTGCATAGCGCTTGTTCACCATTGAGATACCTCCTCTCATTCCTCTCGATCGAGATGAAAAGGTACATGTCTTGGTCTGTCGAGAGCTCAAGCTCCACGCCTGTCTTTTTCAGAAGAGCATCCCAGGTCAAGCTCCGCGAACTGTAATAATACGCTGGATCCAGCCCGTATTTTTCTATACATACTTTTCTGAAGTTTTCGAAAACATCCGCTAACAGCAGCACGTCTGTGGTTACGTACACTTTGTGATAGTCACCAAGATTTTTGCACCCGACTGCTTCCCATACTTTCTGCGCGTGCTCATACTCTTCTTCGGTGATGCTCTTGGAGTAAAACGCCTCTTTTGCAGGCAGCTTTGTCTCACTAAACCTTTCAAAAGAATCCATGTATTCGTACGGGAAAATTCTTTTCTTCAAGAGTAGCCTTCTTTTTTCTTTCTCTTTGTGCCTCTTCTCTGTTGTTTTGAAAGACTTGGGGTCGCTGCCTTTACAAGAGAATCCAGACTGCTCAGCAAGAAATTCACACTATCGATGAATCTAAGATTTCCCAAAGAGAATGAAATGTAATTTTTCACGTTGTTCGGTATGCATTTTATTTCTCCGTGCACTCTCGACACTGCCTGTATCAAAAGGTGCCCATCATAGCCTTCCAAGTTATGAAATACAACCGGGATTGGTACCGTTTTTGCATTCAATCTAAGCTTGAAGTTACATTCATTATGCGCAGCCGCGCGGTACTTTCCTGTCGTGTGGCAATAGTCTTTCACTGAGTCTTTGTGTTTTGGCACCAACAAAGGCTTTGCGCAGAACAAACATGTTTCCTGGTTGTTTGCAATCCATTGGTCTGTTTGATCTCTTACTTTTCTCTCTTTTTGTGGTCCAAAAAAGCTTATTTTTCGGATTGCCTCGCAATAACATCTTTTGTGGCTTTGACCGCAATAACCGCCAGTTTCATAGTCATACACAGAAATAGAGTCCAAGAAAAGATCCTTAACCAAACTTTTATTACAAATGTGGCAGTCAGTTGCGTTTTTGTGTTTTTCCCAATCTTCAGGCGTCATCAAGAGCGGCTCAGAGTTTGCCAGTTCCGCCCTCATTGCCGCTTCATCCCTTAAAATACATTGCAAAAACACATAAACTGCGTCTTCGCCTCTATAATGAACAGGGCCCTACGTTTCAACATCGCTTTATACGATTGTTTAAGCAAACCCGCATGGCTCATGCATCTCTGTTTTTACGGTAAAACTTTCTTCTTGAGTTTTTGGCAGATCGCAACCGTGGATCTTTCTTAACAGAGACTCAAAGTCTGCGTATATTACGAAAGGCGCTTTCATCTGCTTATTACCGGTAGTTTGTGAAAGACACCTTGTTCTCGCCCTCTTTTGGCATTTCTACTCTTGTTGGTCTTTTAAACAACCCTTTGCATTCAGGTTTGTGCTTTTCAAGTCGGATCCTTTGTTTTGTACCCATGCAAACAACGTTCACAGAAATGTTTATACTCATTATGCTTGTTTTGATCATACAAAGTGCGCTAAGCCTTCTTACATTGCTGTAGTGAGTATTTTCACCTTGCTGGATAAGCATCAAGTTTATTCGTTGAATAGCAACGTCCTTTTCGCCGATTCTGTGAACAATAACATGTTCATTTTCCCAGCCAAACACATTGATTGCAAGATTTGGGTTTTGTTTTTCGAGTTTATCAATTTGTGAAACCGGTGTTGGGAAGTCGATACCTGTGAAATTAAGACTATCTTCTGTGGGGTAACTGCTAGTTCTTTCTACTTTTTTTCCTTTTGCTGCTAGGAAAAGAGCAGCACGAATTGCCCATCTCAGACACTGATTGTCTCTGTTTTGGATGTTGATTATTGATTTCTTATTTTGCAACTGTTTTGGGAGAGGAAAATAGCTTCCTCCACGAAATGGTTCGTATCGAGCAGCATTAAAAAATGCAGCCAAAATCCTTTCTATCACCCAGCCTGAACCTCTTTGCGACCATGCCTCTATTTCACCTTTCCCTTGATCAATGAAGCGGTTGAAGGCGTCATTCATCATTGCTTTATTGTTTCTGTTAATAATCACAGGATTGTTCTGTTTGAAATAATGTTCCATGTATTGCGATCCATTGTTTCCGATGATTAAAAACTTAACAAGGAGCCCAATTTGTGTTTTGACAATCGCCCAGCTGATGATTTCATTTTTAATCACATCAGTAAATGTTGTTTTTGCTTTTTATGCAAATTTCAAAAGATCAGCTTTGTATGGATAACCTTCTGGAACAGTCATTTTCCATGCACGAAGCCATTCACTAATATTATTTCTAAGCAATTCAAAATCCATGCCTCTCTCAACTCTCACAAGCTCTAGACGCCTCTTTTGTCTTTTATTTTCTTCTTCCGGAATTAATCCATAGAACAATTCCAACACGTCAGATGAAAATCTTGAGGTAGCCATTATGCTCTTTATACCAAGGCAACATATTTCTTCAAATAGAAAATAATTTTGGGACACCAGCCCCCGCGAGTTCCGGTTACATTCCTAAAAGCTTCAGTTTTCCGGGATTCCAAACCCCCACACATATAACGGGGGGTTTTGCGACACCTTTTATTTTATAGAATCTCGGCTCTTAGAGTAGTAAAAATAAACATTTTATTTTCACAACTCCAAGAGCCGAGATTCTATAAAATAATATGTGTCCCAGAACCCCCGTTATATATGTGTGTAAACCTTAAAGAGAATCCGCGCACTTAGGGCTTAAAAACGCCAAATATTCATGTCAATGTTTACGTTCAAAATAGCAATCGATGACAAAACTCTGTTTCGGCGTATTGAAAATTAGCACGCTCAAGAGACATCGTCTCTTGACGCTATTTATGTCTTAGTTTTGTCGAAAACTCGATTATCAGTTTTTCTCGTGAAAATGAAATGCGGTCGGGAATTCTTATTCAATATAAGACGAGATTGCTGTCATCATATTTATTTATTTATTTATTACTGTTATTAGAAATATTTAATAGGATTAAACTAATTTATTTTTTATAGTAATGTAAGCGCGTATAGTTTTTTAAATGCGCCCAAAAAACTTTATTATTATTATTATTATTATTTTAAAAAATTATTATTATTATTATTATTATTATTATTATTATTATTATTATTATCATCATTATCTTTTTGTTAGCGATGCCCAACGAGTTTGCCAAGCAGAAAGATCTCTGATGAGTCCCTTGGCCGGGACGAAACGAGTTGCGTAAGACTAGCCACTCTTCAAGTTTTAACAGCTTCCTTATGGTCCCACTTACCGCTTGAAACCGAGGGCAACGAAACCAGAGTGAAAGTTATCAGATATCCTCTTCGCTCAATCTGTCCGTCTGAGTGAAATATTATTTCCACTTGGTCTCCAGTTACACGACGAGTTTGACCGGTCTTATTACCACAGTAATCATGTCTTTTGCCCATCCCGTCGGTGATTCTCAAGAAGTCTTTGCTACAAAGAAAGGTAAATAATGTTCTGCACCAAACCACTAAAACTGAGTAACTGAGTATACTCGTGAGACATTCCAAAAAAAATCTAATTGAAAACTACATACTACCATGGCTCCTGATACTACCTGGCAATAAGAATTGTCATGCTTTAGCGTGCATTATCGAATTACGATACACACAGGAAGAAGCACAAGAGTTGCTTGAGGGACAGCAGAGATAGAGCAACTAGCTTCTTGAGTGCTCTCCGAACAAAATGATGTGTTCCATCACGAGATGAATTGTCGTGACTAACTTTTGAACCAAAAACAGTAACCTAAAAGAAAATGATAACCTACAAATACAGCCGATGCAGTCGCAAATGACATCCCTTATTCCAAGGCTTGACAGGTCATACAAGCGGATATTTTACTCCAGTCGTTGCTCTCAAATACTACGCAACTCGCAAAATATCTACGCGTATTATCTGTCGAGCCAGCTGAAAACAGGTAACTATATATAATACAAAGCGTGCAGCTGACTGTTTACAGAAAGTCGTGATAGCACTAAGCCTTAAAGAAGATATGCTTATATGTACCAAATTGTACCAGGCTTTGGACAGTCCACATCTGCTTTTGTATAGACAATGGAATCAGTCTAAGTAGAGTGTCTGGATGGGAGAGTTGGATCTCAGTTACCAGTTTCCAGAAACAGATATCAGATCTCAGCAATAAGTTTAAAAAAAGCGTCAATCCGATTCTCAGCTACCAGTTAAACCCACCCAGATGCTGCGAGGAAAATTTAGAGATCATAAGTGAAAAGAACTATTCCTACTTACTTTTAGGCGCCTGTATTTTTGCGTTTTCGAGAATTGACAAAAATCGCGAAACTTAAGACTTGCGAACAAAACACCTGGCGAATTTTACACTCTCAAAGTTAAATACTCAACACGAAAATGGCAAGTGGTTTAGGGCGCTGGTGTTGTAATCCGGAGGTCCTGGGTTCAAGGCCTCCACCCTGCCACTAGCGGGATTTGTTTCTCGATAGTCCCGAGTTCAAATCCTCGGTCACGCTTTGTAAATAGCCAACTGGTCTGCCTCCTGCCAGTTAGGATTTTTAACTATGTTATGTTTATTTGAAATATTTGTGTCCTTTGCGTCAGTGGCATGCCTGTAAACTAGCTAAGCTTAATGCTTGTATAGCTAAGTGCATGACCACTATAAATAAGATTTGCATTTTTTTTTTTACATTACATATATTCTCCGCTCAGAGCAAAAAAGGTGAAATACTGTTTGAAGCAACTAGAACATGCATTTGATTGAAGCTTGATATTTGTAGTATGTGTGTGAGATTTGTAAACAACCGCGACCACAGTGGTTAAATCAGGTTAAATTTGCCAAAGCGAAAGGCACTTTCGCCATTTTCCTATTTTGGAGGCATAACGGTTTTATAGTTAACCAATTACAGACTGTTTCCTTGACTCAACAATAGACCAAGATGATGTATTACTGGATAATTCATCATCTGACGACATTTTCCACTGAATAAAATCGCCAAAAAAACCGAGTGGTAACTTTGTAGGAAATACGTACACCGACGCGAAGTGGCGCGATCGAAAGTTACACACCTTATGACGTCACTAGTTACAAAACTTGCATTTTTGCCTTGGAGGGATAAAGATAATTGTTTTACGCGCCTGACCAGAGGTTAAATTGGAAAATTATGAATCAGTGTAACATTGACTTTAATTTTCTGGAATAAAAACGGGGGCAAAAATTTTATTTCATATGCACTTTAAATATGCCAAGCAACTTACAATGCATGTGTCATTGAAAAATTAAAGACGTGTGATCCTTCAATATGAAATTGATAATCTCGGATAGCTATAAAATTTATGTGTTATAATATCCATATTTGATCAACAGCAGATGAAATAGATAGGAATGCAGCATCATGTTTGCATTCTCTCTAACATGCGAGACCAAACCCATAAGGGAGCCAAATGTGTCGGGGTTTTTGCAGGGCTAGGCATATACCAGGACCCCGGGAGGGAGTAGAAGGATCAAAGGATCCTAAATAAATAGAACACGTACGGGCCGAATCACCCCCTAATGTTTCATAAAGGCTATATTTGCTTGGTTTATATATTTCTGAACCAAGTTTGGCAGATGAGCTTTCTTTGTTCTCCAGTTTGTTATAATTTCGAAGTTGTGACAAAATGTCGTCAGATTATGACGTCATAATTGCTGACGTCACCAAAACGTCCCATAATTTTTTGTAAAATCTGATAAAAAGATTATGTCATTGGAAAGGCCTTGACTTGAGGAGTAAAATGCCGGAAACCGTTTTTTGCTATGATGATTTTTTTTTTGAGATATGGTAAGTTAAAATATATTTTTTTGCTGTCCCCCCCGGAATTTGCCTAACCATACTGTCCTTCTTAAGTCAGTCTCTCTGGTTTATCTTTTTCAGTTTTATTCTAGGAAGGCTAATAATCTAGAAAAATAGAAAGCTTGATATTGTCAAAAATCGTATGGTTTTAGAAATTTGATTTTCGGCGTTGTTAAGATGGTATTAACAGTAAAAAAACGGGTGACGTCACAGGTTATGACGTAACAAAACTAATATTAACGCAATAACACTAGAGGGATAATTTTTTATTCCGATTTTCTTCTTTATTTTTGCTTTAGTCATCTGGCACATCACATGTGCAACATAGCTGGATTTGCTGGAACAAAATTACGGCTCCAATTTGGGGATTTTTCTCAAGGGGGGGACCCCATATTTTGCAGAGTTATTTTTCATATTTAAAAATGCCATATTTCATTTAATTTTTGTGATATTGACAAAATTTTTTCAGG
>Ga0126338_10002378_pt1 | contig 12908 bp, 3 predicted proteins | sample OrbCmetagenome_2_FD_92529 | JGI IMG/M metagenome (GOLD analysis project Ga0126338, IMG submission 92529) | Coral microbial communities from Petempiche,Puerto Morelos, Mexico - Orbicella C C metagenome | ecosystem: Host-associated > Invertebrates > Cnidaria > Coral | place: Petempiche,Puerto... | reverse complement strand
TCCACGAAATGTTGTGGATTCGCAAGAAGAAACCGAGCCTTAACACACAGTCAGACTCCATTCGCGCAAAAGTATTTGTTTAGGCTTTGAACAGACACTGAACTCATTACCAGTATTTGACACTTCATTGGAATGAACATGAACATTGAACAGCTATCTTAATCTTAATTTATTCAATTTCGCACCTCTACCATTGGTATAAATTAGTTTACTTTTCACGCAAATATTTTTTAACTTGAAAATGGTGCCAGGATGACACCGAAACGTCGTTGCTCAGTTTTTTCGCTAATCTTTATTGTTAATTGTTTCTCTAGTGTACAAAATTACCTCCAAATTGGTAGAAACTCAAGAAAAATAAATTATAGCTTACTGTCTAACTAAAGGAAAAAAGGAACCAAAAGATTGGTTAAGATAAGGGAAAGTTTACTGAATTAAAAATCAATGACAAAACTTGAAACATCTATTGCTCTAAATAAGTGATTTGCATGATGGTGTCATTTGACTACAACTACCAGCATCCTTCACTTTTCTGTTTCCTATGCTAATTAGGGAAAAAGTTATTAAAACCCCATTGGGAATTCAAAATTAAAAAAATAAAGAAAAAACAAAAGGAATTCTAGCAGCTGTAGTCAAATGATGATGACGTGCAAATCTGCCATTTAGATGTCTATTTTATACTGTATAGTCCCAAACATTTGGCTAATCATAAATAACTGTACAATTGTGGATACCACCTACATGTATCAGTTAACCTGTCTAACTCAAATGATTTTTTCGGAGGTAAGACATTTTACTCACAATACTATACAGAACTTGACAGACATGACAAGATTCTAAGTCATTTTAGGATATAATAATTATTCCTACATTGGTACTACCTGACATATTCTTGGTATCAACCCAGGTGCTGACTGCAAAACAATGTCCACAAATTAATAACAGCTTACTTAATGAGGTCATGTTCCATTTAATGAAGAAATAAAAACTCTGTCAAGTGACACAAGAGTTAAAGAGGGATTTAAACCCAACGTAAATGGCAGTGCATGGGAGAGGGGCTTGAGAATACAAAAAATCAGTCTCAACAAAGAGCTCCACAGTTCAACCCCTATTACCCTCTGGGAAATGGATAGTGGCTGCTTAAAGGGGATTGGCACTTAACAGAGGTGAACACAATAGAGAAGCCCTCATTGTCTATTGTCTATCAACTTTATTGGTCACAAAATTACAATATAATTAAAAGAAGAAAAGGACCAATAGGAATTGTGCAAACGGGACTTTGGGACTTCGATTACTGATCACCTAATAGGGGTGACCATTTAATAACCAGTTACTGTTTGACACTTTAAAGACGTTCACGCAAAAATGTTCCAGTCGATATTTTTTTTTTTTAATTTTTACCACAATCAGATAATGAGTTACTTGTGTCAGAAATGCAAAAAAATTGGGGGTCACCAACTTCATTTCTAAGATAAAGCATGTGGAAAACTATCCTGAGTTTGAAAAATTGGCGCATGTAATTCAGCATGGTCTGCAGGGGTTTATAGTTAGCAATATCGAAGGCGAGTCAACGGAAGCAAACAATCTTCGTCATATTTTGTAGAAGTGGGTCTGTTGCATAAATAATTCCAAATTTTACCAACGTTTTTACAAAACTTAACCCTTCAAGAAGCATTTGAAACCATCACACAGATAAACAAAGAGCTAACAAGAAAGAAATGGTGTTTCATTTCCAAAAAGATATTCAAAGTCTGAGAAAGGCTGGGGTTTTGATAGCTTGTGCATGAGAAGTCCTGGGGCAAGGGGGATATGTGCTAATGTGCCGCTTTGCACCGCACTGATCTGCTCAGTTACCAGAGCCTGGGGTTTTTTCGTCCAGGTGAGGTTTAGTATTTAACCAACGCACTTCGAAATGTATTTACTTGTGATACTTCACTTTGACTCTTGCCTAGGGGAGGGGGGATGCTCCTTATATCCGCTATATAGGTATGTCCAGCGTCAGACGGACATGTCTTTTTAAGACATTTTAGTCAGAAGTAGAGTATCGATTTTGGTCATTTTGGTCTCAAACTGGGTATGGTTTTTGCACTCTAGTCTTTATTTAGGTATGTTTTTTAGAAGAAGCTACTTTTTTCATCATTATCAATAACACCAGCAACTAAAGCCATTCACGATACCTTTAACATCATTCTGACCTAGAGAACTATGGCAGGTCTGAAACAGGGTATTAATTTAAGGGTCAGGCCATAAATAGGTTAGAAAAATCGCAGACTTTGGTCTTAAATAGGGTAAGTGCTTTGGGAAGCGGGCCTCACAGCCCTGCCAAATTTTTCAGAAATTCAAAGTATCGTGTGTGAGGCCAAATAAAGCTAGGAGGTAAAAGCATTTGACGCATAATTTTTCCATTTCTGTGCCAGGCAGTCCTTGATTCGAATGGATGCGGCACTCTGCGTTTCGTTGTCAGTGACGCAGTATATTTTTGTTTTCAAAAAGGACGCCTCATGTGTGACGACACACTTTCATTTGAATATTATGAAGCTAAAATACAAATGCTATCGGTGTTTTCATGGAAACCAGCTCTTGAAATGCTGCGGTATGTCAAAATATGAATTTTCTTATTTTTAAAAGTACGCTCTAAGAAGTAAAGTTACTGGAATTGTGGCAGAAAATTCGAGAAATTCAACTAAGTCTGGAAAATGCCGACACCTACGATATGAAGAACACCTCATAAAAAAGCCATATTGTGCCTATTTTGCAATATACCGACGTTAATTAAATTACAATGTAATGAATTAGTTACTTTCCACAATATATCGTATCTGTAGTATCATCCAAACGCTCCAAGTGCATGTTCTTTTCCCATAAACAGCCACTGAAAAGGGGCGGAATTGTTATTCCTGACAAGTGTTCTGATTGACCAAAATTATGTCGCTGTAGTTGTGATCTTAATCACATTTAAATCAAGCACGGAAACAGATAAATTCGTTTCCCTAGAATACATCGTTTCAGTAAGACTTAGGAACATTTGAGTCGCCAATTATTTCCACCTGCATGACATTTTAATTTCCTTTTCTTTCCGTGTCATGAAATAAAATTTAGTTTCGAGAAGTTATTCTTCTTGAACATGTTTACCTTGTGAATTACAAGGGTTACTGACTGATAACATCCATACTCAATATGTCCATAAATCACTAAGTACAGTACCATTTCTTCTTTGAACTAAACAAAACGAACTGCTTCCATTGGCTTAAAATATCACATTAGTGGACAAATCGCATGGTCTGGCGGTCTCTCTACCTCCAAAATAAACTTCCTTTTCACTATTACTATCCGAATAGAAGTCCAGTGTGTAGTTTTCTTGTGTATTTTAATAATGAGAAATGAGAGTTTCAGTCGTAATTCCCCATTTTCAAATAAAGCAGCAATTGAATTGTTCGGAACACCACATTTTGTTGCGATGATCGAATTTCTACCGTATTTACATTAACAATTACGAACTTTACTCTGATTGGATATTACAAATCACTATGTAAATAGTTCACCCCTGAACTGAAAACAATACTGTTTTGTTTCTGAGGAAATGAAACAAAATGAACGGAATTCGATGTAGCATTTTGTGCAAAAATTTCAAACTTCTACATGTACACACTGTAGTCGATAGATTTTCTTCATTTTTCCCTAAACATAGAAAATTGGTAAAGAAAATGATCCATCAAAACAAAAATAGGGGTCACCGCACATCCAAGATCATTAAATCCAGGCAAAGCTATAGCAATGGCCATCTGCCCTATCATTGTTCATTTTATTACTTAGCACACACTCTTATGCATGAAGTGGTGAGTGAATTTGCATGCGCAGTAACGAAGCACAGAAACAATTAACAAGAACGTCCTTAAAGAGCCTTTAGCCTCATATTTTAGTTGACCATTTAATAGGTGGCCGCTTAATAAGGGTTCAACTGTGTTAGCAAGAAGGGTAACGTAAAGTCTGCATGCGAGCCAAGTGGCCCACCAGGCGGGAGCTTATCCTGGTTTCTGTAGCATGAAGCAACTAGGAGTATTTCTACTCCCTCTGGATGGGATGCTAGTCCATCGCAGGGTTACCCCCAGCATTAAGCTCACCGGTACCCATTTATACACCTTGGTGGAGAGAGACACTGTGAGAGTAAAGTGTCTTGCCCAAGAACACAACACAATGTCCCCGGCCAGGGCTCGAACCCAGACTGCTTGATCCGGGAACGAGTGCACTAACCATGAGGCCACTGCACCTCCCACGTTAACTTTAGCATGGAGAGACAGGATAATATATTTCGTGGGTCATTCTAATAGTTTTTTTGACTGTAGATTGTCAAAATTAGGTAGCAGTGCAAAAGCTCTATTTAGCCAACCCTTTAACCCCCCTCTTTCTCATAGTCTCCCCCTCCTAATTTTAATACACACCAGTTCATTATCATAATTTCAATTACGGGGACGGAGGGGGGGTAAGTCCCATCTGTTATTAACCACCTACTCCTGGTGGGTAAAATAGAGCTTGTCTATGTACAGTACATGCATACATGTTTAAAGTAGGACCAAAGAACAAATCAGGGGATTTTCCACATAGAATCTAAAGGCCATTGACAAATTTCCAAAAGAGTTCAACAATAATGGCTTCTTACGTCTTGCCCCATCATACTGTATGACTTGCCCGCACCAGTCTGACCATAAGCAAATATACATGCATTGTAACCTTCAAATGCTGACCGGATAACGTCAGTTCCCAAGTCCTCAAAAACCTATCAAGGAAGCACAAACAAAATAATTTAATGTTTGATGTTTTGTTATGTTTAAATAAATAGTTACTAAATTATATTTCAAAAAAATAGTTTAAAATTAGACATGAACGTATAGGACCATTGTCACAGAGTTTTAAGTAGGCAGGTTCAACGTTGCATTATCTGGTTGATTTTGCCACCTCTGTATAAAGAATTAGGCAAATACCCTAGCAGAGTAGCTGGCCAAAATTACGAAGTACATAGGAATTTTCACCGGCCACAACTAGGCTACTTTTGACAACCCTAAAACATGTATCTCTCAAACCATAGAGATCTTCATTCAGAATTAGTGCACAAGGATCTTCTTGTCAATGCAGATGGTGGCTATGCTAATAAAGAAACTTTGAAAGGTACAAGATAAACATACTGTTAATAAGAAATGTCACCTTGAATATTCTGAGTATTCCCCCTACGTTTTGAAAACAATGGTGTGAAAAAACCCACTGTTTCTTTCTTTTTTTTTCAAGTATCCTGCTACATGTATAGATCACGTGTAGTTTCCCAGCAAGTGTATTTTTGGTGTGTGTGATTTGCACTGTTTATAAATTGAAGTGAAGAGGCAGAAGTAAAGACATTAGTACATGATTGTTAAATAAATCTGACGACTTTGTTTGAGATGGTAAACACTTCGAGCTCAGCCCACAGGCAGTCTGGTGAAAAACCTTTCGTACATAAAAATCAGCTTTACAGTCACAGATTTGTTTTCATGTAGATGTAAATAAGACTCCATTTTCAAATGAAATGTATTGATCCACACCTCATCAGACAAAACTGACTCAGAGATGAATCACCAAATTGCATTTGACAAGGCTCAAAACAGAGCATAATAAAACACAAAGGTCCTACAAACTGCAAAGATAACTAAAAATCTCCAAGAAATTACTTACTATACAATATTTAGATAAACTGACTTCATTTTTATTTAGTTACATTTTCACATCTTACCAACTTATTGATTCATACTTCAAATGTGCACAGGCATGATCTCATTTTTATTGTTTGTACATTATGTACATTCACGTCATTGTGTATATCTGTATTTATTTTAGATTGAAATGATTAGTCAAAAATAATATTTAAAATCCTTAAGCTTAGTTGCTCCCACTATCCCCTGGGGCAAAATGCTGATGATTCTCAAACCATTGAGAAAATTCTGAGAACTAAATATATTATAAATTTAACCAGGTTTGTGAAAGTAAATAATATTTAAAATGTGGACTGAGAATAAATTATTTGGTTAAATCTGAACAAATTTTCATCTGGACAATAGAGAGTCAATTTCACAAAGCAGAATTTTTTAAGCTAATTCTAAACGATCCATTCATTAAAAGCACAACATAATCTAATTCTAAGTGCCATTTTTAAGTGGGTTTTGTGTGATTCAATCATAGCAGTCTGAACCTCTTCCTAATTAGAAAGATGGTTAACCAGATAAAATATTGATGATCATATTTATTTACAGTGTGCATTCTCCTGATTTGTTGATGTCAACACACACATTTTATGTGAGACAATACTCATAAAGTTGAAATCAAAACTTGTTTCTACTTTCACGATTGCAGTTTTTATACAATGATCAAAAATAAATCTTCTTTGTTGCATTGTCCAAAGAAAACACTTTGATAGGAGATGTGTACTTTCAGAGCATAAATGCATGCAAATACAATTTCACAGCCACTATAATCTGATCCCCCTCCTAGCTAAGGTTTTCAATTTTGATTCATCAGGAAAATAGCGTTATCAATTTTATTATTATTATTTTGTTATTTTCTTGTAGCTGCAGCTTTTCTAAAAGATTGAAACAACACACATCACCAAAGAACTGTTATAAAAAGGTTATACCCTTATTTTTACTTTGTTATTTGACTTGCAAAACAGGCGAATATCTAAAAATTTAGACAAATCAAAATTACAGAACCATATGATGGGGCAACACACCGTCTTCACAAGCTAGGGTAAAAATAAAATATTGTAAATGCGAACCCACAGATTACTTTTAAAAATCCTTTTAAAAACGCGATGACTGTATATGTATCACTGCTATCTAAATTACGCGAGTGACAATACAATGTTTCTTCATTATACATGCAAAATGACGTTTGAAATTCTCGAAATCACTAAGCACGAACATTGCCTTCGGCTGGGTTTAAATGTAAATTTTACGTAAGTGTAGTTATTTTAAGAGATTTACCTGCTCTTGTGAGGCAAAATGTCGGTCTGAACTATCGGCAGACCAGTAGGAAAAATCGTATGAAAAATCCTTATCTTCGCCCTGAAAGCAAAGTTGAAACGCAAGTTAAATTTCAGCACCAAATTGGAGCAACAACAACTAGCCGTAAACAGCCTGCGTAAACCAAGAAAAAATATAAAAATTCCACTTACGGCAGGATTGGAGATTGTAGTTTTCTTGCCTTCCATATGGATGCAAACTTTCGCCGCCATATCACGTTCCCTTACGAAATTAAAAGAGGACATTTTAACGGATATTTACACTGGCGATCATTGGGAATTTTATATACCGGTGTTTTAATGAACGGCAAAAATTAAACTTCCTTCGCATCGATATATTTCCTTACCTTTTATTAAGGGGCCTCACTCTAACTGCTACCTTGACCGAAGCCATGTTGAGTCACGTTAGTTCCTTCCTCTAGGTCATTTTAAAGGGTATGATGGCCAAATCAAAGCTTCCAAAGTCTACATTTTATTCGGAATCATTCTAACACTCTTTTTCTTCGATTCTCCCACTCGCGAGCCTGCGCACACTTTACTGACCGCTTTTGATGTCATTGGTTCCCAGATTCCCTCAATTTAATTTCTGAGGCAGCCAACTGGGCACTAATTGGCACAAATGGTCATCCAGCGAATCCAGCGGCCCCCTCGAACATGTCGAAAGGAGGGATATTTCTTGAGAATCTGGCAAGCCGGCGGTGTGCTGCTAATTCCCCTACTACCCCTTGACCCTACCGTGCCCCTCCGCACTGGCGGCCTACCATATATTTTGACCGAAATTTAGACTAAGTTAGACATCAAAATCTACAACAGCGTACATAAGTTTTTCAGTTTCCAAAAACGAAACATAATAAGCATAAGGAATCATCTCTGCAACATTTGGTTAAAGTTCATCATTGATTTGGGGTGAGGGGTGGTTTTGTTTTTTCAATTTATTCCCTTGAAGATTGTAGACATCACAACTCTGCTTTTGCCTCAGGCTATCCACTCAGGTAAATTAAAAATATGTATTATTATCTGATGATTTGACGTTGTTATTTGAATAAATGTGACAGCATCAGGAAAACAACATAATACATAAATTATTTTCCGTGCCATCTTTAACCATAACTTGAGAGACTTGCCATTCTCCCGTCTAGTAATGGCGTTTTACGTGACTTTTCCTGAGACGGACCTCCGTCTTTAATAGGAAGGGGAAAAGAATCGAAAAAAATTGTCTAAAATCCCCCTAACGGCAAAAGGATACGTCAAATGGAAAAATTAAGTTTATTTTAGACCTTTACTAAATTTTAAGGTGAAATACGGCAAAACTGACCCAGTGATAACAAATCCCGATTCTCGGGATACGGGATCGATATTTGGGTAAAAATTGTAACGGAATGCGGGATATTTGGAGGGAAAATTAATAAAACGGACTACCGAGTGGGAAAATCGTTATTTTTGCAACTGAAATTAACGGGATACGCTAGATATTTAGGCCAAAAATTAACTGGATGTGGGGTACTCTGAAATTCCTTAGCTAATAAGGCCGCAGTCTTATGCAAAGTCTCATAATTTTCAACGGTCAACCTTAGCGTTACGTACGCAACACCGATAACCTACGGACCACTCGAAACGTGAGTTTGGGCTACCTGTTTTCAAACGTGCTCTATTACAAATAGAGGAACCCTGCCGTGCTACAACTTCGCGAAACGTCAAGTTCTTAGACAGTCTTATACGTCACGAAACTAAAACCTCAGAAGGGTAGGTAAGTTATAATTTCGGACCGTGACAACGTCACATGATAACCGGCAATATTTCAAAAATATACTGATTTTGTTTTTCTGTTGAATCATGTATAGTACACTCCTTTTATAAGAATATTATTTTTGTGTTTCCATTTTTTTTTGGCTAGTTATGCCGTTTAGAGAAAGAAACGGCAATTTTATACGATTTAGTTAAAAAGACCTAAAATCGTATAATTGTATTGTGTTTACAAAGTTTCAACACGCAGAACGTTCCCGAAATTTCGCAAATTTTAGTCTCGATATTCTTATAAAATATATTCGTATATAAAAAAGTGTATTTTACAGCACCCTTCTTTTTCATCTACAAGACTCTTCGTGGACTAATAAAGTGCATCGGTAATTTCCTATAATAAGGTATCTCTGACTTTGGCTCCTCTACTCTCCGAGCGAATTGTTCAAAAAGGAATCTACGCCCCTTTTCCCACTCCTTTCCTCTCCCTTCTCAAAGATTGTGTGAAATTTGCAACATTTTGTCAACTGCAATGACGTTAATATGAATAACACTCAGGTTAGTCTGTTTACGGTTATGGTCAGGCACCATCGATATATGAAGTTTGAAGTTTGCGTCCTGTATATTTCCAAAAGATTTCCAAACGAGAAGTTCCAACTCAGTTCAATTCGAACAATGTAAATGAAAGTTGTGTAATTAGGGTTAGATAACCAGACGAAAATTCGTAGCGAGACAATGTGAAAAATATTTCATTTTCATTTGTTCATTTTGTCTTTTTTCATGTTGATAGTTCTTATGGAATGTGAAATAGATTAATAAATTCGAAATCTTTATCGAGCCAAGTGTCTAATGTTCTTTTGATTTTGGGGCTACTTCAAAGAAAAGAGCTAATTTTAGCTTCAGTCATTAAAAAGCGACCCATGCTTTATCATAAATAAGAAAGGGCAGATCTATAAGCACGTCTCAAGTAAGGCTACGCATGATTTAGAAGAGGCCTCGTGGGCGAAAGGAACCGCAGAAAAGTTTCAGTTCTTTGAAATAAGCTGTTATCGAACGTTACCGCACGCTACTACTTGTACCTCATAGTGAAAAACTTCTTAATATTTTTACAGAATATCTTGTCAAAGGTTATATTCTATTTTCGTTTTCTAAGGCCGAGTTTAATCATGATATCAAGGAAACTTATGCGTAAATGACCCACGTTATTAAAATTTTCACCCACACCAATTACCCTTTCACGCCCGAATGCTTGCCTTAATCGAAGTCATTATCAATATTTTGCATAAGTTTCCGAGTCATAAACTCGGCTTTTATCACGCACGATTTTAAGGCATATAAAACGCAGTAAACAAGCGCTCCCTGGTCTTGAAGATTAATTAATCAAAAACAAAACAACCAAGATTGCGTGTCCGTCTGTTTTACCGGAAGTAAACAAACGATCAGCCAAGAGGCGGCACATTCTCACGTGATCTCCGACCTACAGCCTCGCTGTCGCGACAGGGTAATTTTATTCAGATCGTTCTTTCCGAGCATTTCAGATCATTTCAGTTTTGCATTTACGAATTGTCTGCGGCAAGGAATGGCTTAGTCGCGTCAAGAGACTATGTTACATTACAGTGAAATGGATGGCCTAAAATTTGTACGCATTTCGAGCTTTCTCCGACCGCAAAGATCTCTAACTTCTGGCTACCTTTACAGTTTGCCCTGTGCAAAGTCTTTAGAGTAGTCAGTCGCATTGTCGCTCAAGCCTGTTTGAAGGCAGCAGTATTTTCGGTTCGTTCTAGAATTGTTGAAGAATACAATGGCTTCTGTGAAGGTGGCTGTGAGAGTGAGACCCTTCAACCAAAGGTACTGTGTGATTTATTTTGACATCGTGAAGTTTGTTTTTGTGAGTTCCTTCTCTTTGGTCTGTTGGCGTTATTTTCATGTCACGGCGTTTGAACACTCAGGGAAAAAGTCATGGGAGCCCAGGCAATAATCGAGATGGAAGGCAAGAAAACTAGGATTGTAAACATCAAGGTACACATGTAAAATCACAAATATTCTTTTGTTGTTATACTTAAGGCATGTTGTAACTTACTGAAACTGGTATCATGTGGAGTCTGCGAGTGTGAAAACATGACAGTGCTGGCTTGTTACACGTAAGCTTACTACACCGGCTGAAGTCCACTCGGTATTTGAATTGCAGGCTAGTTCATTGACTGGCGAGGGAGAAAGACGCAATCGTGTGAAGGATTTTTCGTTCGATTTTTCCTACTGGTCTGTGGAAGAGAGGAGTCGGCACTACGCTTCACAAGAGCGGGTGAGATTTACATAATATTGCTTTACATCGTCTTATTCCTGAATCGAACGTGTGATCGCATGCGTATTCGTTTACACACTGATATTTGAGATTTTGACCAGATTGATGGTTCAAACATGTCAATTTCCAAGCCACCAGCTTAATCCAAACGCGCACTCAGTTAACGATATCACGTTTCAAGGAAATGGTGCACTTGGATTAACAAGCAATTTTCGATTCTCGTTCAGACAAAACATTTTTATCATGCAAATTGGTCACTTTGAGTTTGTCTCAGGTCTGGCCAAGGTTATGGAAACTTAAGTGCAAAATTTCCGGTTGATGTCGTTGTATTTTCGATTTAAGAAATACCTGTGATTTTGGGGGTTTTTTTTTCGGAGTTTGGTAATTTGCAATTCAAAATAATTTATTGGTGAAAACAAAAATGAATTAGTCCCTTTTTTGTCCCATTTTCAATAGAAAACACAATAATGTGATAAAGACAATTGTAGTAGAAATCACTGTCTTTATGACTCGTGAGTTTTTAAAATAAAAATATGCATTGAAATAAAAACAAAGGGTGAGACTTTTCTCAATGAAATTCTATACTGCATGACAACAGATAAGAGCAAGTTAATAATGCATATATTGCTGTTGTAAAATTTGCCTCCAAACAGCTGGGTCATTTTGCAGTAATTATGTGAAGCCACAGGATGTACATATGGGATTCCGTATGTTTTGTGTGTTTCTTTTCAAAGCAGTCAATGACAAGTAATTTTAATAAAAATTATCCCTATGAAAAGACCGGGATAAATTGTATCCACTAAAAGTCATGTTATCAATCAAAATTCCATCAATAATTAAATGATAATTTATTATAAATTTAGTTTTATTTAAGTCTTGTCTTGAAATTGAATAATTAATATAAATCTAATGGTATGTTTTGGCAAAAGATAAATTCAAAAAGAGCACAGATGCTCCAACTTATATAAAATGGGAACACATTGAAAATTGTTTTTGGGTCTATCTGCCCAAGAATGTGGTACATTTTTATTTTGTATTATTAAGATAACTTTTTGTACTATGAAGATAAATTTTTCCTTCATTTAATATTTGTAGTATTGGATCATCTTGATCATCATAATTGTTAATGATTATTCATAATTTATATCCATTCAAATAATTTTAACTTGACTAAAGGCTAAGGAGAGCAAGGCTCAATTCACACTGCAAACCTTACTCATAGAAGCAGTTTAGCATTAGTTTTTAAACTCGTGGATACGCGAAGCGTAGAAACATGTTTCTTGTGGGGACTCCGATATGCAAGTGTGTCACTCACTCACTCACTCACTCACTCACTCAGGTGTAGACACTGCCGACGCCATGTTGGAATAGTAACCGAGCCCGACGCCATATTGGAATAGTAACCGTGCAGTCAGTGCGAGCCTCGCTATCGTGTTTGCGCGGTTACTACTCAAAGGATGCATCATGCCATTCCAAATTGATGAATTTGTAGCTTTTATACGACCATTAATGTTAGGTGTTTCGCTAAATTGAAGTGGAGTTGACTTCGAATGTTCGAATTAGTACTACGGCCAACTTGAGCGCTGAATTTCATGAGCATTTGACTCGTCCGGGCGTTCAAAATGACCAGGAGATGAGCATTTGTTTGCTGGAAAGTGACCAACTAATGTGGTAAGCTTTGATGAGAATGTGTCTTACTCGAGGACGTTAATGAACTTATATGAGCGAAACGAACACTTCTCAATGAACGAAACCAGGACAAACATCGGCACCATTATATAATATTGTAATTTCATTTTTATAATTAGTAACATCTAAACCTGAGGCCAG
>Ga0126338_10002377_pt1 | contig 12911 bp, 13 predicted proteins | sample OrbCmetagenome_2_FD_92529 | JGI IMG/M metagenome (GOLD analysis project Ga0126338, IMG submission 92529) | Coral microbial communities from Petempiche,Puerto Morelos, Mexico - Orbicella C C metagenome | ecosystem: Host-associated > Invertebrates > Cnidaria > Coral | place: Petempiche,Puerto... | reverse complement strand
TGGGGGGGGTAAAACCACAATGGACTAGCATCCCATCCAGGGGGGAGTAGAAATACTCCTAGTCACTTCATGCTGCAGAAACCTGGATAAGTGCCGGTATGACAGGCCACTTAGCTTGTATGCAGACTTTACTTCCACTTCCAAGTTGTTCTTGGCCTCTTTTTCAGAACGAGTGCTTGTGCAAAACGTTCCATATGAAAATGACTTGATTTTCATGAGAATGAACATACAGGTGACATACATTTTCATATGAATAGTTTTGCACAAAGACTTGTTTTGACACAGGCAAGAGTTAACTTGGAATTGGCCTATTCATCCATGAGGTGGCTCATGGGAGCCTTTGATTTAAGGGAGGACACTCTGGAGGTCAGCTACATTTAGCGACCAAATTCTTAGTACAGGTTTAGTTCCTGCTGCTGTGTATCTAGTACATTATATAGTAGGGGGGTCCGGAAGCATGTTCCCCTGGAAAATTTTGAGTTTTCAGAGTCCCAGGAATGCTATGTTAGGTATTCTGGCAGAACTTTTGGACTATTATAGATGCTCTCATTACAATACCTATATTCAAGTGCAAACTGACAAAAGCAGGACAAAAGACTGATGTTGCATCTGTTTTATAAAAGGGAGGTTGTTTGTGGAGGTTGAGCTATATTTTGCAACCAAATGCTTAGTAGAGGCTTAGTTCTTGCTGTAGGGTATCTAACAAAGTAAGGGGGCCTGGGGGCATGCTCCCCTGGGAAATTTCAAAACTTTGAGATCCTCAGGAATGCTATTTTAGGAGTACTAGCAGAACTTTTGCACTACTGTGGAAGTTGTCAATAAGGTAATGTTTTGAGTGCCCCCTAGACATATTTTTCTGCTTGTCCCCTTTTTGAGCTATATGTTTTAGCATGCCCCCCTAAGTCCCACCAGCCCCTCTACTTTATATGAAAAAATGAATGGTCCCACATTCCTCCTTTATAATTATGTTTGTTGCTGAGATACTCTCTTGCAATTGCAATGCATCAATATATGTTACAAATCCCCATGATGACAATAAATTCATCCCAAAGGTAACACTAAGGCCTTTGGCAACAAAACACTCTCTCACCTAAAGATGTTGCTGATTACTGCAACAATTCAAGATGCATAGAAACAACTAGCTTATTAACTGATATATAGTATATTTCACCCCCTTAGCATCATGAACAGTCTTAAGCAGTGCAAAAGATGGAACCCCTACTGACAAATAGGAGTGTAATTGTAAGAGAAAGTAGTGACACACCAATTTTCGAATATGGCAAGACCCAAAGAATATGGTATGTAAACTGTTACCCTTCAAGCAAGGAAAACTAAAACATAACAGGAGACAAGTTACATTTGACTATACCATGCAGGCTTAACCTAACCATAACTACAAGATAGCATGATGGCAGGATTACTTGGTCAGATTATTATTGCAATTAGAAAAAACCTCTTTTGATGAACACTTGACGAGCTTTCCTTTCACTAGAAAACTGTCCAGAGGAATGAGATATTATAGCGAGTCACCTATGACCCAGATGTAATGCAAAAAACCCTTGTAACACAGATCAAATGAAATAAACAGTAGTAGGCAGATGCAAGTGTCACTCGTGTCAAATAAAATAGAATCATTGCCAATTACATTTTCTTTACATTCTCACTGGTGACGGAATGACATAACCTAGCGTCCTTGCACAAAACTAATACATCAACACAATGACAATGTAAAAGAAATATGATAACAAGCGAGATACTAAACTATAACAGGTAAGGTAAAAACCAATGGACATCAAACACTGGCAAAACACTTTGATTTCCAAAATTTCAGACTGTTCTCTGAAAAAAAAAAGGTAACCTGACTTGCTACAAGAATGCTACAATTTTCTTTTAATAATTACCTCTTACATAACCTTTCGCATGTATGTATGAATGTATCAAACAGAAAACTATGCAATGAACTAAAGAAAACTGATCAGTGATTTCTGCTGTCAACCCAAGCTATGCACGTGACAAATAACCTAGTTAGAGAAGAGTACATTAGAAAGCTTTGAACTGATCTAATGTTCAGTCATCCTGGACAGCAATAGAGCATCCCTGAGCATGTGATCTCTTAAATTCCATAATGCATCAACAGCATTTTCATAGTCACCATAACCACAACCCAGCCACTGGATTGGTAGCTGGGCCAGTTGCTGAGGGGTCATACTAGTTGCATCAGGTTTATGTGCTTGGTTCCAGTTGCTCATATGTGGACTGCCGTCACGAAGTCCTTCAATGTACCTCAGGTAGGCATCGGAGTGATGCAGTCGTTGTGGCTTAGGAGGTGGAGCGAGGAATATGGGTGAAGGCTGCATATGGTATCAGAAAATCATGTAAGAATTTGATGAGCTACAATTGGTGCCAAAAATAGCTGAAACACTTTTAGAAAGTGACAGTTTTCTATATTTAACCTCTTATTATATTTTATTTGCATCTAGTGTTACTTCACTGATACTCCCAGCCCCTTATTTCGATGTTGTGTAGGTGCTGTGGTCTGTGGAGTCTAAAAAATAGAAAAATCAACATTGTTTGGGGGGAAGGGGTAGGGGGGAAATGTTTCCAAGACACTCAAAAATCAAATTTTACTGCCAAGTGTTTGAACACTTTTGTCACTCACTGTAGCTTTAAGACCACAGAACAATAACCATTGTTTATTTGGCTCTGCCATTGACAAAAATCCCACTGATCTCCTAAAAATGGCAAAAGTTCTTCCAACTCAGTGACAGAGAATGAAATTGGATGAGAATGGACTTTTTCCAGGTGGGAATTTTTGATATGTTTTTGTTTTTTAAAAGGCATGGTTATACAAGAGGTTTAAGTAATACTTCTTAAAGCAAAATAAGAAGAAAAAAAGCTACTCAAGCCAAAATTCACGAAGAGTCTCACCGTCTCTGTGAGATGAAAAAAGTATACCTGAAAATTTAGAACAATAAACAAGGGCTTTTTAAGGTCATTCCCCAGTATTGCATTGCGCATCCCTACTGCGCATAATTGCAAGCGTGATTAGTGTGCGCGCATTAAAAAATGGTGGCTTTTCCTTTGCAGCTGGACCTTGCCATAGAGGTAAATCGTCACTTTCTTGAAAACAAGTATGGTGACCATTCATTTTTCTCTGTTGTGTTGAATTGAGTAATAAATTTCTCCATGTAAAATAAATATGCGCAATTCTCAGTGTTAAGCAAGAAACAATCGTCGGAAACATGAGTTTAGCAAGCAATCGTGACTATCATCATCGTGCTATTGTGAGGATTTACATGGTATAAGCAAGGTACTGTTGCTCATAAATGAACATGGGGACCCCTCATTTTTATTTCCAAATTTAAGTTCCTACAATATAAACAGTCAATAGGCAAAGTTTGACAAAAATCTCAGTGCAGGTTCTATTTCAGTGGAATGACCTTAACATTATTGTTCCACGGTCTGAACACAATACAGGCCAGACATCATCAGTATAACACAGCATCTATAATGATGTTTTTGCTTTCAAATAGAGGGCAATTTATGAACAAATTAAGAGAATGAAAGTACGAAAGACAGGAAGCTTGTCCTCTTTGATCATTCTTTTCATATTTTTCAGTCTAATAGTGCAAATGGCATCCTGTAAATATCGAGAAGTTCTTTTCTTCATTCTTTAAGTAATATGATAATCTACTTATTGTATTCACCATAACAAGGTTTAGCTGGATCATGATCATTTGCTGTCATCTCATCATCGGCTCTGAATAACTCATGCTAATACATTCATTATAAACACTTTATGATTCTTCACATTGCTATGACAAGTACATGTACGTGATTTAAGTTTATCTTACTGTTTCCTTGACGGGTGGCACAGGCTGGACATGGACTGGTGGCATGACCTGTTGCTGTTGTTGAGGTGGTGGTGGTGGTGGTTGTTGTTGAGGCTGTTGTTGTTGTTGTTGTTGTTGTTGTTGTACCTGTTGAGGGTAGTGCTGCTGTATGCTGTTGATCTGGTTGATCTGTGGTTGGAAGTTAAACTGTTGTTGCTGTGGTGCAGGGCTGTATTGTTGTTTGACTTGCTGCTGTTGTTGTTGTTGAGGAAAGCCTCCAATTTGACCTGAATAGTTTGCAACAAAAGTCATGTTCAGTGACTGACAATGCCAGTAGTTTTCAAGTGTAAGATTATTATTTTGTTTTATGCCAGATTGCAAGTGATAGTCAATTCTACTACAAGTTTGCTCCGAGAACTATGCTACCATGTAAACATTTTTTAAAACTTGAAACAGGTGAGAATTCTCACTAACAGACAGCAACATTGAGAAGGAGCAGTAATGATTGATTTACCTTCAATAACCAGGAGTACAGTTGAATTGGAAGGTGTATATAACTGTGCTATACAGGTAAGTAAAGAAGGAAGCAATAGATTGCATGTGGCACATGTTACCTGTGGCAGGCACTTGTTGTGTCGCTGCTTGTTGTGTCATACCATGTAGCATGCCTTGTGCTGGTGGACTAGTCATGGCACTCACTCCAGTATTACCTTGATAAAGTGCTGCAAACATGGAACATTAATTACTACTGCACAAATTCAAAGTAAGTATCAAATATAAGCCTATGGTAACTTATAGATATAGAAGGTAATCAATTGACCAAAGACCTGGTATCTTAGTAAATGCATAGTTAATGTAGTAAAAACCAACCTTGCTGCATGGCTTGTGGTGTGAGCCGTCCTCCAATATAAGCATTGGTTTGAATCTGATTGGAAGTTTGAATTTGATTGCTTGACTGAGCAAACTGATTTCCCCCAGGGATCATTCCCATCAAGTGAGTTGGTGCTCCATTAGAGCTCATTGAGGGGACATTAACAGTGGGGCCAGTTGTGCGTTGCACAGTTGTGGGCTCTGGACTGGATACAATCAATGCTGCCTGGTGTTTTGGGAAGTAGTTCCTAGAAAGATACAGTAATACCAAACAGCTTTGTCAACTAATTACTCGGTTTATTCACTTGCTTCAAAAAGTCATTTTACTAAAATTAAACAGCTGTTGCTCACCCCACGATTAATAACAAATGGATCCAAAATGGGGTTACATTTTGATGTTACATCACTAATGATATTTTCCCTAGTTAAAGGTAACTACACATGGATGTTAACAAATGAAAACTAAAAGTTGTCACAAACATTTTCAGTTATTAAGTTAAAGCCAAAAAAGTTATGACTGAGGCCATGTAATAGCAAGTACACTGGAGATAATAACAGAACCTCCTTAAGTGATTCACTTTTCATATAGCCCTGAGTTTCAGAAAGGGTGCCAGGAGAAAAAAAGTCACAAGAACAGGTCAAGATGACCATTTCCAATAAGTTTTTTTCAGGGAAACAAAAGTTTGTCTCACTATCTAAATTCAATCTCCTCATTTAACTCACACATGTTCAAGACTCACTTGCTTCTTTGTTGCTGGGTAATTTGTTTTGGTTGCCCTGCTAAATGCACCTCTCTGCAATGTCTGAATAGCTTAGAGCTGGCATTAAATGGCCTGTAGAGAAGAGAAAAGAAAATGAAAAGATAGATATTCGCATGAGTCAGTGGTGGGTAGGTAGGTACATAGGTAGCTGCAACTCTGGACGAAACTGTCGAGAAAGTTTACCAATTTTTCAAATGCATGTAATACTATGGTGGATCAGCTGCAGGCTTATAGAGAGCGTGATGTAATCAGAGCACATCAAACTGGCCCACCTTCCCATCCCACTCAATGCTGATTTGGTCTGAATCATGTTACCCAAACCAACATTGAAAGAGGGGGAGGGGGATAGCCACCACTAGCACCAGTATACCAGCACAATTTTGGTATTTTCTAAAATTGGTCCCAACAAGCCCTGTCCAGGGTTGTATCAAAGCAAAGTCTGTGTCTGGCCACTTGGTCCAGTGCAAGAATGGAACAATTTTGATTAGAGTGGATTTCGAGAATATAGTTATTCTTAACAATTTAGCTGAGCTAAGAAGAAAGATTTCAGCCACTGATAGCAAAGCTTAAAAGATAAGAACAAAGAGTCACAATTGATTATAAACTTTTACCTAATCTGTTACTGAATAGGAAAATTTTGAGAGGGAATTACTGTGGCAACTTGTATTTTCAATTTGTTAAACAGTCGTTAGATTAGGCACATTCGTTTTATCACCTCATTCCTCGGCGCTCCCTGGTACACGTAGTCCACAGGCAATGGAAAAAACCATCCTCTACAAAACACACGTAATGTGAAGAATATTTCAATGTGTCTCCTTTGATACCAGTTATTTATAAGAACCAAATGTTATAAGTTTTAAATAGTAAACCCCCTCCACCAACACAATCTGAACTTTATTGATCTTAATATTCCCACTCTTGCTCTAGATATGTAGATATCTAGCATTGTGTTATGTGCCAGCAGTTGATGAGCAAAACTGGCATTCCACATTTTGGCGATATGCTATTGACTTAAAATGTTGTCCTGTTTCACTCTTCATGAACAGAAAACACTAATTAACATTGTACTCCAGCCCATGCTGTTTACATAATAATACAGAATTCACCTGATTTACGAAGATGGCATGTGCTGTCTAACAAATGTATTTTCAAGTCTTGTAGATCCTCATACTGGTAATCACATCCTCTCCACAAACACTCATAAGCTAGCACTGGGCCAGTAGGTAACACATGACTGCTGTCTGCTGCACCCTGCAGTAACAGTGGTTAGATCAGAAAACAAACATTTTAGGTTAGGGTTAGGGTTAGAAAACAAACATTTTGTACATCAGTTTGTAAACTAATCAGTACAGCAGCTGATTGATGTTTTGATTATACACCTACCTCAGCATCACTTTGGGATAGCTGCATTTGGGCCCTAGCTTCATACTCTGCTTTCTTCTGTGCACTGATGTTACGCCACTAACAGGAAACATGTGCAATACAGATCTGTTAGGATGCTGATTAGTGGCTTCAGTGGCTGTAACAGATTACAGAGTTTAGTTACTAATTACCTCAACTCCGATGATGCGACTTATTTCTCCAAACGCATACTCTGGATGATCCTTTCTGATAGATGCTCTCATCTCATGAGAAAATAAAAGGTACCCTGACTGACCTCTCTGCTTTTTAGGTTTCTGTAAATAGAACAAAAAATAAACTTACAAATAGGGTATAATGTATGGCTAGAGGGAACAGGTTAATAAATGTAGAAGTCAAAGCATGTCAAATTACTCAGATAAAACATTTTCTGTGCTCCCAACGGGAGTTGAACCTACGACCTCTCAGATACCAGCTAGATGTTTTATCCACTGAGCTATGGGAGACTCGTAGTGAGCAAGGTCATAAACTAGGTTCTTACGGGACATATGGCCTGCTAACTACACGGCTCCACAATGTTAAAATGATAACTGTAAATTATAAGAAGTGGAATGTTGACTTGGCAAAAAGTGAATGGATGAAGAAGTGGATGCAACTTGGTCTAAGTAAATGTGCAATATACAGGACCTGAGATAATTTTCTGGACTCTCTCAAGTTTGTAATCTGTATTATTGCTTTTCTTTATCTATACTTCACCAGTTGCATAATTAAGTGTGGTTTTCTGCTGGCTGAGGAATGAAAGAATTAAGTGGAAAACGTTTTTATCACACATGGCTGGGAGTCTGGGTAGGTTTCAGGTCATGTGGCTTCTGTACGGTTCAGTTTTTGTTTTGCCATCTGCCATTGCCGGTATGTTCAGTTCTTTCACTTTTCAGTCTGTTCTCACTGCTTGTTTGCTTTGTTCTCATTTTCTTCCGGTTCTGATGGCAAAGGATAGATCTCATACGAAATCTAGAGCTGCTAAATGGCTTGAACCCTACAACAAGAGACCAATAAATTGTACCACTGATTGAAGTGGTGATGATCATGTATCTGATCGCAGTTCTTGTGGTGGGTCGAGTAGGAGTTCTTCACCTCCCTGCACTTCTTCAGAACTACCGGACTGGGCGAAGGAGCATCTTAAGCAGCAGCAAGCCATTGCTACAAAATTGAAGCGCTTGCAGAGTGAAATAATAGTGATTTTGAAATCTCAGAACACTCAGAAACCCCATGAGGCAGATCCAGAGTTTCACTTCACTGGTAACAAGAAACAATACTATCTAAACAAGAAAGTATTAGAAAAAAATTGACGAAGCGCTGGCGACGAAAGACAGCGAGGACTGTTTTAAAAATCTCACTGAAGGTGAGGATTTGCTTGTGGAAAGGAACAGGCACATCTTACTTGCTGAAAAGTACAGCTGGGATATGGTTGCCTGCTGCACTGCTGATCCACTTGCTAGCGACTCGGATGACCAAAAGAAGATACAGAAGGCCGTTAAGGAAAGCAAACAGTTAAGGGAGGAGAAGAAAAGAGCGGCTTCCTGTAAGGTTCCAAGGGCTAAAGGAGTTATTCCACGTTCTTCGGAAAGGAGGGTTATCCTTGAGTGCATTAATGCAAGTTACATGATGCCATTAGTGGCGGGAAAACAGAGTCAGCCACGTGACGGGCGGTCTGTCTGTTTTTGTTGCTTCAAGCCAGGACACTTTGCCAGGGACTGTCGTGCTGCCAATGTCCAAAATGGAGCAGGAGCTTTTGGGCAGGAAACTATCAACAAACAAGCCAGTGAATTCCTGATGTCCGGAATGGCTAACGATCCCTGTTGTGATGGTTCTGTGAGTGATTCTTTTTATGATATAATTGGACAGGATTCATTTGTTGACGTAAATCATAGTTGTGTTGTTGTCAAAGGTCGATTGTGAGAGAACATTGCCTTCTGTCAGAATATTGGCGCAAGTAATTGGTTACTGAGAGTTATTCGTGAAGGTTATTGTTTTGCTGTTTGTTGAGTTACCTGAGGCAAAGTTTTTTCAGAATTACAGGAGCGTGTTATGTAATGCTGAGTTTGTGTCTGCTGAGATCTCTAAATTGCAGAAGTCGGGTGCATTGGTGGAGGTGAGCTCTACAGACCTTCTGGTGTGCAGTCTATTAGGCATAGCCATGAACAGCTCGGGGAAACTTAGGCTTATTGTAGATTTATGCTATGTCAATCAACATCTGCAATCATGTAAATTCAAGTGCAAGAACATACGTACAGCAGCCGATTTGTTCTAACAAGGTGACTGGTTCCTCAAATTTGACTATACCAGTGGATATCACCATGTGGAAATTTTTCCGGAACATACAAAGTTCCTTGGCTGCTCTTGTATGGCTGATAGTTCCAGTAAGTTTTTTAGTTTACTGTTTTGCCTTTCGGCCTTTCAGTTGGTCCTTTATCTTTACAACATTCCAAAAAGCCCTGATGAGGCACTGGAGAAGGCAGAGAATTTGTTTATTTATTTACCTAGATGATGGTGCAAGGGGAGATTCTAATTTCTGCGAAGCACAGCAGGTATCTGACATGGTGCGACAGGATGTGCAGCATAGCGGTTTTGTGGCCAACGATGCAAAGAGATAATGGGTGCCAGTCCAATCCAAGGAGCTGCTAGGTTATGTCCTGAATTTACATGCTGGAATCTTTCAAGTCCCCCAAAGAACGGTAGATGCTTTTCACCATGTGCTAAGGGATGTTATAGCTCACAAGTTTGCATTGTAGTATCTGCATGCACAGTTGCCTGGTTTACAGGACTCCTGGCTTCCATGAGTTTGGCGCTGGGTCCAGTGGTACGCTTTGGACCAGAAGCTTATACCAGAACATTGGACAAGCAGTTTTGTGGGACACCCCTTTCCAGTTATCTTCAGATGCTCAAGGTGAGATTGTTTTCTGGCGGAGGAACTTTCGTAATACAGGCTATCCGATTTGGTCTCCTAGTCCTGAGCCTGAAGTTTTGACTTACTCACATGCTAGTGATTCTGGTTGGGGCAGATTTGCTGTTCAGGTTGGGGGAAAAGCGGCAGTAGGAAGTTAGTCAGTCAATGGGAGTAACAAGAGCTCCACCTTCCCGGAACTGCGGGCAACTGGTCTAGTTTTGAAGTCTTTTGCTCCCCTGCTAAGAGGCAAGGAGGTTCTACACAGAACCGACAAAAAGAACACAGATCATTCTGTCAATAGGCAGCCGCAAATCCAACCTTCACAATGAGGGAGTTAATATCTATAGGCTGTGCAGGGAGTTTAACATTCGTCTAACTGCGGAATGGATCAGCAGGGAGTTGAATGGGGTTGCTGACGAGCTGTCGCGGATTGAAGATTCAAATGACTAAGCTCGATCCTTCCTGTTTTGCTTACTTGGACAAGTGTTTGGGTCCTCACACAGTCGACTGGTTTGCAAGTGTAAAGACTAGGCAGTTGGACAGGTTTTGTAGCAGATTCCTTAGCCCTGGTTGTCAAGCTGCCTTCACTGTCTCATGGTCAGGGGATTACAATTGGCTGTTCCTGCCACCATACCTGGTTCCTGGCATTTTGTGCCACATGTCAGATGGAGAAGAGGATGGAACCTATTAGTCCCAGAATGGCACCCTGCACCGTAGTGGCCCCTGCTCATTACCAAGCATGGTACGTGGGTCGGGTTTGTAACAAACTCCCTTAGGATCCAACCTTATGACAGCATCTTTATTCCAGGAGTAGCAGCCAGCTGTGTCTTTACAACAGGTGTGCCACCTTTTGGACTACTGGTGCTTCAGCTTTGCTTCTGTGGCTCCCATGTTTGGACTTAGAGGCTTGTTTGCTGCCTTGTTTCATGCATCATTCTAGCTACAAAGACACAGCTGCCAGGTACCTTGATGATCAAATCATGTCCTTGGTGGCTGGTGCCATGCACGCCATCATGTCTGCTATTGTTTGAGTTACAACCTAATTATGGACACCTGTTTGTTTTTAGCTGCTGTTATTGCTTATCAGCTGTTTTGGCTCCTAAGGCCTGTTACGGGCTCCAAGCTATTATGGCTTCATTGATCCTTCTGGTATGGACCTGAGTTTTAGTGTGTGTACATGTATGTGGATCTACTCCTCTTTTATGCTAAGTGTGCTTACTGGAATCTCTCTGCTGTTATGGCATTTGTCATTGTTGCAGCTGTAAAATACATGGAGGAGGTCATCTTTCCAACTGATTTTCATGCAGATTGTTTTGACCATTTGGAATTGTGACAGCTAGCAAAGGCATTACCAGCTGTATTGGTTTGTGATCAGGCTGCTACATCAGTTGTGACCTATCTGTGTGCTTATAAATCCTGGAGGTCATGGGCCGGTCGTCACAATGCTGCTTTTTTGCCGATAGATCCTCTGATCTTCATGCTGTATATTGTGTTTCTCATTCATTCTCATTCAGTGTCTTCAGTGAAGTCTGCATTGTATGGGGTGAGCTGGGTTCATAAAAAGAGTTGTTATCAGGAGCCGAACGAGTATCCGGTAGTGGAGCAAGTAGTTGATGCTGCCAGGCAAATTCTTGTTAGACTGGCTGAATGTAAGGAGCCTCTGTCTTCAGCTCTGGTGCAGAAAGTGATCAGTCGTCTCGAGAAGGGTGACCTTGGTGACCTCCAGCTGGCAGTTTTGTTTTCCCTGGGTTCCTTTGGTTTCTTTCGGTGGGATAACTTGCACCATTTGTCAGTAGACAGTTTTCATTTGCTGTTTCCCATGTAGCTATTTTTCTGAAAAAATTGGAGAATGATCAGTTCCACAAGGGGTCATGGGTTTTCTTAGCCCATGGCAGTACACCCCACTGCCAAGTCAAAATCGTTGAGAAATTCTTGAGAATTGCAAACCACTCCAAAGGCTCTACATTATTTCAACACGTGTTGCATACCAAAAGAGGAGTCAGTATGAGCAAAGAGGCTAAGTCTTACACTTGGGCAAAGGAGCTGATCAAGAAGGAGCTTGACAAAGAAGGTCTGGACCCCACAACATTTGGAATCCATAGCCTATGATCAGGAGGAGCTTCTGAGGCAGCAGCTCTTGGTGTGCCAGACAGACTCTACCAGAGACATGGAGGTCGGAGAAGTAATATAATAATAATAATAATAATAAATAATCTTTATGGAGGAAGCTCCCATCACATAGCGTGGTTTTCAGGGAGGTCCTCAGTAACTAATGTAAAATAGAGTAAAGAATTAAAAACTTATCACAATCAAATCCAAGTACTAATAAGAAATGAAAGTAAAATTGAAAATCACTTTTAAAATTTAAACCTATCAAGTAACGACATTCTAAAAGAATTAAAAGGAAGCTTTTTTAAAGCACTATTTCCTGATCTGAGCAAACCCCAGTTACTACTTGATTTAATGGATCGAATAGTGTCCTTTGAGTGAGTGTTATGACTATGGTAATCTACATCTTGGATAATCATATTGTTTCTGTTGTCATCTATCAAATTATGAGAGGGCTCAGAACAATTATGTAAAGGAGTCTTTAGACTCGCATCTACTAGTTACAAAGTCAATTTTGGATGGACTTTGACGTTCTTTTTAATAATTATTGTTATTTATGCCAACTGCTGGGAAAGTAAGAAGGCTTGGAATAATTGCGTAAATGAGTCCTTAGACTTGCTTCTACTTGTTCAAAGTCAATTAAGGACAGACATTGCCATTGCCTTTGATTCTATGTAGTTCATGCCAACAGCTTGTTTTCTCATGTTGAGTTGGACATTCAAGGAACTCTATTTCGGTCGTTACATGTCTACTTTAGCCATCGAAATAGTTATTTGTGCATGCATAAAGGGTGTTATGCATTGATTTTTCCTATATTGTGCTCTTTCGACATTTGCATTGTTTAGCTTGGCATGGCTCTCAGTGATGTGTGAGAGGTGTGGTTTTATGTAGGCTGAGGAATGAAAGAAGCGGAAAACGTTTTTTTTCACACACGGCTGAGAATCTGAGTACGTGTGTGGGGGAGTTTCAGGTCACATGGCTTGTGAAAGGTTTGGTTTTTGTTTTGCCATCTGCCATTGCCTGACATGCCCC
>Ga0126338_10002376_pt1 | contig 12911 bp, 6 predicted proteins | sample OrbCmetagenome_2_FD_92529 | JGI IMG/M metagenome (GOLD analysis project Ga0126338, IMG submission 92529) | Coral microbial communities from Petempiche,Puerto Morelos, Mexico - Orbicella C C metagenome | ecosystem: Host-associated > Invertebrates > Cnidaria > Coral | place: Petempiche,Puerto... | reverse complement strand
TTACAATTGACTTATATTAACTAATTATAAAATTGTCATTTACATGTTTCATGAATTGGCTTTACTGATGTGCTTTTTGAAGTCTGAGAAGTTACATAACCTTATAAAATTGGGTAGAGAATTGTGTAAGGACCTTAACGGTTTCTTGACTTTAAAAATTTGAAAACATTGAAAAAATGGATGCACACGCGAACACAAGTGCAAATTTTACCAAAGACAGTTCAATACGTGCGATGTTGTAAAAGCGTAAAGTACGATGTGTAGAATAATTGGAAACCGTTATTTGCGTTAATTTCAGTTAGAATTCTACTAAAACATCGCTCTCGATTTCTATGAGGCGATAGTTGATTCGGCTTTCGGTCTCATCAACTATCCCCTCATAGAAATCTCAAGCTCATAATCTAATTGTTAAATAGTGCTGTACTCTCCAAAGGGAGGTATTGGTTTAGTTACACAATAAAAATGGTAACCATTCCAGACATTATGTCAAAAATCTGAGATATCATAGATGACTGGAATATAAAATACCTTGCCAAAATTTCGGTCTGTACGGTGTTTCATAGCCTCGCTGTTCGGAGAAATATATCACTCGAATTTATAGAGCTTTATGATGAGACACCCCCCTATCCCTCGGAATGCCACCAACATGGCGGTCGTGAAGTATCAGAAACATCTGTAATCTGCTATTAAATCGAACCATTGTTGCTCTGGAGCTCCGACGCAGTAAAATTAATACTTCATCTACCTTGGACCGTAATTTTCATGTCACCCAACTTATAAGCTTGAAAATTTAATTAATACATTTGGCAAATGCATGCATCTTTATTTTCAGTGAATTGGTTACAGGGACTTGACCCCGGGTTGTCAAATCTTTTGCGTGGAATGTCCATCCTGTTAAGGATAAATAATAATTTTTTATCAGGGATAATGACGTCAAAATTTCGCCAAGGAAGACAGGAGCAATTTTCCTGTGGAGGTCTTTTCATGTGGGTACAATTCTGTCATACGACCTTGACTCGTTTGACTGCCAACGCACACCCATGTGGCTGCTATGATGCATAAAATGAGGGAGCAGACTCATCGTCTGGAATTCATAAACGAGTTTCAATGAGTAATTTAGCTCCAGGACTTAGATCCATGTCATCAAAACTGACCAGTACTGATCCAGGAGTAGTTATTATTGCGTTTTAACCCCGCGCGTGGATTGGCTGAATAAACTCGGAATCTCCAAATTTGGTGCGTGGTAACCGGGTGGACTGGAAACGGCCTGGTTCACAAGTCGCTCGAGGTTTCGTTCAGTTATGCTGGTAATTTACCCCGGTGAAACAGCTAAAAGAAGAACTAGGGCAAAGTGCTACAATAGAAGGGCTGAGGGAAGGAAGGGCTAGAAGTTTGGGGGGCTTTCACGTCGCAAAAAGTATTCATATTTATGGTTAACCGTGGAAGAAATCAAGAAACAGGAAGAAATCACCTTAAAGTCAATTATCACACAGAAATATCGTCATACTTTTAATAACCGCTCCATTCCCGTCCCCAAAGCCGCCTAAGTAATTCTGAACGGCCTGGTACACATATGTTTCGTCATGGACCTCATTGAAAATTCTCTCCTTTCACCAGTTTCAAACTACGTAAATTAGGTATTAGAAACTGCTTTAGCACACTTATTTCTTTGTACCATCAGTTAAATGCTCTCGGAAGCATTAATCCCAACTTTTTCCTGTCTCACCTTGACATATATAACAATTATAAATTTGTGTCATAATGGAAAGTGATTTTTTAAAATAGAACACAATGTACTGACGTACGATTATATTCAACCATTCTTCAAACCAAACAACTCAGTCAAATTCTTCCTTACTTTATCTGTTTTTGTTGATTCGAATTGTCCTAAACCAGTCTAACGTTGTATAGAATTGTGACCGATTCCCATTTAAAAGGGCTTGTCACAAGTCGCTGAGGGCCTCTTCATATGAGCCCGGTGCCTGAGATCCCACCTGAATTCCTTTTTAAAAATTTCGATGTGTTCGTGTAAGAAGGCAGAAAAGTCCGGTTACCGAGATCTCGGTTTGTACAACCAACATAGCAGTAAAAATGGCATAAGTTTTCCCTTATGCATTTCCACTTCAGAAGTATTTTTATCGGTAAAGTTACATGTGTCAACAAAGCTACGATAGTCGGCAACAATGCAACTTTATGTGGCACCACTGTGGTCTTGTTTCTTGTATTTCATCCCTGTCGACCGGGCTGAAGATTCGTCCTGATTACTGAGCCCGCCTGGTCACCGGGATCATATCAAGAGGCCCTAAGAAGTACTAAATAATAATCTTTGACCGAGCCATGCGCTTCTCTCACACAGACATGCCCATAACAAGTACAAACAACTTCTCGTACCAATCTAATGGCACTGATACACGGTAAGCTGATATCACTTGAACTCCTAATAAGGAGAAAATTAAAAATAATAATAATAAATTTCCGATCCATTAGCTTTTAAACTAAAGATTGTTTCTGTACTCCTTATTGAAAGTTGCACTTTTCTCACCAAAACTTGTGTTTCAAATCATTAAACTTGCATTGCCCTTGTTTTTGTTTTCCTCTCCTGAGAGCCACGGCCAGACTCTTGCCATTCAGTCCGTGAAAACATCGAGAATTTATGGTAATTGAAAACATATTAGTAAAATTGCTGTATAACAGCGAATAAAGCCGTTTGAATGGGCTTGCACTGTGCTCACGTTGCAGGCGGTTTGAGTAACCAGACCTTTATCAAAGGACACAAGAATTTGCATCCCCGGAGATAAAGGGAATCGCCGCTTTTCCGACTACTGCCTGCTAAAAGTAGAATTTGCACAGCCGTTGGACAGAAGTTGTCCTGAAGGAAAAACAAACAAAAGTGAACTAGGAATATCATGGAAATAGTCTAATCTGCTACAAAAGGAAAGAAGAACATCATACCGAGTGAGATAACAAATCTAGCAACCAACAGAGCGCCAATTCAGTTTGATACAAAGTTCACAACAGTTTCTCTTTAGACGCATATATAACAACTGAATCTTACGAAAGTCATTATTAGTCACGGTGTCTTTGAAAGCTGCTTATCATCTTATAATAATAATGTAAATAGCTAGTGAGATTCCGCGTGAAATGTTACAAGGAATTGCTTTTCAGTGACAGAAGTAGTATGTTATTGCCATTATGATTCTTTGAATAGTTTCGCTATTTGTTGAGAATTTGTTCTCATAAATGTTGAACCGTTCAAAATATTAGAGGATTAAATGTCTCCAAACGCTATTCTCTTTAACAGCACAAGCAATAAATCACCCAAGTGACAAAATGATCAAATATAAAAATAAAAGCATATGCCTGATTCACTACTAACGTTTTCAAGTTTTCATTCTGTTATGCTTTACATAAACTTTTTCTACTCTACGAAAAGAGGCTCCATTCTTTGTTTCTTTCTTTGTTGAGATACTCTTTTCAAAAAATCTTACAGCAAATTTGATGATATGTTTTGGCTGAAAACCAGAGCAACAGAGAAATCCTTTTTTACATCTGCTGTGCTGAATAGTTTTACAGTTACATAATGAAAGCCTTGCTATTCGTTCTACGGTACAACAATTAGGGGTCTTTGCTTAACTGCCGACGTTTTATTAATCAATGGAAAAATAAGACGATTTCTCGATAGGAGCCATTTAGGTATTTCCGCCAATAAATTAACAGCACATTTTAGCTTCAATGTAGATTAAAGTTTCAGCACTTAGGGCCATTTGTCAGAGGAACCAAGTTGGTCATGCCACAAGACCACATTGTAACTAGATATGCTTATCAGTGGATCAACGCCGCTAACCCTGAAAAGAAGCCATTAACTAAAAACCCTAAATCGATGACTAATTCCGAAACAAGAGGCAATCTGCCCATTACTAGATTTATAGTAGATTAATGTCTAATGATTTAAAAGTATCTTATAGAATTGAAAGTCGCTTTAACTGCTCTTTATTTGATCGTTTGCCTTAGCTTTGTTATAGTATTAAAACATGTGGCTTACGGGCGTGCACGTCTTGAAAGATTGGCCCTCGGGCTAAATTAAAATGTTGGTTTTGTTTATGTTTGGATAATATCCATCTTCACCGGAATGTTCGATGAAGTGGGTCTGTTAGAGAGGTAACGGGGTGTTGAAGATGTGCGACGTTGATGCATGGAAGGGTGCGCCTTCTTACTCCCTGAATTTAACTTTGTTTAACCCTTCAGCATAGCTCGCCGACTCGAAAATCTTTTCTCCTCAGGATATAATTGAGTATAAATATGGTGAATACTTTCACAGCAAGATATTTTCCGTCGCATTAGATCATATATATTTTAATTTGTTACAACGTGCATTCAATTATTTCGCCCATTGTGCCAAAGTTAGCTTTTTTGGGAAATTCTGCTTCACTTCCCAAAATTTAACTGAGTGCGAGATAGGCTGCCAACGTCGCAAAAGGTAAGTAAGACATTTCTAAATTTGTAAGTAAATCGAATGCTATCTTAATTTTCTTGAACAGAGAACAAATTTCCTTTATTGGTTATCTCTGAGACTCTCATTCCATTTGATTTAATATTTTTGAAGGACGTAAAACGTTAATTTGACGAAACCCAAGGGTCTAAAATATTTGCCTTCACTTTTAGAGCAAAGAGGTTTCTTATCATGCTAATAAATCTCTTCTTGTGTGTCCGTGTCAAATGATGATTTAACTGGTCTTAGATCAAGCTGAGATAAAGCTAAGCAACTCTAGTATGGATGGTTTATCGTAATGCTTTAAGACAGTTTAATCTTATCCGGTGCTGCTTGGATTATTAACCTTGATAAGTCATAGCCTGAGAACTATTGGTACCGATCTCTGGTGTAGGTTCATATATTGTAATAGATGATACCATCCTGACCCGGTTTAATTAACTTGTCTATGATACTTTATTTTGTAGTCATTATCTGAAATGTTGGAACCGGCTAATTCTGCCAATTTCACTATCGCCGCATTGTTGGGCTCGGCAAGGCCACAGCAAGAACTGATAAGGGAATCAACAGTATTTCACGATCAGAGTCTCCACGGACCAACAGATCACCGCAGTGGTTTTCGTTCAATGATAGAAAGTGACGAGGAAGACGATCAGGAAACTGGCATCCAAGGTAAAACTCTGATTTAATTTCATGTTTAAACTGATATCATTTGCTGCCGTTTCAAAACATTTTCAATTGACCGCATTTTAGCTGCCTCGATTACTTGACAGATAACCGGAATGCGGTGACCAAAGAAGAAGATATTAGGGACTCAAAAAGCACCAGAAAGTCGGCCAAAACAAGAAGGAAAAGAACAGCGTTTACAAGTTTTCAGTTGAAATGTCTCGAGGAAAAATTTATGATGAATAAGTATCTTACCATTGCTGAGAGGGATATGCTGGCAAAGTCTCTTCAACTCAGCAACAAACAAGTCAAAACGTGGTTTCAAAATCGTCGTACCAAGTGGAAAAGAGAAAATGTCGGAGAAGCGATTCACTTGGCTTATGAAATACAAAGAAGCAGTATTGGACCTTATCACCCTTCTTGGGTTCCTATTTGTCACTGCCCACCGCCTCCCCCAATCTACAGAATGAACACAATGTACTCTTGTCCACCACCAGCATTTATTCCACCTCATGGAGCTCAATAATTTGTAGCTGACAAAAAAAAAAAACAGCACGTGTATGTTTCCTTGTGTTTTGTTTCTATAGTTTGGAATTTGTAGTGTATATAGAGTCGAACAAATAGCATAGAACTCACTTAAGGATTGCCACTGTAAGTGTTTGTTTCTTTGCTTCTTTGTGTGTTCGTTTGGTCGTTTGTTGGTTGGTTTGTAAATAAACTAAAACTGACGTTTCATAGCGAAATGCTAAAAGGAAGAGTGTGTTATTAATTATTTTCAGTGGTAAATTGTTCAGTAATCAATAACTGTCAGAAAACTTAACAGTGTGTTGTAGATGCTGTTTGTATTGAAATTCAGCTGAAGGACTTGTTAAAAATACTGAACGTGATCCCGGTATTGAAGAGATGGTTATACTCATTGCAAGACTAAATTGAATATGGAATAAATGACGAGAGTAAGTGTAGCACCAGCTTTCGACCGGGTTATTCGCAAAAGGAGTGAATTAAGTCTTAACTTCATTACTGTCCTAACTGTGCTTCGGTCTGGTCACGCCTTATTTATGAACTGCTAAATAGTTAACCATGCTATTCCTACAAGTATTCGCACGAGTATTCCTAGAAGTGACCTTTACCGTCCTCAGTCATATCCAGTACTTTTCAAACATTTTTGGCATTAGTATAGATATACAAGCGAGATTTTTACAATTATCATTACAGTCTTTCGCATTTTATAGCAAAGATAATGCTTCTCTTTAACTGATCTGAGTTGAAATAAACTTAAGTTATGTATATTAATTGTTAATCAGCCTGATAAATAAATCACTTGAAAATGTCCTATCTTGCTACTACTACTTTCCTCTTGTAACTGAAGATAGGTGTGTTCTTGTTCAAGTTCCCGATAACTAAAATATAAACCCTATAGCTTAGGAGGTAAAATAACATCAGTTGTATACAAATTGTAGGTCTTTTCCACGGCAATGTTGTTTTTTCATTTACTCTCAATGAGCAGTACCGTTGCTTTTCTCACCCCCTTGCCACATGTATAAAAAGTTTCAATTGTTACGTTATTTTTTCCGCACGATTAGGGTTTAACTAGGGTGTAGGGTAAAAGTTACAATGTCTCGAAACAGGAGGACTAATACAATTATAGTTTTATTCTGGTTATGAAATGTACTTAGTCTGGAAATAAGCAAAAATGTCAGCGGCAGTAAAATCTTGGGTAACTAGATCAGGGTCAAGGGAACTAAACAAAGTGAGGGATGTTCAATTACAGCTGCTAACGCCATGCTCTTGAATTTTTTGAATTTTGTCCCGCCCACATATGAGGCCAAGGAATCCAGCAAGTAAACGCATTATAGATATTTGATGACTGTAATAATTTTTTTTTCAAAATTAGCTAAAATTGTAATCGAGTGGCAACTGAGCAAGAAGGATATCTGCTTTCGAGGAAATGTCATCTTAACAACAATCATCTTAACAACAATCATTTGTGGAATAAGGCGCTTCAACAACAACATCTTTATTCCAGCATTCTATGCATGGTGTTACCGATACAATGGGAATAAATAAACAACAAGCCAACTAATATTGCAGATAAGATTACAATTAAGAAATATGTTTAAAAAGAAGGACGGTGTATTTCTTAAAGGCCCGAGAGGTACCACTTGGATCGCTGGCTTAAATAAGAATGGTAACTGTTGCTCATGCCTGTAATTGATTCCCGTTCCCTTTTATTCAACAATCTGTGTAGATACGGTCCGAGTTTTGACCCTGCCTTTTGTAAATTGACCATAATTAAAAAATTAATACAAAATCATCTGACTTGCTCTTTCTCTATGACTCGTAAAACAAAACCAGCAGTCATCTACGTATATAGGGATCAATGCAATTAAAAATAATCAATTCCACTCTGGCTTCATTGTCGTTTTAGTTGATCTCTCTCTTGAAAAATGTCTGCACTGGCATCAAACACCACTGATTATTCCACTCACTGTGTAAGACTTAAACTTATTTTATGGCATGTCAGTTTAGTTTCCTTCTTCGACATCTGGATGGAGACAAGAGAACTTTAGTTAGGAATATTGCTAGTTTATAAGGTTCTCAGGATGCACCAAGAATTTATATTTAATATATAATTAAAATTAGAGGCGATCGATATGTCGAGTTTTTTAATTTGATACGACAGGCGACATTCACCGCTCTTTTTTTCAACAGAGTGGTTTTCCCGTTTCTTAAAATTAATGCTTGTTTTCATAGGCCCAGGATATCTGAACTGAATGGTATTAATTAAAGGACAAAACTGCGGTATTGGGTAGAGTAGAAAGAAATCTTCGACATTTATCGACAAACCCTTGTTTTGAACGTAAGAAAAAATCCGCACTTTTAATTAAAAGCTAATGAATTCCAAGGAAGTGTTATTCAAAGTATTAAGTTTTCTCCAATTTGATTTCATTCTAAAGTGCGACAGCACTTTTAAGTATCACTGCAAGTCATCAGAAATCACTGTTAATCTGCTCTGTAGCGCGCTGAGGCCAGTTTCCCGAATGAGACGAATCTAAAAATACATATGAGGTAACTGGGAAAGAATACACCCTGCCTTGTACCCCTTTTGCGCTCAGTGTAACCAGAGAAAGATATATGGATTGTATTTCAAAGTCTTGAAAGCTTTTGAATAGCTAGCTGTTAGCGTACACCATATTCAAAAGTGAAGAAGCTGTTGGAATCGATGGCTCAAACATCTTATGACATGAGAGCAATCATCATTTGTAGATCATGTTGGACTTGACTGACCCCCGTGATTTTAATCCAACAATTCTAAGCTACACAAAACGAATCGTTCTTGACCCATTAACGAACAGCCTGTTAAGGATTATCTGCCAAATGTCTTTCATTTCAACTCTTAAACGATTTAATCGCCTCTTAGTAAAACCACTATCTCGAGAGTAATAAACGATTATAAACAAACACGAGATCAGACTAAGATAGAAGTTATCCACTTATGAGATTAGAATCTAAACAGCTTTCGGTAACCAGGGCGGGTGTACATCTGATTTACATCAGGTCCCAAGATTGATCACTCAGACCAACCAGTCGGGAAATGCGGGTAATCTTGAGGATTTAGTGGAAACTGATGTTTGGGGTTACGCATGTCCTTCGAGCCATTCGGTTTTTGGCACGCGACGCGATTTCTCCTTTAGCAGGAGAATTTCGTGCAGATATACAGATCTTGTCTAAATATTCCCTAAAGGCCTGGTTCTTCTTCATGGTAAATTAGGAAACGCACACGTTATTTCTAAAAACAACATGAGCTGGCAAACTTGAAGTCGGAAATGGTCAATGTAAAGATTCAGGGAGCTATCATGATGATAACTTACCAATTAAACTCTTAGTGGGGGAGGGTCTCTGCTTGAACTGCGTATCTTTCATCAAGGGGACAATCAGGAGGTTTATTTTTTTAAAAACTTTTCTGCCACTATTCGTCACATGGTTTTCATGGCTCATCGACACGATGGGCCATGAAAACGATGAGAAAGAGAGAACCTCTAAGTCCGCTTTGTTTTGGATCTTTAGTAGACAGAATTTTCAGACGCGACCAAAAGCTTCTTATTTAAAACCAAAATCCACTTCTGTCTTGTTGCCGGTTTACTCAGTAAACTAAATCCATTTCGTCGTCGCTCTTTATACCTTAATAAATGGCAATCATGGCAAAGGAAATCTGCCAGTAAGTTTTTATTGTAAACAGCTCAGGGAAACGTCACAGGTGTAAACTGATAATCTTGAGGATTAGGCAATTGTCTGGCAATATGGGCTTGACATTTGTTGAACCGGGATTCCTCGTGCATCTAAAGAATTAACTGTCCCATCACGCAATCATAACAAATGATAAGACACTTCTTCCTGAGGCCCTAGATAAATGGACGTTAAAACTGGATAGACCTGATGTCATCTTTTAGAGTCATTTCGTCGTTTATATTTGAAATATTTGTCTTCAGAAACGTTGGAAACCGGAAACAAATTTAGAGCCATGATCAATTTACGAAAGTATATATCGCTGGTAAAATATAATGATTGCCTTAGCCGGCGAAGTATTTGATGATCTCATTAAAAATGACCCATCTCTGGTACCGACCGCTTATATGTCAGTTAAGGTAACTCCAATCATTTACCGGCCCTTTGTTCTGTAAAGTGGAAATAAGTGAAGGTTAGCAGACTTTATCTAATTGGCTGTCAAACAAATTAGTGCCGTCCGGATGTTGGTATCATAATATTTAGCAATTACAAATAGTTGTTGCCTTTAATTTAGACCTGCCGAAGGGTGTATACTTGTTCCTCATAGGACGACTTCATGGCATCTTTTAGCATAAACGCGATCTTAGGAAACGCAAAACAAATAAAAGAAGAGACAAATGGAGGACAAACGTATCTTGAGGAATCGAAGGAGCTTACAGGTTTGTGCTCTTTTACTAGAAAATCGTTTCTAATCAAGTAACGCGGATTCACTGAGATAGATGTCCTAGCTCAAATCAAAAGTTCAAAATTCAACAAAACTTACGACCTCCCTATTTTTAGATCATTACCCTGCAGAATCATTGACGTGTGCCGATGAACACAACTTCACCGACAATACCGAGATACCTACACAAGAAGCGGATCATGTGAACAAGATACGAAGAAGAAGAACCGCCTTTACAAGTAGTCAACTAAAATCCTTAGAGAAGAAGTTTCGAGATAAGAAATATCTAACGATCACAGAGAGAAACAACTTGGCCAAGAACCTTCGTCTTACCGACACTCAAGTCAAAACTTGGTTCCAGAACAGGCGTACAAAATGGAAAAAACAAATGGCTCCAGAGTTTGATACAAGCTTTCGGTGGGAGGAAGCAAACGCAATGTTTCAACCGATACAGACAGTGTTTCCTTGTTATGGACAACTTACACATCCAATGCACTCTTTACCGTATAACTACAACGTCGTGCCAAGTTTTTGTCCTTCATCAAACCTCCAAGTAGTGCAGTCAAATATTTATCCATTTGCGTCAACTCGTGGCCACGGGATAATATGAATACTTATATTTAAGAAGCAGTTAGCTGTGCTTGTTATTGCCTTGCCAGAAACTCTGTTGAAGCATGTATCTAAACGTCATGGGACAGCTGAGCATCATATGAATGATTCTCTTGTCTCTAACATACTATTCCACTATGTCTTCATAGACGTTTACTGAACAAATATCGTGTTAAATGAAGTAATTTTTAGTTTTAGGAAATATTGTAGCTGTCTGTAATTCTGTTGAGAATAGTCTAGGATTGATTGCTGACTTTTGTCCCAGGGAATGCAGGAAAACGAAACCAAAGGAAACCACAACAAATCATCGGGTTCCTCTTTTGTGCTTAGAATCTGCAACGCCTTGGCCGAAATGTCTAACAATAACTGAAAGAATTTTAATTAGGCTGCCGAGATTTCTTGTTGGTAGGTCTTTATTTATTCGATATATTTTTCATCGAAAAACCTCAGTTTACCAATGAGATCCTTTTGGAAATATCCGGTAAACCATATCCTCCAGCTTGCTCAACCACATGCTCTGTCATTTTAATGTTAAATCATTATAGACCTCATTTTTCCTTAGCAATAATTAACAAATTTTCCACTTGATGTTAAAAGGTGTTTTCATTTGACAATACACCCGAGAGTCAACCGCCCCAAATGTGTAGACTTTCTTATTCGTTGTAAAAATCCTATCAAAGGTCAAGAGTAATGAGACGCAAAAAATAAAATATGACAAATACAGCGTGGTTAACTGTATTTAATGCATAAAATGGACGTTAAGAACTGTGTGAATCACTTATTGTGTTCCACAGATAAGATACTCTAAGGTAGCACATTTACAGCATCGCCCCGGCGTTCTGTTTGTCTCCTTCTGGTACCCTGGTCTCAGAGGTTTTCTTCTTCTTTCTGTTACTGAAATGAAACATCCGTCACGGCGGTCAAAACGAGCGGAAGAATAAAACTAACCCGTCGCTTCCCGATTCGATTTTACCGCTTCACCGTTTAAATTTTAAGAAACTTTTGGACCTTTCTTCACAAAAATCTCATCGTCTTTTAATTAACATGGATCTGTTTATGTTTTTCCTCAGTTAAATAGACGATTCGATCGAGGCCTTGATCTACTGTATTTCTTTTTATTCCAAGCTTTCCCCGATCTACAGCATCGTAAGGAAATATGAAGAAAATATCCTACTGTGAGCTGCATTCACCTGAATATCGCTAATATATATAATTTAGATTCCACATTCAGTGAGTACCGAAAGAGGCCACAAGACTTTGGCAGACTTCAATTTGCAATCAAGGAGGGTTTTTTAAATTTATTTTTATTTATTTATTTATTTACTTATTTATTTTATTATTTTTTTTTTTCATAAGCTAACTGGTAAAACTGAAGAGAGAAGAGAAGATTCCTCATTAAGTAATAAATTAATTTCTTAACCAAAATAGGTCATGAAAAGGACAAACTTTGGCTTAATCATTCGATCAAGGTAAATGTTCCTCACTGAATCAATAAGGAAGGTTCTTCAATTCAGCAAACAGCATTTTTCGCGGAACACGACATAATAAAGAGGACAGATAGCCAGAAGTAACTGCAATTAACTGTATTCTTAAAGTCGCAGCCTGACGGGCGTTTAAGGAGACGGCTCGTTGTTCTATCCTGGTTAAAACGTTTCTCGACCCAAATCAAGCTTCTAGGTTTAGGTAAAGTTTGTATTCGGTGTCATTTGTAGTAGTAGTAGTAGTAGTATACTTTATTTACCCTCGGATTGTAGAGTAGCTTTATCAGCTAATGTCTCCGAGCATTTCAACAGCAGAATGGGCAAAGACCAGACCACAACACTGGGAACTTCGTGCCCTGCTCTCTCAATCTCTCATTATCCTCTATGATTTTTTGTTGTTTTCAGTATAGAAACATAAGCTGAACCTATCTCATGAATAACAGCTATTATATCACATCAAAATGTTGAAACACCACAGACTTTGAGGAGTTGGCAAGCAAGAATGCATTTCTGCCTCCTTTCACTCGTCAATTTGTTCTACACAGCTAGTTTTAAAAACAGATAATCTTGGCAGCTGTACAGCCGCTTTTCACATTCTTTTTTTGGAAGTGCTAATTCCTATTAACTCTTTCATATCCCATTTACCAGCACAGAAATATTTCGGTCTTATTTTCGTTCCTTTAATCAATTCCAAGACTAAGAAGACGCTATAAGC
>Ga0126338_10002375_pt1 | contig 12915 bp, 11 predicted proteins | sample OrbCmetagenome_2_FD_92529 | JGI IMG/M metagenome (GOLD analysis project Ga0126338, IMG submission 92529) | Coral microbial communities from Petempiche,Puerto Morelos, Mexico - Orbicella C C metagenome | ecosystem: Host-associated > Invertebrates > Cnidaria > Coral | place: Petempiche,Puerto... | reverse complement strand
TTAGTGTACAGTGGAATTAAGAACTTAGTAAGGTAACTAAGCTTACATCAAAGGGTGAAGTAGTTGTGCATAACGCATTCTTCACTCAAGATGATGTGTAGTGAAAGGATACGAAAATAAGGTCGTCCATATAACGTTTCTTTAGGTTCTCCACGATCGCCGCTTCTTGGATCTTCGGCAGAAGAACCATATCTTCCACCCCACTCGCTTTAACATTGCCCTTACTCTGCCAGTGGTAGTTCGAAGGCTGGAAAATAGAAAATTCCGTGGTGTCGCTGTTACAAAACTTAATCCACACATGGTCAAACATTCTAGAACAACAAAACTCACCATTTTTTCGGCTTATTTTCAAGGAAGTTTTTCACTTAAGATCAAGACAACAAGGAAGCAAGATACATTCTCAGCAAAGAGGAGAAGTATTTACGAAAGAACCGGAACCTCCTCTAGTTCGGAAGTGATGTTTTCATTTGGCACGCATGATCATAATTATTCACCATATACGGACGGAGCAGGTTTCGAATACTAACACCCCTTGTGATTGGACGATCTTAATTGGGTAGCCAATCAGAGCATTGTTTCTTCTGACGAGCTAAAAATAGCGTTGACTAGGACATTTCCATAGTCTATGGTGTCTTCTTTTTTGCGGTGAATTTAATGTACAGAATTTCTTATAAACTTTAAGCGTTGGATATAACTCTTATTTAATTGCGACCACATCGAAAACTTAAAAAACGAAATCGTTTTGTCATTTTTACGAGTTTGGAAAATCGCCAGGAAAAACACGATTGTGGCTATATTTTCATTTTAGAATTTCTGACTAAAATATTTATAAAAGCGAAAACACATGAGGGTTTGAATGGTTTACATTGACAACTCACAATCAATGGAAAATTACAATATTTTAAAATTCATAGATACTTGGGGCATGATATCATTTGATAACAGCTGCGGAATAATATCAACTATTCTAACGTGATGAGCGTGGGTTTTTAGTTTTTTTAATTAATGCTTCAAATTAATGCATCAATAATTTCATTGAAAATATTACACACTTGTAAACTATTTTCCACCAAAAATGTTAAATTTTCCTCTTTGGAGAGATCAGATTTCAGACAACTGCTGTCAGAAGCTATCGCCGTATTATTTGAAAAGTTTTATTGTTCTCATGTTACAACTATACCCATCAAAACAGCTGATGAGTTTTTTTTATGGAACACTTATAAGCTGTGGTCCGAAAATAGTCTCCAGGGATTAATTTTGTAGAATTACTTGAGTCTGAAAAGGGTGATTTATTTTAAAAGAATATATTTTATTTTTGACATCTTTTAATAAGAACAGACTGTGAACTCTAAGATAGGCGAGGAGACACCCTTTTTTTCATTGGGTTTACAACGTACATCTCAATAAATCCAACCCAGCCTTGTCCACAATTCTTTTTAATCTTCTATTTCACAAACCTCCCTCATCCAGTTGAGATCACTGGGTAAAACTGTTTGAAACTGTCTCCCAGGAAACAAGTTTTATTAAAAAGCATTTCAGTTTTCTGTTGCCTCTGGACAGAATGTCTTGAATATAAATAACACTCATCAAGAGAGCCTTGGGGTAAACCAATGCCAGCTCTTTTATGTTGATTTATGGTCACATAGGCAAGTTAAAAACATAGGCACGCATGACGTGCAAATTAAAACAGGAAAAAAAAACTCAGAATTTACCAATCCAGCTAGTTTAACAATCATTGAAATTTCTGTTCCAGAAATGAATCTGTGCCTATAATTAGAGTATTTACAGCCTCACTAGTTTTGTTCTTTTTCAGATCAATAAACATATGACAAGAAATGTTCAACAGGAGAACTGGAAGTGAGTACAGGAAGGTGATGGCCAGGGGAAGTTAGTCCAAGGGGACGGTGGGGAAGAACCAAAATTCTACACTTCCTTCAATCAAGGTTTTTTGGGATGATTCCTGCCTGGTGACAATTTTTCAGTTTCCCATCAAATGTCTTTATATTAATATTCAGTCAGTCAATAGGAAACTTTACAGACGTGTGTCAAGAGAACTAATTGAAGTAAATATGCATATCTTCTGCAACTGCCCTACAAAGAAAGATGATTAAAAAAATTAAGACAACACTTTTCTGGCCAAAGCAAAAATGACACCACCAAATTTAAAGCTCTATGCGGCCAAACCTCTCGACAATGGCCACTTTGGGGACAGAGGAAAGTGGACATTGTAGAGAGATGGTTGTCATGGGAAGGTAGGATTTTACATGACACCTGTGTTTTTGAGTGTGCAACATTGCTTCTCTTAAAAAAATGCTTATTTTAGCATATAAACTGTACGTGACACAAATATTATCAAAATAAATCAGTAAATCAGAAACTAAACAGAGACCACCAAAGTGTGGTACAGATAAAGTTTGGTGAACTTTTACAATAAAAAATGAGGTTTTGTATACACCATTCATCAGTTATTGATTTACTGGCCATTGTCATGAGGTTATCTTACCAGTCAGCACACATTTTAGTGGCCTTTGCCATTGTGGAGAGGTTAAAATAAGGGAGAATGTATGGACTGTCCACTGGGACCCCAAGAAGTGGCTGTTGTAGAGAGGTGGCCATTAGTGGAGGTCTGACTCTATTCTTAAACACAAAGGTTAGCTGATGGTTCAACTTATGCATAGGCAACTATTCAAAAACATTTTATTGCACAGTAATTACCTAAGTATACAAGGTCATTGTTATTATAGACCTATAAAATACAATTTATTTGACCTTCTGAAAGTTAAATATATTTCTCTAAAAGTCTCCAATAATTGGTAGCAAGCCCTGATGAAATGTTCACTATACAAAGCTATATATACAAGTGCTACATTACTTAAATCAAATGCCAACATGTATTGTTGAATTGATTACCATTCTATGAGAAATCCTATCATTCTGTCCATTTGTATAAACACATTGCACACAGAAAAACTATAGTCAGTCAGTTTTCTCGTTTCCTTGTGTCAGCCAGAAAGTTAATACATGAAAACCAAAAAGACAAGCCAAGAGGTTACCTAGAGTAATACTCATTCCTAACCTGATAAACGATTGCTGAAATAATAAAATAATTTAGACCATCTGAAGAGGAGTAAAGAGAATTGGTGCAAGTCAAAAAGTTGCAGGATGGAGATGGAGGGAGATAAAAGCACAGTCTGTGAGAACACCTCTCAAGTTCCCTAGCCTTTAGCCCCTCCCCCTCCCCTGCAATTCCTGGTCTGACTACTAGTCTCATTCCTCTTCACATGATCCAATCACAGAAATGAAGAAAGGAAACAACTACATTGACAACTTGCTGAGGCAGAGAGGGAGACAACAGTGATTTTTCACTCTGTGCAGACAAAGATGATTTTCATTTATCACTGCTGTTCATCTGATGACTCCTCATATTCACTACTGTCTTCCTCCTCAATAGTACTGCATTCTTGAATTTCAGCTGCTCCACTGGCCAAGGGCAGACCATTTGTAGAGACAGGTGGAATATCAGTGGGATCTGGTCCTTGAGACTTCCCTGACAAGAGTTGTTCTACAGAGATAATATTGAACAAATGGACTGTGTTCAGTAGGTGAAATGTCTGTTATTTAGATTTGATAAAACAAGAACCAAAAGCTGTTATTTGGAATGGTAATTTCTACATATTTATAAGTTAACTGTGGCAACTTGCAATTGAACAGGAGCTAATAAACAAATACAAACAACCTGTGTTGGCATTAATGGGGGAACACTGCCCTACGTTTGGTTAGCCCATGCGACTTCTGGTGATAGCGTGACAAACAACCTCACTTATCTCCCCAGCACTACGAGCTGAATGACAAACAGCACGTGCTGGATCAGACAAGAGTATCAGTTAGTGAGCAATATTTAAAGGCGATTAAAAAAAAACAACAATCTTGAGGGAAGTCGCTGTGTAGACTTAACCGCACCACACAGGAGTGACCCTTTGTTTCTTATGCTGGAGTACATGACCAACTTCATCTCCAAAGGGAGGGAGGGAGGGAGGGAAACTTTAACAATAGATTTACCAGTGTTTCAGCCAGAAAATTTTACTTGAGGGCCAAAGTGGCCACTGAAGATCTTTTTTAGGGGCCATTTTTTTAGGAAAGGGGCCAATAAATTGAAAGCTACAGAACGAAAAAATGCATCAGGGTACCAAGGAAAATAAAGCAATTTATTAGGATCTATGATAAAGTTTAATAGTAAGTGCTTTTTGAAGTGTTTGTACTCAATAAAGTTTCTTTTGAATCAGATACTAGTATGAAGGATCCGTGCATTACAAGAGAAGAATCCTAACGCATACACTACGTAGTCAATGATCAAGGGTTTGCAATGCATCATAGGGCGATTTCAAACACGGTCAAGCATTGGAAAGTTTTCCGATATGAGAGAATCAATACAGCAAAGCAAAAGGACGGATCGACTTCTTCTCTTATGCTGAATGTTTTAGAAGCAAAGATCTTTCAATATAATATTCTAGAAGGGCATAATGTGTGACAAAATAACCGTTATTGATCGTCAACACAGAGAAATGTAGTCGCCATTATGCCGTATTATGGCAACTAAACCAGAAATTTTGGTTGCCAAGGATGAAATGCTTGTTGCATTGGCGACCATATTGATCACAATTTCAAGCCCTGGGATGGCTTTTAAAATATTATGCCTGTGTTAAGCCTGCGGTCTTGTAAAAGGAAAGGGCCAAATTGGCCCTTTTATCGTTTTTCTGGGGGCCATCTCTGATTGTAACGCGGGATTCCCGCAATGGCGCGCTCTGGCGGAAACACTGGATTTACAATAAGTAATCACTGCACTGGTTAGTCAAACACAAAATGGACTCTGAACAGTTGTTTGAGCTGTTATATATAGACATTCTTTACCAACAGAAAAAGCTGTACCACTGGATAGCATACCCTAGCACATGTAACATCTTAAACAGGAATAGCACTTTAATGCTTTGCACCAATGCTATGGATTGTTATATCACTCGGAAGGTAACAAAGATATAATGTTTTAGGTTTAGCTACAATGAAGCTTACACTTTGCTGACCTTTGGAATACAACATACTGCTCAGTAGCTCTATAGAAAGCGATGCCGCCATGAGCAGCTCATTGAGAAGGTAAGTCACGCTCCTTTGACTATATTTCACTGGCGTGAAACTAATATCTTATTTGAAAGCACTGCAGTTTATTATTAACGCCAAACTGTAAAATGCTACAAGCAACACAAATTTACCTTTTCCAATTAGATGGACATCACCATAATATTCCTGACACTGCATAGTTTCTTCATAAAAATCAGAAGAACCTCCATACAATATGAACTGGTCTCCTACCAGTGTTGCTGTGTGTACCCCCCTGGCAGATGGTTTGTCCCCAGATGATAATGGCTGGAGCCACTCATTTGTGTCTACAAATTCACAGTGATAGAAACAGTTATTGCTAAAGGGCAGAATACACCAAAGGACTTGCTAAAGGGCGGAATACACCAAAGGACTTTGATAATAATAAATTACTGTATAATGTCTCTAATAAAAAAATTGTAAAAGAAAACAGTAAATGAATAAATATAATTTATTTACAAACTCTAACAATGGTAATGACATTTAGGAGAGGTATCTTGTTATGCATTATTTGTTTTTAATAGAAAAGTTGACTAAAAGTACATGGTGCAGACATTTAACTGGAAAGAGTAATTTCCCACATTTGTCAATGGAACCAAAACTACATGTACTTTCACAAACAGTCATTGGTCTCTCCACTGTCATATTTTGGTTGGTTTCAATTATTTAAGTCAGAAGAAAGACTCATTTATGTTACATTGTGTTGCATGCTTGTTTTAAAATAAAGATATTTGCAAAGAATACTAGTCGGCCTTCTCCCAGAAATGTTCCCCAAATTGTGTGCACTGTGGGGAGCAAGACAACTAATACCCAGAAGAAACAAATCTGCTAATTTGGCTTTATATTTTCATAGGTCTATAAACAACAGACGCTGCTTAATCACCTGTGTCGAATATATGAAGATCATCAAAATGTGCATTGTCCAGGCTTCTCCCTCCAAACACTACCACTCTGTTGCCCACAGCAGTGCAAGTGTGAAATGAACGAGGCTCTGGTTGTCGTCCTGTGGCTTGGGTTGAAATCCACTCCATAGTTTCTGAGAATGAGTAGTAAATTGTTATTCTGCTTCAAGGTTGCCAAAAGTAAATGGTTACTGGCAAAAAACACCATCTACTTCATCACTGTAGCCAGCTACTTTACTGGGCTATTGGTCTAATTCATTAATAAAATGGCAAACTACTCTGATTTCTCAATCTGTAATTCTGTATAATTCAGAACTTTGTGACAAACCTGTGTTTAGAAACTCTAATACTTTAAATAAATAAATTACAATATTTATGGAAGAATCCACATCAGCCTTAGCTGGTTTTTATGCGGGTCCTCTATCCTGTTTTTTCGTAGAGAGGAAAACCAGAGAACCCAGAGAAAAACCCTTGAAACAAGGTGAGAACCAACAGCAAACTTGACCCACATAATTATGGCACCAGGCTGGAATTGCACCCAGGCTGCATTGGTGGGAACCAAGGGTTCTCACCACTACGCCATGCCTGCTACCCACATACTATCCATGTCTATTGGTTCTACTGGACATTAAAATGTAAATGGCTTCACTTACAGTGATATTAATCAACACAAAATAAACAAAAACTCACCCATATCCAAAATGTATAGGTCATTTTTCCTGCCAACACTGTCTCTGCCTCCAAAGATAACAAGTTTTGATCCAACAACAGACATTCCATGAGCTGCTCTAGGTGTTGGACATCCAGTAAATGAAGGAGTCAGTTTTTCCCACATGCAGTTCTCTGGAAAGGTATTTACAACAACACACAGTCAAGCCAGACTTAATAGTTACATTTATGCCAGTTTTGTGAGTGACAGGTGAATGAGTTCTTTTAACCCCTTTTAGTTTAAAATATCCACCCCTTAGAATTAAGATCTACCAATAGCTGGGGTTTCATTGAGGACTGTAAACTAACTCAGTCCCCTTTGTGCCATGTGGCATATAGGACCACACAAAGGATTACAGAAATCACTACATTAAGAACTCCACACCAAGCAATTTGACCAGCTATGAGAACCATTTTGTCCACCTGGTTTGACAATCTTGAGAAAATTGTTTGAAAGGTTTGCCTTACTGCAGAAAATAGTCAATGAAACCCCTGCAACATTGATTGAAACTACAGTGCTGCTCAAAAGTAAGTTACCACCTCTCGTCTTGTTTCCCCGAGATGAGACTCTCATCTCGCACTCTTGTCTCGTGAGACGAGAATCTTGTCTGGCGAGACGAGAGTGTGAAAGGGTGGTAACTTACTTTTGAGAGGGTGGTAACTTACTTTTGAGCAGTACAGTAATACATCCATGTAGTTACACTTGATATGAAACTTTCTAATTGCTGGTGTCCCTGATAAGGGTCCTTCTGTTGTGCTCTTAGGCAAAGGCTTTTTATTCTGACCTTTTCACACAATGGGAATTGCTGGGAAAAACTGACAAACTGCTGAAACTTAACAGTGGGACTAGCATCCCATTAGGGGGAGCACAAATAATTAACCTTAGTCATTTTGTTACAAAGAACCGAGTTAATTGATGAGCCATCTTGTTTCTCCAATCCTCAAGATTGGGAACCTTTTGGTTTGAAGGTGACCCTTGGCACATTTTAAAGCTTATGTAATGAGTTAATGTAATGACTGTCTTCTCTGCACTGGAGGGTAAGTGCTGATGTGTAATGTACCTGTGTCAAAACTGAAGAGATCATTAAACCATCCAAACTGTGCTTGATCTGGCTCAGAAGTGTCTGTCTCAGTATCTTCCACAGGACCAAAGCCACCAAAGAAGAGAATCTTGGTTCCCATAGCAACACATGTAAGCTTGTCACGTGGAGATGGAGGAGTACCTTCATATGCAACATTTTGCCATTGCTTTGTTTCTGATGCAATGAAAGAATATTACCCAAGTTATTTAAACAGGGGTGGAATTTATTTGTTTCAGTGTTTCTTTTTCACAGACAAAACCTTAAAAAGCAATGGTGCTCATTTGAGGACTATTGAAATTTTCAATGTCATACCAGTGTCAAAGGCATAAAGATCATTAAGCCATCCATAGTCTCTGCTTAGTCCTCCAAAAACATACAGTTTACTTCCAACTCCAGCCATAGTAGCAGAAGATCTTGATGATGGTACTTGACCTCCAGTTACAATCTTGTTCAATGTGTGAGAATCTAGACAAAATAAACAGAAATGTCATGAAATGTTTGTTCACTTCATTCATGCAACGATGCGGGGTCAATATGGGGAAGGCCTACAAGACAAGTTGGAAGGGGCCTTGATGTGTCTATTGAGTTTCCTTCTGCTCCTGTCTAAAAGAACTAAATGTAAGAAGAAAAATGTACATACATACAGAGATCAGAATACACCCTCTAATGTAGCTCACGTACAGTACAAGTAGGAAAGGCATTTGTATTCAGGGCTTAAAAGGTGTCTTAACTTTCCTACCTAAGCTTAACTCCTCACCCACACCACATGCATTGAATGCTTGACACATTACCACAACTAAGCCGCTTGGCTGCCGAGTAGAAAGAAAATAATGCAGCAAGAAGCACATACCAGCCCACTGCACAAGTATCCATAAAGCAACAAAACTATCAGAAAATGCACTTTCATGAATTCACACTTAGAGTGTAACTTGTTTACCATTGAACCTGACTTTATCAATCTGTATGCTGTCATAACATTCATGGTTCAAGTTGTCATTATGCACAACAAAAAGATTCTCACTCACATAAAGGTCCTAAACGTTCTGAATTTTGCAGAGGGCCCAAAAGAGGGCCAATGATAGTTCATTGTGTTTTGTCTGTTTGCCTCAAAACAAGGCACCAATGGAGTGCAATGCATTCTGGTTGCTACACTGTGTATTCTGGTCGCCACCCAATACAATCTGGTTGTCGTGAAATGCATTCTGACAAATCTCGATTTTGCATAGGTTTCTTATATATTCTGATTATAACTGCTGCTCGCTCACTGTGCTTGAGCAATAAAAATCAGATATAGCAATTAAGAGGGGTCATTAAGCGATCTTCCATTGTGACTATCGATTTTCATTGATTAATAGAACCAATCAATAAAATCTTTTGATTTTTATCGGGTTTTTTTCAATTATGTCGATTGGCAATCCATGATCGAATTTCATCGATTGGGCATGCCGGGATCAGTGATCCAAGATCACTCGGATCATGGTGCATCAAAGGAATCGACGAATCCACTCTGGTCACGGAGTCATCGGTTCCTTCGATGCACCATAATCTGAATGATCTTGGATCACTGATCCGATCCAGATCATCCCAAAGGAACGCACCCAACATTTTCAATCCTCAACAGAGCTTTGATATGACAACATTTCGTGGCGCTTCCAGAAAAAAATAAACTTATGATAACCCTTATTATCATTGCATAGGCTTATTCTTATTTCTGCTTATTTGCAATTGATCTTGTCGATGTCTGCTCAGTCGATAAATAATCGGTCATATAATTACAGTAAGCTGAAATCGCGATCGCAAATCATTTATAACATGATTACGAACTTCGATGTCGTAAATGCTTACCAGCATCGAAAACAAGAATCTCGTTGGATTCTGCTGCTTCGCCGATATCAGAAAGCCAACGAACTCCGCCAAACACGTATAGTTTGTTCGCCATGGCGGCGGCACAATGTCCATCTCGAGATGGCAATTTGGCGTCCATTTCTAGCTTTTTCCACGCGATATTTATATCATTTAGTAGCTTTGTTCCATAGTGAATCGGTACCGAGGATTCGTTTCCCATTTTCGGCTTAATGGAAGCAAAAAATGAAGGAAAATTGTCTCCTGATGTTCAAAACCGTTGACTGTCCTGGAGCGGCGCGCGAACTTAGATTTTGGCGCGAAGCGTTCAATCGATATTTACATCTACTTGAATGACCAATCAGAACGTGCAAAGGCAAGTCGATAATTTCCATCATGGCTGACACTGCGGGGAAATTTGCTGAGGAAAAAATGCCTTTCAATTTCTTCAAAAAAGTTCCGAAAATTGTAAGAATTTTAAGCAACCTTTTCCAGTGGTATTGTTTAACATTTCGAAAAGAGCGAAAAAAAGATTTTTCGCGGAGATGACCACATATTTCTCTTTACGGTCTTTACGTTAAAATGACTTGTCAACTTTCAGGAACTTCATGCTCATATAAACGGATCTATAAGCGCCGAGACGATCGAGAAGCTCATCAAGAGAAAGTCTGACAAAGTAAAAGAAAACTGCTTAGTGTCTAAATGGCAAACAACAATTCAGAAAGGAGACAAGAGAGATTTAGACGAGTAAGTGTCTTTTGAAAATAAATGGACGGTGCTTACAACACAAAGGTGTTGCATACAAAGTTATTTTCGCCAGATTATAACCATGTGGAAAAAGTAAATATTAGCAGCGGCTATTGGGATCCACAAAGAAAGCTGGGGGTAGCCATGCATTTTTCCGAGATAGTTAGCTTTGAATCTCGTTCCAAAATGCTGAGGTCAGCTTTTTTTCTGAAAAAGAAGAAAAATGTATTTCTTCACAGATTTCCCTAGAATTCGCTTTTATTAAGATCTCTAAACTACATGGTAAATGGTAACATAAAAACTGCATCTCTGGCTGCTCTCCCCTGGTTTTGCCAAAATACAATCTAATAGCTTTTCCTGACAACCAGAAACTAATCACATGTTGAATAAATAGGCTTGCCACTTCCATGGCAGAACATCAAATCAGGGTTCCAGATAAGTTTTCAAGATGTGGTGCCAATGAGGAATGCCAACGGTCATTTTCCAATGCTCCCACCAAATCATCAGAAATTTTCTATTAATTTGTCAGGTCATGTTGCTGAACTTGTCGGGTTTTTGACCAGAGACCCCTTACTTATCTGGAACTCTGCCAATAAGGGGTAACCACATGCCTTCAAGGGTGAAGTGAATTGCTTTCATCTTTTATGGTGCCTGTTACATTTTTTCCAGTCACCTACCCAGTAAGTCAAACATTTGCATCTCTCACACTTGTATTGCAGTTAGATTTCAGTATAATTACCAGTTTTTCAGCTAGAAGCGTTTTAGGGTTATTGGTTAGCAATATGCCATTATTCTGATGTTCCTGGTTTCGCAAGTAAATTAAGCTTGATTTGGCCATGGTAAGAAAATGATTCTTTCATTTTAGTTGCACACTTGGTAGCATAGTTGACTGCATTGATTTCAACCACGGCGTGTAAACTATGCTTTGCATGATGCACAGAAAGCGTGCACAACAACAAAAGTAGGCACCCTCCCTAAAAACTTCTTGCAGATGTTGTTTAAATCTCTCAGTTCATTCATTCCTTCCATCCATGTACATGTATCCTTCCTTCCATCCATCCATATTCCAGTCAATCAATCAATCAATCCATCCATCAATCGGTCAGTCAGTCAGTTGGTCAGTCAATTAATCAATAAGTCAATCAATCAATCAATCAATCAATCAATCAATCAATCAATCAACCAATCAAACAATCAATCAATCAGTCATTAAATCAAGGACTATCCCTTCAATAATAACAGTCATCCATAAAGTATAGTGTGAAAAATGTACACACACCACATACACTTTGTACAACATACAAGCTGTGTAATCTGTGACACTTTCTCTTTCTTGTGTACAGGTGTTTGACCATGTTTGGTATTATTTACCAGCTTGTAGATGACACTGATGCAGTGTTCTTGGTAAGGTTATAACCGTTATTCAGTTAACACTCTATATACTCTTTATAATAAAAGCAATATATCATCCATCTCCTGTCAGTGGAGTGCAAACAATATGCAAATTAATTCTTTCTAACACATGAAAACAGTTCAAAGTCAGGATTCTAGAGAAAGGAATCATTGGACCCTAAATCTCTTATGTGACATATTTGTGTAATTTTCGTGTTACGGGACACTTATCAAATGTATTTGACAACTGTATTGATTATATCTTCAAGGTTACAAAAAGTGTCATTGAAGACTTTGAACAAGATAATGTAAAATATTTAGAGCTCAGAAGTACTCCAAGGGCTAATCCAGAAACAGGTATAGGAATAAAATTGAATATAAGATCTCAATATTATAAGCTAGCCTTGTCTGAGTGTGTGGGAGGACCAGATGAGAAAGTATTTGGGTCAAGGTCATAGCCTATGACACCAAGTGCAGCAAGGACCATGCAAAATTGATGCCTGGGCAACATATATGACTGGGTTAAATATTTTCCCACCTGGCCCAACCCAACAAAGGTGATGAGTATTTTATCATACCACCTTTATTGAGCTTGGGATTTTGTTAGAAATAAAGTTATGAAAATGTCACATCAACCAGATGGCTTAAACTGCAGACCGGCTCATGTCAACTCATCCAACCATACACAGTGTTGTTCTTGAGAGGTTTCCCTTGGCAGGGCTCAGTATATGGCAGTATGATAGTAAAGTCGCCTTTATTTAAACTGGGTTGCCCTTTCAGCACTAGGCTGCTATCAGCATGGGCCCTGACTACTATAATTAAAGTGTCTATCATAATTATATAACAAAGTAAGAAAGTCTAATAAGGTAAATGTAACATACAGTAAGTGTTAGTAAAATACATCTCAGGATTATCAATGATATAATATAGGTTATTTATGAAATTAGTATAAATCTATGTCTAGCATTTGAAGTGTCACTGAAAAAGATTTAGATAAAGTTTTTTAACTCCCTGTAGATTTATACTAAAACAAGTACATTACATGTGTATCTACTCTCCATAGAGTCCTAAAGTGTGACGTCACGTTACCA
>Ga0126338_10002374_pt1 | contig 12923 bp, 10 predicted proteins | sample OrbCmetagenome_2_FD_92529 | JGI IMG/M metagenome (GOLD analysis project Ga0126338, IMG submission 92529) | Coral microbial communities from Petempiche,Puerto Morelos, Mexico - Orbicella C C metagenome | ecosystem: Host-associated > Invertebrates > Cnidaria > Coral | place: Petempiche,Puerto... | reverse complement strand
GTGAACCTGGCTGAAATATTTCCTGGTAAGTGATATTCGTTTGTCCTATACCTCCACTATTTGGGTGACACATTATGTGTGATTTCAGAGGCTCTAATACCCTAATACCCTAATACCCTAATACCCGAATACCCCAATACCCTAATAGTAAAAAGTGAAGCCTTTTAGCCACTGGCTCATAGCTGCCGGAGCTTATTACGGTCTCTGTAGCATGAAGCGGCTAGGAGTATTTCTACTCCTCCTGGACGGGATACTAGTCCATCGCAGGTCACTCCCCCGCAATTTGGTAGGTTTCCCCAACAATTTGCCGATACCCATTTATACTCCTGGGTGGAGAAAGGCACTGTGAGAGTTAATTGTCTTGCCCAAGAACACAACACAGTGACCCCGACCAGGGCTCGAACGCGGACCGCTCGATCCGGAGTCGAGCGCACTAACCATGAGGCCACCGAGCCTCCAATACCCTCATACCCTCATGCCGTCATGCCCTCGTGCCCTCGTGCCCTCGTGCCCTCGTGCCCTCGTGCCTTCAAACCCTAAAACCCTAGTGCCCTAATACCCTAATACCCTAGTGCCCTAACACCTTAATACCCTAATACTCTAATACCCTTGTATTCTAATACCCTAATACCCTAACACCCTAATACCCAAATACTGTAATATTCTAATACCCTAACATCCTAATACCCTAACACCCTAATACCCGAACACTCTAACACCCTAGTACCCTAATACCCTAACACCCTAAAACCCTAGTACCCTTAAGTACCCTAATACCCTAATACCCTAATACCTTAATACCCTAATACCCTATTACCTTAGTGCCCTAATATCCTAACAACACCCTAATACCCTAACACCCTTATACTCTAACACCCTAGTACCCCAATACCCTGACACCCTAATACCTTAACACCCTAGTACCCTAATCTTCTAATATGCTAATACCCTAACATCCTAATACCCTAATACCCTAACACCCTAGTACCCTAATCTTCTAATATGCTAATACCCTAACATCCTAATACCCTAATACCCTAATACCCTAATACCCTAACACCTTAGTACCGTAATACCCTAATACCCTAACACCCTAACCCCCTTGTACCCTAATACTCTAATATCATAGTAGCCTAATACCCTAACACCCTAACACCGTAATACCCTAATACCCGAAAACCCTTGTACCCTAATACCCTAGTACCCTAATACCCTAATACCCTAGTAACCTAGTACCCCAATACCCTAGTACCCTAGTACCCTAATATCCTAACACGCAATAACATTAGTAGCTTAACACCCTAACACCCAAGTACATAACTTTTATTTGCACGAAACACTTGGTGTTTTACACTTATCGCCAGCTAGTGGCGTTTAGGAGACAAAGTTTCTCGATCTTAATATGCCCCGACCATGCAAGATTGAAATAAAATACAGTATTATATGGCTAGCTCCTTGAGCGGGAAAAGTGAACGGAATCCTGTGCTGTGATTGGCTTACCTGAGCGGGCAAGATGGCTCTATCTTGCTCGCTCGGGAGTACCCGCTGTTCCCACAAGAATAAAGTGTTGTTTTTCCTCAGTAAATTTTTTATTGACCAAGCTTTTTCGGTTAGGATGGCTGGATATTGGCCTCATTCTTTTTTTTTGCGTCAATATTCAGTCATCTTGACTGAACAAGCTTGGTCAATAACCCATATATATGGGCAATCTCATAAATATTAAGCCCGGGTTTGAAGTTCGGGTTGGGTGCCCTGTGCTATTCTGCAAAATGAGAGAGCTTGCTCGCGGGTTGTCCTTGGGTAAATCTTGATGAACAAGGCCTCCCTTCAAGAAATTGCCTCCTTTATCTACATGTTGGTCACCATTTTCATCCATCATTTGTTTTTATTCCTGTAGATATGGTAAACGATGCTGTAATTCCAATGGCAGCAGTTGGTATCCAGTACTTTTCTGGACCGGTTGTCACTATCCTCGCTTCAAAAACATCACGTATGTGTACTCCGACTTGATATCTAACAATTCCTAACCGTGTGACAAGACTCCTATCCCCTCACCGTCACCTATCTCTTTCGTGAATAGGTGTCACATAAGGCCTCAATCTACTACAGAGCACCTCCATTCTTCTCTGTCTGCTGGAACACTTCGTACTTCCATGTGACAAGACTCACTCGTTGAAAAAATTGCACAATGTATTTGGCCATTTCCGAGTTTGCCTTTTGTCTCAATTTCAAAACTAGTCCTTATGAAAAACTTTTTCATGTAAATGAGTTTGACTTGCCGGTTTGGAACTGAAGGTGTGGATGAAACACTTTTACATATGATCTGTTTCGCTCAGAGACTCTTTTTTCTACAGAGGCAAAGGACAACTCAGAAACGGCCATTGTACTCGCGCTTGTTGGATACGAGATGGTTATAGCCAACGAGGCCCGTAGGGCCTCGTTGGCTATCTACCTTCTCTTATCTAACGCCCGCTCTTTGAATAATTGTTAAATATTCGATTTGTTTCTTTGCTCCACAGAGAGATACAGAATCCAGTGTGATGTGTTTCAGGGAATGTGGCTCATTCTGCACGAGCTTTGCAAGCGGCTAGACACGCACTTCAAGAAAAACAAGGTGTAGTTAAAACTTCAACTGCTCCCATGAAGAATTTTTATTGATTAGATGGATGCGTAATTGTTCTTGAACGGAAATTTCAACATCTGCATCTTTTCTTGTTATAGTCAACCTCTGAAAGTTGTTTTGTAATGATTTTAGTCACAAGAGAAATGTTTTTTTAGTTGGGTCGAACCTCTTTTGGGTCAGAATGAACTCGCAGTTGTAGTTCGAGAAGGTGCTCTATTTAATTTGACTCGTCCCAAACGTTCGCAGTTCATGTACTCGGAAACACTCGTGACATTTCATTATTAGATAATAAGATTCAGATTCAGATTTTAGATTCAGATTTTATTAATTGACACTATTTACAGACATGCCGGTTTGGAACTGAAGGTGTGGATGAAACACTTTTACATATGATCTATGAAACATATAGACATAAGAATAGACATATAGACATAACAATCGAAAAGTTTTCGGGAACTTTACGAAGATTTGCGATCCATATAGTGGTACGCCGTGTTTGAATTACAGAAGCTTAGTTATTTAATTTGACACATCCCAAACGTTCGCAGTACTCGGAAACACTCGTACCATTTTTTTGTTAGACAATAAGAGTCGGAAAATGGTCGGGAACTTTACAAAGATTTGCGACTGGTTTTAATGACTTTGTTTGAATTTCTTTGTAGGAGTCTGTTCAGTTCCGTGCTTCTTTCATGGGCCCGTTACCGCTCCAGGAGTATTACGAACTCATAGATGCACACTTTGAGGTAAATGTTTTCCTTTTTCGTTTCTCTTTCAGTTGAAATTGTGACTACAGTAATATCCGGTTGTTTGAGAACCTGCTGGCAGAAATTTGCCATTTTAATACCCAAAAATATAAGAACCTGTTCAGCCGAGCATCATCAAGCAGGTTCTTATTTGTGGAGACATTTTGTAGTCATGTGCGTGTGTAGACGTCTGGGGCAGGTGATAATCAAATAACACGCATGTTGCACGTTTGTTATTCACAGCAACGTCGTAACCAGGCAAAATATCGCGAGCTGTTAACACAGCGGGCTCAACAGTTTCGAGCAATCCAGAGAAGATTGTTGACAAGATTCAAGGACAAGACCCCGGCACCACTTGCGAACCTCGACACACTGTTGGATGGGACTTACAGACAGGTAATCAATTTAAGAGTGGCGGATTAATGACGAGTGATGAAGGTCTAGTTTCTCCTCACACTGTTTATACGCTGTTAAGTAGACAGGTGATGAGAATATAGAGAATCATCATTTATGATCATCTTTGTTTAATTGGTAAAGCCGATTAGGAGTACGGCGGTTTTCAATTGAGTATTTCAATTGCCTTAGTAGTTTTGGCACTCAATTGAAAACCGCTCGAACACCAGTTGTTATACCAATAGAAAAGGATCCACAAGCAAATAAAATCTAAGCCTATCGAATCAGTAAGGTAATTGTTTAGCCCCAATCATGAAAAGAAAGAAAAAGAAAGAAATACTTTTGGTAAGTGATAAAAGCTTCAGTTGTGTGCGTAATAGACCCTTTTAGCTTGGGCGGTTTGTTTTGCCATTACAGACCACGTGATATTCTCTAGAGAATTGTTCTTTTATCCATCTTAAAATTAACTGTTCTTTTATCAATCTTAAGATTATTCATTCATACACATGCGACCATTTCATATGGTCTGAAATGGACCCAAGCTAAAAAGGTCAATTATCTTATAATCTCTTCTTGGGAGGCTCAGAACTCATATTAAAATATATCTGGCAACCATTTGGCATTCAGGAGAATTGATATTTCAAACTTCTTCGGCCAAGGGCTCTGTTAGTTTTGGGAGTGTTATTTTGCTATACAATGTGGTAAGTTATCTCGTGATTACTGTGTTGTAAGTTTATCTTTATCCTCTCTTTAGCTCTTAGCGTTAGGCGAGGCCGAGGAGGAATGTGAGCGAGCCATCGAGACAGCTGCTTATAACTTGTCGTGCGGGACGCGACTCTTAAATTTCCTCATCAAGTAAGCTCAGTCACTTTAGAGGCTAATGTTAAACTAAATGGTGAAATCTGGGCTTGGAAATGCCAACTCTTGATGTGGATCAAGTCTTGGTCGGGATCGAATCTGTCGATTTTGTGAGAGACATCACTCACTCACTCATCCTCTTCGCTCCTTCACGAGTGGAGCATAAGGCCACAAGTGAGAGACATCACGTCCGATAAATTCTTTCGTTTTTAGTAGAAAAAGAAACTCAAACTACTTTTTACGCATCGCCGCGCAGCTAAGATCTTATCTAAATATGCCAACTAAACAAAGGAAAAATGCAAAGATTACTGAACTCTGCCTCTGGAGTGTTCGATGCAAATACATACACGTTTCCAGCAGGAGGGTAACCGTTTTTCACAGGCAGGCAATGCTTTTTAAGCTGATCTTGAACTTCTCTATAAGAAAAACTTTACTCTAGCTGGTCAAACCACGTGGGCAAAATCATCGTCACAGCCGGTCAATTTGCCCCGTGCCCGGCCCTTAATGAAACCCCTGTATACAGTGCGAAAATACAATATTAAATTCATAATTCACACATGGAAGCTAGTCAAAGTAAAGTGAGGCAATCTGCAACTTGGAATACTTTGCCGAAAAAAAAAAACCATCTTTGTTATGCTTTAAAAAATGATCTCGTTTGTTTATATCTTTGCAGGCTATGGACTAACATGGCGGATCAGGACTTCGAGGTACTGCAGACAGCGCTATCACCAGACGTATCCGAATCAGAGGAGCAGGTATGTTGTTTAAACACTACTTACCCGTAACTAGTAACAGATATCCGCCATTTCGACCCCGTATATCAAGCGTCTTAGAATAAATAAGACGGGGATTATCTGTACTACATGTAGTCTGCCTCTCTAAATATTGTAATTTATTTAGTCCTTCGGCAGTATTCGTACGCAACTTGAAAGTCCAAAAATTCAACGTGTTGGAAGTCCTTAACAGTAAATTTGGGGCTGGAAAATCGTGGTTCGCTCTCAAATGGTGAAGCGTCTACGTAACTATGATATAGTTGTATGAAATTTGGCCATAATTTCACAATGTATGTCATTAGATAAGATATTATTATTATAATATTATTATTATAAGTCCTTGAAAGTCCTCTTAAATCCCTGCTGTGAGCAATCAGTAAAAAAGAATCAATTTCGACCGACTATTAACCCAAAACAACGACCTACTCACAGATTTAACAAGTGTAAGGACTGAGTGAGCTATTCAACGAAAGATGGTATCAAATAAACGACTGCTAAAAACTGTTACTAAAAATAGCTTAGTACGGGATACGTGACATTACGGATATACGGATAGGGGGCATATGAACTCCCCTGGTCATCGGCTCCTGTAGATACTGTATTCTTGTGCGACTGATACTTTATCTTTTGAAGGCTGACTTACAGTGACCGTTAAAGGATGAAGTTAATTTCACGTTTGTTTGTTTACTTTCCCTTAGGGCTGGGAAGAAATTACAGACGCCGCCATTACGCACCTATTGCGGACCTGTCTAGCGAAAAGTGCTAAAGATCAAGCGGGTTCGTATTCATTTAGGAACCGCTCTTTCATTAGGGGGAATAAGTACCAGTTGATGATCAGCTCGGGTCTCTAATGCCGGGCTGAACCCGCAGCTTACGTTACGAAGTTACTGAGCAACCGATCACGCCTTAAGCTTGTTGGCGTGATAACTGTATTATTGACCGCTTGTGCTATTCTTTGATTGTTAAAATATAATCGGGAACTTTACGAGTGTTGCCACGATGCTTTGTATGGAGCTGAAGATAAATCCTTTACATGGGACTTCAGGCTCCATTGTTTAAAAGGTGGATAACGCTATCCGCTGGATAAATTGCTGTCCAGTGGCTAAAAGTTAACAAAACAAACCACGCTATCTGCTGGATAGCGATTTATCCGGTGGATATAGTTGTACACCTTTCGCACAACCCGCTCCTGTACTTTACTCCCATCAGTATTTACTAATTAGTTACTGAAAGTTAATAAGAAAATATTGAAAATGTTGTGTTAGGAGCTTGTATCCGGGCTGAGGAGGTGTTAGTTAGATGTCTCAAAACGTCAATCTGTGTGAAAGAAGAAAAGTAATATGTCCTTTTTTCATTACGAAACCCTTCTAGAGCTCTGCTGAAACACTTCAGTGCCAGATCCAATGATTTTGATGCATCAAAGAAACGTTTCTAGTGTCTATTTGTGTTTAGCGATAGTCAATGTCCTTTGCGTTTGCTTGTAGTTGGTGTTTCTGCCATGAAGATTCCTCCAGACACTAGCAAACTAAAGAAACACATCGCATTGATGTGTGATCGCCTTAACAAAGGCGGCAAGCTTGATTTGTCGATGTCGTCACAGACTGGGGAACCCCCTGTCCAACAGCAACAACAGAAGGCAGTCATGCCCCTGGAACCCCTGAGCGAGATTCAGGAGGAAGAGGACGAGACAGGTAACTCTCAATACTGATCGGTAGGTTATTTCTCCTTACGAGTTTAATATACTGTCAAGGGAAGAGGTGATGAGAAACAACGATTTCACCAACTAGGGTGTATTATCTGGATACACCACTAACCTCTCAAAACTAATTATCTTAGTGTAACAGTAAGAATTTAAGGAGAATTCGAATTCCTAACTTTGTCTTTATTTACAGATAGCTCATCCGCGCCCTCCACAGCCGACGTTGACCGCTCGTCCGAGATCTCCGACACGGAGTCCTTGTCAAGTGGCGGAAAACTACCGCAGCGCTTACCGCAACTGAACCACTCCAGGAAACCTCTTCCAGATTTGAACAAGAGGGTGCTGGTGACACCTGGGTCTGAAGAGGAAAGTATGGTACTCAAGGGAATTGGGGCGGCTTCCGTGACGAATGGTTTGCCCGAAGATCACGAAAGAGCGTTGTAACGCAGCTTAGTTACTCTTCGGATTGTCACGCAACGTAACAGTCATTTTTTGTCTTAGTTGTCACCCAGAATTACACAGTTGTCACACAACGTCGCACAGTCAATCCTCGAAACGTCGCTTCAAGAGTTGTCACGTAACGTTGCGTAACGCACTAAGAAACAGTTTTGACGTAGTAATAATATTGATGTTTCTTCTCATAATTCTTCTCATAATCATTATAGCCATTTTACCTTCACATTCGTATCCGGAAACCATTCATGATGCAAGCAGTGTGTGTGACATGATATTCTGTCATACTCATCTCGATCCTTTGGTATTCTTAAAAGTTTTTGTCATCATGCCCCGTGCTGCCAATTCTTATGGAGTAAATTTGTTTTTATCCTTACAATAATTAATTTAAATGTATCATGAATTGGTAAGATATTTCCTGGCATGTAATATTTCTCTGGTCAAAGAGCTCTTTCAGACATAGTGTAGCTCACGATTACGGTGACCAAATAATTTTGTGTAAAAAGATTAAGTCAAGATAAAGTGTGCTTCAAATTGATGTTAGGTGTTCGAAAAATAACTTAATGTACAGCTAATGTAATACATGATTGTACAGCGTCGTATAAGACATGAAATGTGTCTGTATTGTAAAGTTGTAGAATGTTGTACTATACGAGTTTCACCTCATCTCAATAGTTATAATCCACTGGGTTTTCAATTATCAGCGTAGACTGTTCACAGCCCTCTATTTTCTCGGATTTTATTCGATCGTTGAACGCGCAGATAGAATCGCGAGAGAACTGGAAGCCAGCGCAAAACGCAAGACTTGACTGGGTAGGGGGTGGAGACCAACTCACCCCTCACCCCCGCGTGTTTCGTGCGTGCTACGCTCGCTTTTTCTTTCGCGTGCGTAAATAGAGAGGCTGAGAACAGTCTATTCCCAGCGATTCTCTGACTTTCAAGTTAGTCGACTCTCAAGTTAGTTGTTCTATTTCCGTCTTAATCTTCCTCGATCGTAAACCATACCTGTTTTCTTTCGCTTTATTTAACTTTGTAATCTTATTTTTTTGTTGTTTTTCTACCTTGGAAGTTTATGATTTCTAGTACAGTTTGAAAGCAATTTTGTAAATAAGAAAAACCACTCTGAGTATTGTGACATGCTGTAGCTTTCAAGTTTTGTCATTGCGCTCACGAATCCCGTAGTTAAACATAATTGCGCTCCAAATGGACCATTTGTAGAAAAAATACGCCTCGCCGCTCAATTTATCCTGCAGAATTTAAGAAATATGCGAAGTTTCGTAAGAATCCGTTGCAAACTTACGTAAATATGGCCCTTTATGGGGACCCCAAACGTGTCAATTTTTACAAAAGAAAATGTTGGCTTGGAGGCAAGCGCTACCCCTGGCATTTCTTTGTGGAAACCGGCAAGCTTGGGGTCCCATGTCTCCATGCGTTTGTAAGGGATTCTTGTGAAACTTCGCATATGTTCTAAATTCAGCATGATAAATTAACCTATGGAGGTGATTTTTTGTGTATATGAAAAATACGAAAAATTGTTGATATTGCGTGACATCTTCAAAATGGCCATTGGCAAGCCGCTTGGACTGTTTTATTGTTAGATATTTATAGAACTCGGATGTCTCGATAAATTAAAGACAGTTACAAATGTTGAGGCGTTCAGTCGCATTAATTTTATATTTTAACTTTTCTTAGGGGCGTGCTGATCCTTTGCTAAAGTAGAATGCGACGGTACTTATTTTTCAGCAACCTCCCGCCCCCCCTTCCAAAAAAAATTCCCTCGGAGTACCCGCACCCCGGCTGAACAAAGCCACAGTAGGTTGTAAGAATCAAGAGCCTGTTGTCAGGAAAGGTGCTCAGTCTCGAGTAACAATGAACACATCTAAAGTTTAGAGTGCTTGCCTGACCTTCCAGGAAGTCTTTCTTTAAGGTCCGACTACTACTGTGTATACGCAACGAAGGCGGTGTTGTCGAGAAGGGCTTGGGGGAGAGCTGTATACTAATTGTCTCGCCTCAATCTCTTCTCCTCTTTGAAACCGTCGTCCCGTGGTGGCTCCATAACTGGTCGACGAGTGAAAAACTCACCGTAAGAGGTATATCTAGATTTCCGAGGAAATATATAAAAAAAAATAGGCTTGATTGATCTATCTTCCACCTTATGCATGGCTACACTTGGTTTGTTGATAAAATTCTTATCATCCGATCCACCCAGCATTAACTATCATTAATAATATGGATGCCACCTGAGTGTCCGTACATTAAAAGTTTATTTCAATTGTAAATTTCAATGTCGGGGCCATATAGTTGTCAACAGGAGAGTCGAGGTTGTACACAACGGCCATATTGGCTTACAGAAATGTTTTCATTGTTAGTGTCCTAATATTGCCGCCATGATAGCCTTTTAAAATTCTACGGTATAAAGGGACGTCAGATCGTAGCTGGGTTACCAAAGAAGGTGCGTTAGTGAGCCTAAAAGCGCGATTTTTAGGTATGGTGTCTGCGAAGTGAACTCCCAGTTTCTACTGTGTGATGAATTTGCTTTTAGAGCTCACGGCCGCCGGTGGTGATGTATCATTCATAGAAGTGCTTTCCACACCCACTGACCGCTATGTGGGTAATTTGGAATTTCTTCTTGTTTGTCTTGATCTGCGAAGCTTTGTTTGTTATATTCATCCTTCTGTTTACTCACCGCCAGTTCAAAAGTCTCCTCAAGATAAATCTAAAAGAATGCATGACTGCGTTCTGGACATGGGTTGAAATGGCGCTGTTAGGTTTGTCTTGGACCAGTATCGTTCTGTATTTTATCAGGTTCGGGCTAGGCGTGACGGACTCACGAAGAGGGCTTTTCGAGAGAATCGTCAAGAATTTGTGGATTTCCACCATCTCGCACTGGTTGATCAATTGTTCGGTTATGTCTATGCATTTTAGTTTTGATCATCTCGGTGAAATTTCTCCGTTTATTTTGCTTCAACCGTCGTATGTCTCTTCTTGGATCCACCTTGAAATGCGCTGCGAAGGAAATGCTTAATTTGGGAATCATTTCCAGCCTGGTTTTTGTCGGATTTTCCCATTGCTGCTACCTAGTGTTCTCACACGAACTGTACAAATTTCACACTTTGTCACCACTGTAGAAACCCTCATCAGAGTCATATGTTAGCAAGTTCAGTTATGTTAGCTTGGAGCGAGCCAACAGAGTCCTGGGTCCGATGACGTTCTTCTTCTACAGTATAGGGGTGGTCTTCATCCTGGTCAACATACTCCTGTCAATCATTATTAAGAACTTTAAGAGCGCGAAGCGAAACAACGACCTCCAGTCTGACGAATACGAGATCGTCGACTTTATGACAACAATTTATGAGTTGGTTGGGATTGAGGTCGTGATCGATTTTCAAAAATCGGGTTTTTACCGAGCGGGATTTTGAGCAAACACGGTGCACAAGAATAGAAAACGAACCGACGAAGCTGCGCTACTGAAGGAGAGGGTCGATCGACTTGTGACGCTTATCCAAAAAGTTCATTGTTAATGATGATGAAGAAGATTTTCTCAGAAATGAGGGAGAAGTGACCTATCTATTGCCGGATATCAAACTGGAATCTTACCCTTGAGGACAACATCTAGAATGATATTAGCACTGGTACCTTATTGAACGAAACTCAGCTGTGTGTATTAACCGCTGATATTGACAGAGCACCTTTTAAAAACATGGCGCCATTTGAAATCGTGTCCTTTACTTAATGTTAAGGTCCTCTCTATATTCCTATAGCTTGACAAGGCCGGCTTCGCCTGCGAGTGTTTCAAGCTACCGGCGGTGTCAGTAAAACAGCAGTTGGCATATTAAACTGGCTGCTTCAGTTGTGTAGAATATGCATGCGGCCCCCCGACCCCGGGACATAGCGAGGAATGTAACATTTGTATAACGTTACATTTTAAACTTCCCCCCGCCCCTCGGGGGGAAGGTTGCTGTTATAATACCCACCCATATGGCCCCGGTGTGTCACTAGGACATTCTGCTAAGCTGGTTTTCCTAGTACTAGTAAATAGTCATTACATATCGCTGAAAAACGTGATAGCTGCCGGGGGGTTTTCATATCGCTGCGATTGCTAGTAGAAACGGTTGCATTCATTTTCAAGCAGCTGGAGGAAAATGAAAACAAATTTTGCAGAGTTAGATTTTAAAAACTTTTTCTACTATTTCTTGACACAAAAACTATTGTTGAGGCATTTAAATCTTTGCAACCTCGTTCAACAACTTTTGGAGTACTTGCTGTTGTTCGCTGCTGCCGGGGCGCTATCTTTCGACTTTTGGAAAGGCGAAAGAAACTGGGTGATTACTTTAATGATGAAATTTTTAGGAAGAAATTTTGGACTAAAAAATTTTCTATCACGTATATTTAGAAAAATGATCAAATTCCTGTGATTGTGAACACTTTACGACAAGGAAGGCAGATCCAAAACGGTCCACAATGGGGACTAGTGTTTTCCTCAACTGCTGAATAATTGACTAGTTTGTTCCGATTTGTTCAAGCTAAACTGTCAATAATGACACTAAATTCATTTACACCGTTTATAATCACAGAGCGTTACTTCCGCAAATTAAAGAAAAAACGTCCGAAATTAAACCTATCAAGAGCATGGTACATGCGAAATTGAACGCCCTGGTTTCAGCTGAGATGCATTTTAACAGAGGACCGAGCTTTGTTAGCCAATCAGAACGCAACTCTTTCCTGAACTTTTTCTTCAGCCTCCGTTTGATATTGAGGCTTAGTACGAAACAGTTCATGTCCAAGTGAATTTTGACACGTCCTTAGTATGTTATGAAGCTTGTTTATTATATGAAAGGTTTTGCACTAGGTATGAAAGACAATAAAGAGTCTCCATTCTAGTTGTGGAATATACCTCTTAGTTATAAAGTGCTTCAAAAATCTAAACCTCGATAAATAATTATAGATATCGCCTTTCACAAGTGCGAAGACTAATTTTTATATAATAAGATTTGACCTAAAGCTCGAGATTTCTTCGAGCAAACAGTTATTACGAGAATATTATAACTTATGCAATTTTTCCAACTTGAATACAAAGGGATCCCGTTTTACCGGTTCTTAGGCTCGACTTCCTTTGCCTCAGGTCCGGTCCACGAGCGTCCCTTGCAGGCAGAAATGCGGGCTCCTTTCCAGACCAGCGACTGGTAATCGAGCCTAACAAGTTCTGAGCTACGACAGCACTTACGGGAGAAAATTACTGTTGAATAAATAGCCAACCTCGTTCCCAGGGCTTTCCCCTCTACCTGGGAACGAGGTTGAAATAACAGCATGGTGTAGCTAATAAAATTTCAACTTTCATAACCAGGCTTCCTCTATGAAACAGCCACACTTTCAACACTTCT
>Ga0126338_10002373_pt1 | contig 12923 bp, 8 predicted proteins | sample OrbCmetagenome_2_FD_92529 | JGI IMG/M metagenome (GOLD analysis project Ga0126338, IMG submission 92529) | Coral microbial communities from Petempiche,Puerto Morelos, Mexico - Orbicella C C metagenome | ecosystem: Host-associated > Invertebrates > Cnidaria > Coral | place: Petempiche,Puerto... | reverse complement strand
TTCAGTCATTCAGTCATTCAGTCATTCAGTCATTCAGTCATTCAGTCATTCAGTCATTCAGTCATTCAGTCATTCAGTCATTCAGTCATTCAGTCATTCAGTCATTCAGTCATTCAGTCATTCCGTCATTCAGTCATTCAGTCATTCTTTCAGTCATTCAGTCAGTCAGTCAGTTAGTCAGTCAGTCAGTCAGTCGGTTAGTCAGTCAGTTAGTCGATCAGTTTAGTCAGCCAATCAGAAGTAAGTAAGTAAAGCAGTCGTAAATATAGAAGTTAAAAACGAGTCTAAACCTGTCTTTTCAGAAGCTACCATGTAGAATTTTAAGGCCTCGCTTATGCGCTCAGTGGCGTCAAAAGAAGCTAAGAAGAAGAAGAAGATGATGATAATGTACAGTTTTTTGAATGAATTTTAAATGAATTTGCAGACAAAGGGAGTAAGAAATTTAACAATCTGGCAACATTGGCCGACACATTTTGTAACATGATAAATACATCGTAATAAAAACAGGTGTTTTTAAAAAATGCTTACCTGTTATTACCCACAATTTGGCACTCCAGAAAACAAACCACACCACAATCAAATCGACTATCAGCGCCATTTATCTTTTGGGAGTTACCCGCTTCCTTTCAGATCTTCAGATGTGATGGTATTCAGTCCGAGCTGTTTAATATATATTACAGAAAAACAGTTAATTAAAGTATGGTTAGGAAAATTTCCACTAAGGTGAGATAAACAACATTTGTCGATTAAAATTGCAACAGCAAAGGCACCCTACCGTGAGAATCTCCAGGGGTACGAAGAAAAGATGTTGCAGTTAACGAAGTGACCGTATTTTCCATGGACTAGATGTAATCACGGTTGTACATCAGCGTAGGCATGGTCCTATTGCTATATTTGAACGGGATTTTGGGTGATCTTAGACCATTAAAACAGAAGCTCGTGCCCAGGGTAACATTTACTGTAACTGAATTTGAATCTCGTTTTATAACCTGAGGTAATTCATCGCCGGGAAAAATACACGGCTGTTATTTAACAGAGACTCGTTTGATTTTCTGTAGATAACTATCCAATTTAGTCAAGGTATGGATATCCTTGCGCTACTTAACACTTATTTCCCGTTTAATAATTCTGGGTTGATCTGCACCACTTCAAAACCTCTTTTTTTTTCACTCGCTCCTTTTTACTTTACACCTCTTTTGTTCTTAGGGTTTGGTTTGTGTTTGGTTTCGCATGGTTTTGGCTTGGTTTGAGTTCTTTATCTATAGTTTCGCCAATGCTAAAGAAACTTGTAAAGGGTATATAGTTCGCCGCATAATTCTACGTGGTAAATTTCTGCCCTTTCGGAGAAAATAATTTATTATTTAATATAGGGTGGTTATGGACACTAGTTTATGAAGATTACAACGTAAGTCTAGCCATGAGATATCAGAAGGCCAGCCATGAGATATCAGAAGGCCTTAGAGGGTTTGGATTTTCAGATAGAAGTAGATATCTTGATTGATATCTGGTGCGAGCCAACCAGCGGTCCAGCAATCGTAACCTTTAGCCGAAGGCAGCTGTGTGCATAGAAACATCAGCGATAATTTGATCCCCTCATAAGTGAAACAATTAAGGTAGATTTGTAAATAAGGCGAGATGAACGTTTTAATTCAGTTGAAGTATTACTATGTGAACGATAGTCAATTTCCCTTTGCAAACTTGGATGTTTATGGTTTGTCACCCTAAGATATATTATCTTTCGGTTTTGATCTAATATTTATGCATTAACGCCCGTAGACTTTCAGTAATACATAGGTTCAAGCGGCGTTCAAGATGAAACCAATGAATTGAACAAGGTTTCTCACTACAAAATAGTCTTCGGATGAACCGCTCGTTACCAGTTTTAGTCTATTTACGTGGTTGTGCTTACCTTTGAGAGTTCATTTGAATCGCAGTCGATGTCATCGTCGGAGCTTCCTTTGTTCTATACTGCGTCAATGAAAGTCTCTCTCTACTGTCTCAACCTCCAGCGCAAACAACTAGTTTCCATATTATTGGTCCTTTGAAAACTGCTGTTTTCTAAACCTCGAATGCGGGCATAGTTGAAGTGTAGACTAAAGATTTATCGAGCGCCGAACCGACAAAAATCTCAGTCTGGCAGCAGGCAATTACTCGCGCTGAATTCTACTCATCCTTGGGAGATTTAACCTGTTGTTTTCGTAACCGATAGTGTTTTTGATTCTCTCAACTCAGGCTATGGTACATGTGTCGAGAATTGAAAGGAGAATTCAATTTTAATCACATTGTGTAAATCTTTGTTGTCTCCAGTCAACAGGTATGACCAGTTTTGCCATTATTATTGAACTTTCGCGCACCTGCGCACTGGTGCTCTTTTGTTTATTACGTTGTGTTTTCACGGTCGATTTCACCGACGACGATCGGGTCTGTATCAAGATCTTCACGAATGTACTGAAAATAAAACAGTCAATATGTTCCATGATCTGTTGTCAAGCTAGTTGATTTGTCCAGCGCCATGAAATCCATCGGTAGTTATGATGTCACATACCATCTGAATTTCTTTTACGGTCTATTTTTGTTAGAGATTTTGAAAACTACACCACACTACTTGGTGTTTACGCAGCGTGTTGTAAACCAAACACACTCGACTAAGTTTAGACAAAAGTACCTCAAAAAAGAAAGGCTGTCTCGAAAGATCAAAATTACATTGGCTCTTCAGTTCTACCTCAAGCGTACTGACTTTGCTTGCCTACATCTAATCTAGAAACCAGTTTCCCACGGCCGAGTGGATCAAACAGAGTCAAACATCGTCAAACAGAGTGAGATCTGATGAGCGTCAAACAGAGTGAGGGCTTGATACGAGACTAACTTGCATCCAGCTTTGTATCTAACCAAGCGGACTCTCTATTTTCAAAACATAAATCTGTTTCTGATGAATCAATGATGTCTCTTTGCTGAATTTACTGGCCGACAAATATGGGTTCACCTTATGAATTAGCCAGTGTAGCGCCGCGAAAACGAGCAGCGAGGCCGCTTAGGCGCTCAAATTGAATCGTGTTTGAGATGAGCCTTTAAGGTTGCTGCTCTAATGATACGTCAGCGATATCATGATAAAACAAATATCGGCAAATATCCTTTAATCGCCACGATTTGTAATTTTCTCAGTCAGAATTACCAAAATCACTGCTGATCTAATAATCGAGGAGACCGCTGACTTAAAATCCCGGCCGAAAGACCATAGTTCTCGAGCTACTCGTGACGTCATCTGTTTTCAGTTTCTCATAATCACCAGATTAAGTGTGAGACCATCCTCGACGTCGAGGAGGAGACTTTTCCATTGCATAGAAAGGCCATTAAAAGGTCAACAAAACCACAAAAAAAAAAAAAGAAAAACCGTGAAAGAAAGTGGAGTGGTACGGTGGAACTCGAATCCAGTCACTCGTAAAGATAACTTTTTCATGAGACATTTCATGTTTACATGGAAGTAGTCAGTTAAGCAAATAGCAACTAAACTTGATTTTAATAACTCACTTTTTCTTCAAGATCAATTCTACGCTCAGTGATTTTTCCTTGACAACAAGAAATAACCAAACGACCGGAATGAAGTGAAAAACACGCATGATCAACACACAGTTCAATTGATAGTCATGGCATTTTTTTTAATTTTTTCCCTCCACAAAGTCAGATTTTGACAACCACTGTCTACCTCAAACTAACACAAAGAAGCGCCGATGATGTTTGTACCGATAAAAATTGACAGCAAACTTTCTAAAACTCCGAGGCGTTATCCAGCGATATCCCCGCCGGGAACTGGCCAAGGGAAAAATGCATTGTTGGTATTTGCTAAAACACCGCTGAGCCATTGGATGTCAGGAAAAGCACGGATAAGCACATTGCTCATGTCTGTGTCTTGAATCCACTTCAAACCCTCGGGTGTGTAAATATCACTGGTAAAGTCATCGGTCATAAACCTGGGGTAGTAAATTAAAATTGTCATTATCGTATACTTGGACACGCAGTACCTGGTCCCCAGTCCCTATCCACATATTTCTGTCTTGGTACTCAAAGTTGAGACAGCTCATACCCACCTCATTTTCTGATAAGCTCTTACAAACTCTCACCGGGGTAGTGTTTATAATATTAATATCCAACATTGCCGTGGCAACTTTGGTTACCTGTATACACTCTGGTTGTAGCAAAAGTACCTTCAATTTGTTTTTCTTTGTGCAACAAAATGACACTGCACGATTGTCGACTTATTGCAGATTATATTTCACTGAGTAGTTCGACATTTTAATCACACTGAACACTGAGACCCTTTTCCTTGAAAGTGGTATTCCTCCCCTTTTATGTTCCTTTAGTAGTTTTAATCATATACTACAGAATATAATTGAAAAACAACTAGAACGGACTAGGACTTAAACTTGGATAGTCGGTCATATCAGTAGCTATCAGTGTGTCAGTTAGAACGGTCTTTTGTCTTGACAGGTCAATTAATTAAGCCCATTTAATCCAAGTTCCTGCTTTAAAACTTACTCAAATTGTGCATAATCAACAAACGTCAAGAATGAAATTGAAAGATGACTTTCACTAACCGATCGGTTTTCAGTCTCCGGCTGGCCATAAGAACAAATATGTTGAATGCCGTTTCACCAAATCCGTACCCATCAGGTCGAGGCTCTTCCGCTAGACAGCCAATCAGCAGGTCTAATTTCTCGATGTCGTCGTCGTACAAGTCTTTCAGTAAATCTGAGTGTTTTCTGTTTGGTGTGAGCTTTTCAAAGGACTCCACTGGTTTGAGCCTGGTCAACCGTCTAAACTCGTTATATCGCGGGATTCCACGCTCACGGTCGCGTAAAATGTCAATAGTTGCAAGGTCAATTGTCTGAATGGTAAAAGGGTGAATGAAGATTAGAAACAACAATAAATTTTAGATTACACTCTTACAAACTTACTCACAGACTGATAATATAGTTTCAAGTATTGCTATCCCGGCATCGCAAGCGTTCTCTACTTCATAATGCCTCTCCAGTTCGTAATTAGTGTCTGCCTTTCGTCGAGCACTACTTTCTATGATATTTCTGAGGCTCTCAAAAATTCGAATATACAGAACTCTTCCTTAAAGCCCTGGCAAAATAAAATGACTTTTAATCGGTGTTAAACGCGCGCTGAAGGTCTAGAAAAGACTGAGCTTGTTAGGATCGAAGTCAGGGTCCCTATACCACTGTGGGGGAGTGGTTTTAATTTATGTGAGCCAAAATAAAATTCATTTGATTCTCAGCTTTGGATTGAACAACAGCTAGTTTGATCATGTCTTTCTCACCTCCCCTTTCTGTTGGTGTTTCGGTAGCTGTAGGTTCATCAGGGCTTTTGGGTAATTATGAAGAGTTAACGCTCCAGGGTGCTCCACACCGAACGTATACACAATGTCATCAAGAGTATTTTGAGTCATGACGTTTCTGGCCTTGCCGAAAGAATACTCTGGCAAAGAGTACGATTTGCCTGTCTTCTGACCAGTCGAAAACGAGCGAATATGTAAATCATCAGGAAGTAGTGGATGCATACGATAAACTGAAACGAATTCTTCAGTCAGAGAGAAAGGGACGCCATTGAAGTCCGCTGGAGATCCCACGATTGGCTTCAGTATTCCACTGCTCGCGCTGACGCTGATGTTATGAGCCGCCAGCCAATCAAATACTTCTTTTCCAGGACTGAGACCAAAATTTACGCGTACGCCGGCCCGCAAAGCACTGTTATTTAGAATGGCTGGGGTCCATTCCACTGTGTGAATCTTCATAATCACGGCCGTGTTGATTAACCTGCACAGGAAAAAAGACAGAAAAAGCATCAGCTGCTAAAGAAGGATTTCTTCAGACTGCAAACATATATTTGTCCACAGATAAACTTTTGCAAGGAACACATCCTTCAGATCAACATTCATAAGACTAGAGGCAGTTTGTGGCTATAATCTCTTTCACAATCATTCATTTGTCACCAATACTACCAAAGTAATTATTTGATGCTATGGTGTTTCATATTGCTGCTGTTATTTGACTGATATAATACATTCACCCAGGCCTAGGTCCTTGCGCCCTCACTGCTTACATCGACATACGGTTATTCCGTTTTATCATGATATTATCTTTTGGTCGTCAAAAACTCCCAAAATTGCAAGAGCCAACAACTCCATCTTGGCATTTAAATACCTGGCTGTGTCATACAGCTTCTGGTCTTGCCACTCAGGATAATAAGTCCTCAGCATATCACAAATGGAGTTGTGTTCACGGGTGAATATATTATGCACGAGGCTAAGACCAACCCACCAATTGTTGTTGAAACCTGAAAAAACAAGTTAGTCCAGGGTAAACTGAATTAACAAGAAGATGACATGTTAAGAAGTCGCTGTGAGGTTTAACGGCTCCGCCCATGTGCAAGTTATGGGGTGTGCATGCATAAAACACTTATCCCCCTTTCTTATTAAACTACTGAAATATACTTGGTGCAAACGTAACAGAATGACTGATTCCCAAATACGGAAGATGTCAATGAATTTTAATAGAAAGTGGCGAATTTAGCATCGAATATCGAGTTTATTATTTGTCGGGAAGGTTTATTTTGGACAGACGCACGAGATTATCTAGCTACTCGCATCTGATTGTCTCATTAACAGTGAAACTGAGTTTTGCATAGCAGTGAGAATATACAATAGGAATTCCAATGAGAAATTTCGTTTTTTTTTCTAAATGCGACATTTAAAATTAAAAGACAATTTACCAGAAAAGTGATTTCAGCTCCCTTTCGATTCCTTTATAAGCAATCAATTTATAAACACGGGTAACGTTTAATATAGCTTGCACATGCACCGAGCCGTCAAACCAATCCTCTAGGACTGTCTCGAGAATATAACTGAAAAGTATGAATATCAAGATAGAGGTAAGAGACTTTGATCTCTTGATAAAGGTCAATGCACTTGCAAGCTATAATGAACAAGGTAGTTTACAGGCACTGATCAACGATATCATGTTCTAAGCGTGATCCGAATAATTTTAACCTTAAAAGGATACTCCCTTACAGGAATAGCCGTGCCATAGATTTCTTTTTGGCACCCTTGATCTTTTTTATTTGCCATGAAATATGCTACATACTATTATTAGCATTTGTAATATAGATAGGACCCTGCGAGCGCTCTGATTGGTCAAAAACCCATGTTTTATCAGAGTATAGAATACAGAAAAAAGCGTGTTTTATTTGTTTTGCGCGTGTAAAATCTATATCATAAAGCAAATGAAGAGGCCTAAGTCGTGTATTACACTGTGATAGAACACTCTGGACATTTGAGAACACTCGAGAAATGTAGAAAACACTCGCCTGCGGCTCGTGTCTTCCATATTTCCCTCGTGTTCTCAAATGCGCCCGTCGTGTTTTATCAGAGTGTATTACACGGCTCAAGCTTCTTTATTTGTTAAATAAATTCCACGCATTATTTCTGATGGGGCAAACGTTATAGTATACCAGTCCGAACTCACCAGTTTGGTCAATGCCAGTTTTGTTATCTACTGGAAGCAAACCATCTTTATCTGAAACTTTCATTTTTCCATTTTGGAAGCTGCGCAGCTTAGCACTAGTTTGTTCATCACTTCCATACAGCTGTGAGCTATCCCACCAGTGGGTGACATCATTCTGAAAGGTGGCAGGGGTGTCCTTCTGTTGAGCGGAAAATAATACATTTTTAGGGCGGAGTTACATCATCAGAATTTCTTACAATAGGCAGTTTTCGATATTCAGCTTGGCTCAAGTCCCAGCTGCTGTTCGGGAAACGAGTCCGCGCTGCTCTCCCGAACTCTTCTCGGGGTGGAACATAGATCGGTAGCGAGAGAGCGGTGGAAATCGGGCCTAATTTTCAGGGTGATTTTGCGACAAATGCTTAGCGGTCGGTTTTGTCGCCCAATGTCTCAAAAATTCGAGAGTAAGCTTTCGTATATAAACTTCCATAGTTTTATCATACACAAAGATTTTTAAATCATTTAAGATCAGAGATAACGGAGGTCATGGGATCCTGAGAAATCTGTTTCGTATGCTCGTGACAAAATAACACATCCCATGGTCTCTGTTGTAAATGAATCAAATGAAAATAGATTCTCGTTTGAAGCTAACAAAAACGTAATAATTAACAATAATAATAATAATTAAAATATATTTATACAGGATGGCTGCATCATTTTTAAGGAAAAAAACTGCTATCAATGCAGGTCCTGTGTAAAAAAAATTTTTTGTCATTTTTCTTTTATTTCAGCACTGAGCGACATCGTCTATGAATAAAAAAAGACAGTGAGCGCCTTCCTTAACCTTTAATTTCAAGTTTAAAGGGATTTTCCAAGAAATATTGGGAATACTACTATCGCTTGTATTACATTCTACTGAATGAGAAGAAAAAAGACAAGCACTTAGTTCTCTTTGTACCGAATTGCTCGGGCAGTTGTCCGGTTTAGTTCGTGGAATTGACATCTTCCCGTGGTGTTCTCCATAGACAGGATCATCTTTGTCAAGGTCTATGTCTATTCGACGTGAAGTATCAACTGGACCATGGTCAAACCAGTCGTGTAACTGGAACTGGATCCAGCCTGCAGCTAACAGGTTTAGCTGCTTAACTGGAATAAACTGATCCCTTGTCATCAATCTGAGATCCAAGAAAACCATTTTTTTTTAGGAAAAAACAAAACACATGATCACATTAAAAGGAGCTCTTTATGCGACAATATAGCAAAAAAAGAAAACAATGAAATTAGAGAGTCGATTGAATCAAGTACAAGCATTAGCGTGCTTTGTTGTCATCATAAAACAACACCTCATAACCGTGATTACTGCAGTGGCAGCTTCTGTTTCCTAATGCTCTCGAGACATAAGTACCTTCCTGCCACTCCAGGTCTTATACTAAATTGTAACAACTACATGAGGATCTTTGAGCGTGAAGTTTGGATTGCTATAACAATTAATGCTTGCTCATCTTTCCGATATCTATTCCACCAATTTCATGGGTTCAGCCACACTTTTTATTTGATCTCTGTTCCTTACTCTGAAAGATGCACCTCACATTCCAATTAGTTATAATTCCAGCGCCCTCGTCTTACGCATGCAAATGTATATTCCAGTTCCAGCTAGGACTCTTATTATGCCCCCGCTTTGATTAGTTCTGGAACTAGTTGCGAGGGTAAGAAATTGTATGTAAGAAAAAAAAATAGAATTTAAGTTCAAAGTTCAAGTTCAAGTGGTCATCATTAGTACATCGGTCCGTTAACGAAGTACTGTCTGCACATGAACAAATGTGAGGGGGACGGATTAATTGATTTGACTTATCTAAAAGATCGATCAGGGCACGTGATTTTTCTCTGTTTTCAAACTCACCTTCTGCTTAACTCCCTAGGGCATGGTTCCAAAAGTTTCTTGTCCTCAAATGTCTTGGTGCGGTTTACATTTCGTCCAAACCGATAGAACCTGCTTCCAGACGCTGGTTGATTCAGATCGTTGCATGTTCCGTCATGAGTTCTCGTTTTCGTCATTTGTTCGGTACAGAACACTGTGTTAAAAGAGTCATATTCACAATTATAGCTTTACAATCACTTGGTCCCGCGGTGTAGAATTTTACCTGTTGTCGACCTGAGTTCAATTAAGACATAGTTAATAGAGGGGAATGGCTATGGAACTCAACAAACTTCTTTGTTGTATGTTCCTGTTCCATTTTTTGGCCTTGACCGTGCACAAAATACAATAGTTCTTCACTTCGGGCTGAGGAACAAACCACTGATATAGAAACGTTTCGGTTTCGTAATTTATGTATAGCGTATGACCGTAAAACAAATGATTGGTGCACGGTCGTGGACCTTCCAATATAGATCATGTCATTTTTGTTTCTTCCTTTGATGTTTGCCGGGCTTCATAATTCCCCTTTATTTACTATGTTAAAGACACTGTGAAATATTTTTCACGCAATAATCATTGTTTTGAGAGAAAATGTTTGGTTAGCAAGGTTTTTCGAATTCAGCTATGTTGAAAGGTACTGCGAGAAAAATGATGACTTTATTCCTGTCACTGATTTGACGAACTTGACGAGGGCTTGATTTATTTCGACAATTCTATCGTTCTCAATCTTGTGGTATAAAATGCACCCTAAAACCATTTCATAAGTCGATCAAAATTTTTTGAAAAAATAATTCAGAAGGATTTCCCAACAGCCGTCATCTTAAATTACTGAATTTTCCCAGGAAACTACATGTACCAAAAGTAATCAAAACCCGGCCAGTACAACAATACTAAATTGTCTTAAAATTTAAAGTTGCCGCACAAAGTGTAAAATTTTCATTAAAAATCGAAAAAAATTTAAACTAAAAAATAACCATGCCAATGTAAAAATATCGTCAGAGCTAGCCTTTGAGCTCGTCACTCTATTTTAGGAAGATTCAGTGTGATGAGCCCAAAGAGCGTCAGCGTTGGAGTCTAGAACAACGGTCAATTTGACAAAATCAGAAAGGTTGATGGCATTTGCTCAGTCATTAAAAATGGTAACGTCAGCTAACGCCCAAAGTTCATGTAAGCACAGCGATGCAGATTTAACTCTGTCCCCCAATGGAAACATGAAACTGACCTACTGTAAGTAAAGAAAGTAGCTTTGCAGAAAAGTGAGGACACAATTGCGAATGTACATGTACGTTTTGCTATAACTCTTACTTGTTCTGAAGAGTTCAATGTGCGAAGAAGCTTCACATCCACGTTTGATTTTCTTACACCTTGACTTTGACTTCGATTTACAATCGTTCGAATTGATTTGAGCGTATGTCATGAAATTAGTACCGCAGAAACATTTGCGGCAGTGGTCAAAACCTGCATACGGGTATCTGTTGTCTTTACAATGCTGCACACACTCGTCCCTCGTGAGCCCGTCTTTTTCATACAAATAGGACAGCGGTGAACACTTCTTGTTGAAGAAGCAGCCCAAAGACACGTGACCTGCAATGAAAATTATGTCCCGAAATTGTAATATTAGTCAACTGAGTGCAATTCATTTCAGAAAACTGGATAATAATAAGTCACATGATCATCTTAATCGGCGAAGGTAGTACATGCAACTAGTCTGAATTAGTTAGTAGCATGCTTTGAATCCCACGACTGCGCGATATAGTGGCCTGGTGCAAAACACTGGTGAGATGTTTACCGAGAATTGGAGAAGCTCACGTCTGACTTAGTCTTAAAGATATTGTAAATTCAAAACGTCGATAGCAGTAGGTTGAAATGGTAGAAAATGAACAGCTATTCTGACTGAAAGATTACAAAAGAAGGGCTTTGTATTGCGAAATAAAATTGTACGGTTTTGTCTTTAATGATATCGCCAAGACCGGCGTCGGCAGCTAATACTAATACTAATGAATTTTACATTTACAGTCCTGTAAATTTTGGTCAAGGTAAAAATCCCTGCCGGATTAGGCGTTGGGCACTGTGGAACGCAAACAAGCTTATAAACATTAATCTTAATTCACAATAATTATTGAAAGCCCACCCTTTGATTTGACTCTTGGTACTGTGTTCGAATTTTACTTAAAGCTTTTACGTTCCTGATATATTTACCAATGACGGGGTCCTGGCAATCTTGCTTAGGTCCAGTGACTTCGCAAGGGTAGCCATCGAATAAGTTGTTGTTCATGAGGTAATCTCGTTGTTGAAACTGGTAAAAAATCATCAAAACAGTCGGTAACTTCCACCAGTAAGGTAGTTTCTGAAGGAGAGCTTGAACGAGCTTCCCAAGCATAGCAAGAAGTTGCTGCATTTTGTTCTGTGAAGTGAAGTGACAAAGGGAAATAAATGCGACCAAAAGTTAGATATTGGGAGTGTTACTGTATTGTTTTATAACATAACAAGAATTGATTATAGGAAAGGTGCGCAGCTGTGACGCAGTTTTTGTTCAAATTCAAACAAGTTGAGTAGGTGTGTTGTTTGAAGGCAATATTAGCCAATCAGAGTACAAGTTTTGGCGTTGCCATTACAATGCCAATTTGCTAAGCAAGATCATTTTTGAATTGAGATATGTTGTGTGAACTATCACTAATAAGGTTAATCTTTGGTTCTGAAATAGTTGTGTTATAGTTAATTTGCAACGAATTTACTTTCCAACCGAAAGGACACGATAATAGTCTTTTTCTTCGCAGCTAACAAAAATTAAGTCAATACTAAATTAAGCTGCTTTGTCTTCTCTAATACCTAAGAGTAAATGTCAGTAGGAATCGAAGAAATCGCGGACAAAGCTCAAAATTCAATTTCGCCTATACTTTGTACATTGATAGACCTTAGTCCCATACCCATGACAACGAAGTTCGTTTATTAAATTAAAATTCTCGCTTGCTTAAAAGAAATACACTTGAAACAGTTAACGGTATTTTCATAATTTGTGGCGTTGCCGAGTCAGCTCATCACAAGTTTTAACTCAGTTCCGCACTAATACTACTTGTCTGATACTGGAACAGCGCCTTGCAACATCAGTGACTTACTTAATTATCACACCTCTCAACGGACACAAACATCCGTTCGTCTTCTCAACACCATCTGGCGAGCCCGAAAGCGAGACAAAAGACTTATGGCGAGAGAATGTTTGTTGTTGCTGCACCATTGACAGTTTTAAAAGACATTTAAAAAAAACACATCTTTTTTAACAAGCTTTTTAACTCTTTTAATTTTTATATGATAAATATGTTTAAATGTCTTACAATTTTAACTAAGTTTTTTCCTATTACCTTTTTTCCCATTTTTCTCCCTTCTTTTAGATTTTTGATAATATTTAATGTAAAGCGACATGGACAATCTTTGGATTTGGCGCTACACAAATATTTTTATTGTTATTTTTATTGTCATTTTTTTATTGATGCTTCTGCAATTGAATGACA
>Ga0126338_10002371_pt1 | contig 12927 bp, 9 predicted proteins | sample OrbCmetagenome_2_FD_92529 | JGI IMG/M metagenome (GOLD analysis project Ga0126338, IMG submission 92529) | Coral microbial communities from Petempiche,Puerto Morelos, Mexico - Orbicella C C metagenome | ecosystem: Host-associated > Invertebrates > Cnidaria > Coral | place: Petempiche,Puerto... | reverse complement strand
TGTAATCCTGACACAAATTTCTACTTCTAACAACTTCGAGGGGAAATAAAAATGTTTTCCCTTTTTTTCAAATATCTAAAGTACTGATAAAACGATCGTGACCATATGTTTAGAGGATCTTCTCCGGAGCCTCGTTTCCATGGTGAAGCTATTTTTTGCGAAATTTTAAATTAAGAAATCTCACACAAAGCTACTCATTCAGAAGGGTTATCATACAAATTTGAAAACAACTCATGCAGTAGTATCAGCTGATAACACTTAGGTTTTGTCCTTAGGTTTGGTACCGAAAAGTGGTCTGGCCCATGGACTATAAGGGTCGCACATGTCGCGAGTATGCGATGACAGAATTTATGTCCAATGTTAATGTAAACATCGATCCTGTTAGTGCGACCCCTACCTAACCTTAACGAAATGTAGGAGTTTTGAAAGATCAGTTTCTGACCTTAAATTGCTAAACAAGCCCCTATTAAAACGAAAAGAATTGGGGACAAGAAATCCCAGTTAATACCTAAAATGAGTAAAAGGGATTTCCTGAAAAAGAAGGCGGAACGAACTACAGATCAGTCTTGCTGGGCTGATTTAATTTCAAAGCGGCGAGAAATGAAAGCAAGTCAATTAAATATGCCAAACGCAAATACTTAAGCGATAACCTTGCTACGAACAAAAAAGATCCCCGAAAAACTTGGCTGCTAATTAATGAGCTGAGCTCTCGTCAACATAAGAAAGTTATTGCACATATTGAAATCGAGGATATAAAAATATGCTCTGTATCTGAAAAGGCGGAAGTTCGTTATATCTCACACATTGGACATAACTTGACTGGTAGTGTTTCAGAAATTTACTTCACTGCAACAAACAAAACTTTCTCCTTTTTAAAGTTGAAGCACTAATGAAGTCCGAAAACTACTTTAAAAACTAGAAATCAAGAATTAATGCCATCCAAGGTGGTTACAACAGCGGCAGGTATTGTGGCACCATCCCTGGCATTCTTGTCCCATCAGTGGACAACGTACCACTCATTTTGTAGTAAGATGGAAGACATTAGTCTCCATAGCTGAGGTTTATTTTAACGGAAATTCGCTTTTCTTCAACCCGGGCGTTGCCTATTTTGGATCAGGTTTGTTATCTGTAAGCAAAACACGTATTTATTGTGAAATATTGTATCTGGTAAAAACATGTGGTACAGTCTGGATGCAAAATCCTCATATCTTCCATTTTACGAGAGGGCATGGACAATAGACAAGAAATAGCCTGGGTCCATTTGAAATATTTCATTCCGGGCATAAAAAAATTTTTAACCGTAAATTTAAAACTTCTCGTTCGCTCATGAGCTAATTTTTATGATCCGCAAGAGAACGGACGCATATGTAGTCTGCGGAGCCACAGATACTTTGACAATGTTAAAACGCAATAGGATAACAGGAGAAGGGGCGCAATAAAAGCTGGCATCTAATTGTTTATTTCAATAGCCTTTTTATCAGTGAGCTCTTCTCATTTGCATTATGATGTAAACCAACTGGACGCGAGGTAATTTCGGACAGAAACCACACAATTGCCATGAAAAGGGCTATTCATGCCCAGCATGTGAAGTCATTTTCCATGCTTGCTATGAAAAATCTATTTTTCACGCCTGGCGCGACAAAACATTGTTATTGTCGGTGTGTGGAGTGTTCTTCATGCCGGGCACGGGGAAACGCTGTTAAAAACATGAATCGTAAGTATATTTTCTTTGTAAATGAAACAATACCTTAGACAGAGTGGTAGTTCGTGGAATCGAATAATAATAGAACAAAGCATTTTATACTCTTAGTACTCGCAGGTCTTTAAAAGACACAGCGAAGATTAGCATAGTCATTATTTTTCTTTCGGTTAGAGAGCGAGGCATCCCACAGCGAGTAAGTGGTAAGCGGTGAGCGGTCGCGCTCTTGAAAACTTTGCGCGGAATGTTAATCAAGACGGGCTACTCTCTTCTCCAGGCACTTTCATCATCCGGCACACCTAGTAAGTTGTATCCCTTGTGCATAGTTTTTAATACGTATAATTTCGAGGATCTTTAGTTCTTCAGAGAGTTCTTTAATTATTTAATAAGAATTGCTTTTTCAGGAAGATTCTTAAAACAGAATATTTCGCGGTTGATGCGGTTTTTTTTTGCGCGTATTGAATATCTGTTGCTAGCTGGAACAACAACAAAAAAAATTTAGTTGTAGTTGCGGGATTAATATGACTGTTCGCCCAAATGTGAAAAAGACGTTCTCAATCATTTAAGTGAAAATGGAGCACTCTGAACTCCACAGTTGATCGAGAGTTTTATTTGTCTTAGCGCATTCAAAAGGTACGAAAGCCAATTTCGTTCCGTGCTCATGATTGTTTCTTCAGGTCGTCGAGTGGCAATCCAGCACCTCTTATGATTGAGAAAAGTAAGAGGAAGGAGCAGTTTAAAGCCTTAGCAACCCAGAAAGTAATTTCGTTGTAATCAGCAAGCTTTTCCTTAAGTGATTCCTTGGCTACGTAACTTTTCTTGGGTTGGTTAATTTTTTGTTCCTTTTTTTTAAGGAAAACATAAATTCATCGATTGCTCCAAAAAATTGAAGGAATTTTTTCTAGCTGGTGGAAGCGGTGGATAAATTAAAGAAAAAACATAAACGATTTCAGCATACCATGTTGACTTCAATTCTGTTTCTGGCAACTAAGGGATGACAAAAGCTAGTGACCATCTAGTAAAGCATGAAACACCTTTTTTGTTGTGACGTGATTTTGATGACTGTATAAATTCTTGTTATAAATACAAGAGGAACGGCCAAAAATTAATGCGTGCAGGTCTTACTAGGGGAAAACAGTTTTCTCATGACATTGATTAAAATCTGATTGATTTCAAAGGTAAGGGTTTAACGTCATCGTGATATGAATCGTTCTCCTGTCTCTGTGACAAACAGAAACAAGAAAAAAAAAAAAGAGAAAAGAGAAATAAATAATTCAGTCTTTTCGCAGGAATGGTTGGGTTTCAGTACTAGAATGCACGAACTTACGCCCACCCGTACCTTCAAGATGCTTTTCGTACTGTCTATTTTCATGTGGAACTTTGAAGAAGGCATCTATGGATTACCAGGTGAGCAGACGCATGTTTGTTTTTTTTTCTTTCTTTCTTTCTATCATCGCCTGGCGGTACAGCTTTAATTTATATACAGTTCTCTCTAACAGTTTTTTAAACAGCAACGCAATTTAACGGAATTAATGCAATAACAGTATTGGAAGCTATAGACCTGACTTTCCCTAATATTTCTAGCAATCGTGCATTGTTAGGACAACAGACGTATTTAAGTTCGAGGAGGAAAAAAGGGATGGTGGTTTGCGTCTGACATCTGGCGATGTCATTTTAGTGGTTGGGGGTATAACCAGGATGGTACGATTTTCATTGCGATATTTTGCATCGATAAAAGCACTAAGATTACCTTTTCCCCTACCGAAGTGTGTGTACCCAAGCTTTTGTAGGTAGCTCACCTTTACAGGTTAGGAATTAATCAAAATTAGGTATCAGTATTTACTTGAACTCCTATCAAAATGTTCCTGAAGTTCATTGCCATTGTTTCTCTAATAGTGTGCGGCTCGGTGGTAGACAACTCTTTGAGAAGTCCTGAATATCCGAACAGGTACCCAAGCAGTATGCAGTGCAATTATACGGTTCCTATTCCACATGGAATGGCCCTGAATATTTACTTTGACGATTTCAAAATGGAATATGAAGATTTTTGCTCGTAAGTAGACGCAGCTACTGCTAAATTATACTTATGTTAAAGAATAGGGTCGCAGAAGCTTTTTATAGCATTCATTGCGTGTGCAAAACTGCAATGCGTGGTTCCGCAGTAAACTTTGACAGTGTTATGACGAAATTGATCATCAATAAGGGATAGACGCATAAAAAAAACTGACGTCAAATTGTTTATTACAGAAAAGGCAAACGTCTTACCAAATGTGGCTATGTAGTTGTTTCAATGGGTCCGTCAAGAAACTCACTGGTGTCGTATGACTGAAATCTGTGTTATTTAGGTACGACTACTTGGAGATTACTGACGAAAATAGCACAACAGTTGGTGTGTATTGCGGTGAGCAGACTGGGCGTACCGTTGATGTTACTGGAAGTCACATAGTGGTAACATTCCACTCAGACTTCTGGCAAGAAGAAAGGGGATACTTGATTCTTTTCACTTCTGTTTCACTGTGTAAGTCTAATCCGAATATAGCGCGACGCTTTTAAGTAGAGGCAATGACTATTGAAAAGATTCTTCTTGAACAGTGATAAAAATGAACTCCCCAAAAAAGTGCATGACTAAATTATGTTATTAACTTAAAAATAACCTCATCTCTCTGAATTAAAAAGAACAATCTTTCTTCGATTTGCATGAACTTGGTGCAGGAAACCTGTTTATCAGCCTTTAGAGTATTTGATTGTTGATGTCCAATGCGGTCTTAACTTCCACTGGGTTTAACATGTGATTGACAAAATAGTTCAAGAAGTTATATTTCAAACACGAAAGACCGTGTTTGACCTCATTTCCAACTACCGAGAAGAGAGTTGAAAATACGACGCGTAGACTAGTATTTTTAACGAACTTCGAAGTTTTTGGAAATCTGGTCAAACATTGTCTTGGCTGTTTGACATATCTTCTCAATCGGAACTAAAACTGAGGAGAAAAGGGGAAAATGAAATCGTAAAAAATCCCTGCTGATTAAAACCGGATGTTCAAACTCCGTCGCGATCATGATTACCTTTGATGAATTATTAATGAGTTTGAGACTAATATTTTGTCTTTTAGCCTGCGGCTCAGTGGCTTTTGACTCGCTGAAAAGTCCTGGATATCAAAGCAACTACCCGAGCAGCATAGACTGTCTTTATTCGGTTCCTATCCCACAAGATTGGCAGTTAAATGTTTACTTTCACGATTTCCAACTGCAAGAAGATAATTCCTCATGCAAGTAAGAAACGGCATCATGTACATATTTTATCATTGTTATTTTACACACTTTAACAATTAGTACATCTTAAGTGCAAAAGTAACGCTAAAAGGAAATTGCACTCTCGCAAAAGTAAATCAATAAAGGTGGTAAAAGATTAAAGGAAATAAATATTAGAATAATAATAGACTGATATGTGTTTTTATATATATATATTCTTGGAATTTATCCTGTTTCTAGTGTTCCATTGTCCGTAAATTTCTTAGGCCCCGTCCACACTACACCGGAGCAATTTGAAAACGCAGCTGCTTTATTTCTCCGGTTATTCCGTCCACACTAATCCGTCACGAAAACGGAGCTTTTCGAAAACGCTCTTTAAACCAAAGGAATTTGAGAACGCCCGCTTTGTGTTTTAGTCGCGGCACAGAAACATTTTGAAAATGAAACTTTTCGAAAACGATAAGGTTACAATAACCATGATAGTCCCTGCCCGAGATTTACTCAAACACAAATCCAAAATGGTTGCTGATTCTTCCTACGATGTAGTGTGGAAGGAAAACATTTGGTGCGTTTTCAGAGTGAAACTTTTCCGGCGTAGTGTGGCCGAGGCCTAAGAAACTACATAAAGAGCTTGACATGTCCATTGTTTCACATGTGAAAATCACTTTGTTTGTTTGTTTGTTTGTTTGTTTTAGCCATGACTATTTAATGATTCTGAATGAGAAGAAGGAAACATTTGGTGTGTACTGTGGATTGAAGACTGGAAAAACGGTTTTTGTATCGGGAAACTACGCAGTGATAAAATTCCATTCAGACGATAGTGTTGAAGAAAGAGGCTTTCTGATACTTTTCACCACTGCGCCTGCCAGTAAGTAAAGCTTCGATGCTTGACAGTACTGATAATGAGCTAGCGGATTATCAATGCATGGCCGCTTTCCGTTCAACCAAAAATTTAGAAACGCGGCCAAATGGTAAGGACATTTACTGGGAAAGTTTCTAGAGAATTTGGAAATTGTTGAATTTCCGAAAATTCCGGAAATGCCGGGAGGAAAGTCAAATGGATCGGAAATTCCCGGTAATAAATTTCCGAAAATTTCGGAATACCTCGAAAGATTGTCCTTTTTTTAAGGGAAATTCCAGAAAATGCTATTCCATTCGCCACTGGAAATTTCCGGAAATGCAATCCAGAACTTTTGGTTGAATGAAAAGCATCCTATGCATTTGACATTATGTGACCAAATAACCACAGGTTTCATCCATTAGCGTACGGAAATTCGTAATTAGCCAATCAGAAGCCGTGTCTACTGTCCTGATATCCTGCGATATCAAGACACTGACCTGATATGGCTACGATGTAATGGTCATTTGGCCGAATTTGGTTACGGTAAATACCTAATCGTACCATTTTGCTACGCTTCGGCTGCAAATCAGGTTCGTTTGGCCTCACCATGGGTATTTTGAATACGAACAATTGCTCGACCAAACTCGCCTGGGCGAAGTGTAGCAAAAAAGTACGATTAGGTATAAATACTACACGGCCAAAATATTCGGCGATCTCTACGGATAGTCCAATTTACATCTTAAGACCGTTCTCTATTTTGTGTTCCTGTTTTGAATAGAGCCCAAAGTCATGCTATCATCTCGTGTTGTGCGAACTTTACCTGGCTACATTATCTCCACTTGCTCGGCTACTGGAACTCCCCCCGTGTACATAGCATTAGTAAGGAACTCTACAACACTAGCAAACACAACCAACAAATATGTTGAAGATATCCAATCATTCGAGGAAGGAAAGTACGCTTGCGTGGCCAGCAGCACGTATGGAACAGACGTCAGAGAGTTTAAAGTCATTTTCATAGGTGAGAACTGTGAGATAAACAATCTCAGATACTGATATATGCAATTCTGATGGTATATATGTAAAGGATAGTGACGTGAAGAGTTAAATATGCCATGGTTTTGCTATTGCCAGGAGTTATCACTGCAAGCTCCTTGATATTCTATCGAATGTTAGTACAAGTTCACTAGCGTTCTATCACGAATGCCGTTCTCTCGCTACTCACTATCTATTCTGTTGTAAATGGCGAGTAGCCTGGTAGTTTGTAGTTCTTGACAAAATGGCAGCGGCTTCTTTGCGTCTTTTAAGTGTCTGTCAAGAGAAAATAGATAAGTGTTTAATGACTACTAGATTAGTACTAAAAAGATAAGGTCATTCGCTCTCGATTGCCGTACTTGATAGTTGACTCATACTATGCTCTAGTGTTCTGATGGACAGCTCGCTGGACTCCAGATCGAGCTGTCTGGTTTTGAGTTCTCACCGGATTCGATGCGTTGTGTTCTTTACTCTCTCAGTGTCTCTCTCCGCCCAGTTGTATCAACGGGCACCGGAAAATTTATTGCTGGGGTAACTCTGTGATGGACTAACATCCCATCAAGAGGGGAGTAGAAATACTCTTAGTCGCTCAACGCTACCCAAATCGGGATAAGCTCCAGTGCATGGAACACTTGGTCCAGCGCAGACTTTGTTTTAACCATGTTTAAGATTATCATACATGTTTTTATACCACGCCAAAGAAAATACAACCAATCAGAATACAGGAAAGCCGTTGTATATTCGACAGTATTTCTTCCAAGCTTCCCGTCATGCGCCGCGCGTATGTCGCATTGATTGCGTTGACCAAGGTATTTTCTATAGCATGGTATAAAATAGTTATGCAACACTATCTCTCTCGGTGTACTTAACAATTGTTCTAGGAGCGCGCGTTGGATATGAGATGGTAGATAGCCAACAAGGCGTGGAGCGCCAAGTTGGCTATAATCATCTCACATCCAACAAGCGCGAGTGGAATACTTGTTTTATTGAAAACGTTCCCAAAATATTGAAAACGAAGCTAAGATAAGAATAGAAACGCCCCCAAAAATCACGCATATGCTTACAAACGAGCGCGCGTTGCATATGAGATGGTAGATAGCCAATAAGGCGTGTAGCGTCAAGTTGGCGATAATCATCTCACATCCAACAAGCGCGAGTGGAATACTTGTTTTATTGAAAACGTTCCCAAAATATTGAAAACGAAGCTAAGATAAGAATAGAAACGCCCCCTAAAAATCACGCATACGCTTACAAAATTCGTAGAGCTTGGTAAAATGGCTCATAACACAAGATGGCTCAGCCACTCTCGAATTGCATTATCCAATGATCTAGTTTTAATAACATAGAATATCCCACTTGTTACTTGTATTAATATTTTCTTGGTATACCAAGGAAATTCAAGTGACTCCTGGGATATTCTACGGTGTGCCACTCGAAAGCGTTGCATAACTATAAAATATAATACTATCGTCATCATCATCATCATCATTATTATTATTGTTGTTGTTATTATTATTATTAATTTTTGTTTTAGTTTTTTCAATGTTTTATCGTTTTGCTACTATTGGATGATTTGCAAATAAAATTACTATTAGATTTCGAAAGAAATTCATTATTATTATTGTTATTATTATTATTACTATTATTATTATTATTATTATTATTATTATCATTATAATTATTATTATATATTCAGTCGTATACGTGTTAGCCCATATTTGCTAGTTCATAAATATAGCTAGTGATCTTTGCTTACACATAGATGTAAATTTATTTTTGTACCATTTAGATTGCGGAAATCGGTGTCTTCCTAAAGTTTACAAAAATACAATATCAAACACCATCTACTGCAGCAATTTCACATCATCCAGGGAAGTAAATTATTGTGTACCAAAAATGACGCATTATATGTAAGTTATTCCCCCTTTTGCTATTTTTATACGTTACTTCTCCTTTTTCCGTCACTGAATGATCTTCAAAGAGATATTATAAAGGTGACTCATAACGGCTTCCAGCATTTTTCAACTAATCTTCTTTGAGGGATCAATGCTACCCCTCGCCTATTTATTCAGTGTCACAATAATAATATCAAACAATATCCAATCATTGGTGAACAAATTATGGCCTATTTTGTAACTGGAAAGGTTACCATAGCAACATAATAACCCATTTAGACAACAATAATTTTAGCTTTATGAGCTCATAACTCAGAATCGATCTTCGTGACCGATCTTAAATATACTGAATACACTGGCGATGACAGGGCACTAATTGCCATAGGTCCATAGTTACTACTGTTATTAGCTAGGTTAATTTTGTTCTGAGGAAAGGAGTATACTGTAAAGTGCACTTATTGGAACCAGCAGGGGCTCTCCCTATAAATTAATTTGGCTTCGGCCTGTTTAATGTCCAAAAGGGAACACTGTTGTAACTATCCACGTCAATATCGTACAAAGATCTAGCGGGATACCGTCGGGGTACCACTGAAATTAGCTGATCAGTTCGGAAATTTGGTCTGATGGGATAAGGTAAATTTATCGGGCTCTTATTTTCACGCCCATACTGACATGCATTAATTATTACTAAGATTACCGACAAGGTTTTATCACTTCTCTTTCCCTCCCCTCCCTCCCTCCCTCTTTATCCCCTTTGCTGGAGGAGAGAAACCACCGAGGCATATTGTAGAAGCAGGAAGAAATTAAATGCGAATAGCCCAAAAGAGTCTTTTAAATCTAATTGTTTTCAATCTAAGTGCTTTTTTTTCTCCTGGTAGGTATATCTCTTCAAGCAATCTTTCAAATCTTACAGTTGAAGTATTCTCTAAATTCTCAAATCTGGAGACTCTGTGAGTGTAATTTCTTTGCAATGGCGGATCCAGGGGTAAATAAATATAAGAAAAAATATGTATAATGAATAACTCAGGTCTTGGGGTAGGGTCCGCGAAGTGTGCCTCTCCCCTCCACCCCTGCCCTCGTTCATTCCAAAAGGAATGGAACGAAAATACTTCTTCAGAAACAGAGCCACAATCCCAGACAAAAAAGTTGGGACACCAAGCAAGTTCTCCCCTCCCCCCACTTACAATGTTGATAATCAGGAGATTTTTTCCTTTTTGTTGAAAAAAAACCGCAACGTTTTTCGACATTGATTAGGGGGGATTGGGGATAGGTGATCTAGCTCAACTGTCCCAACTACTTTTGTCCGGGATTGTAGCCTGCACTAAAGTCGCCGCTGTCGGGAAATCTTATTAAGCGTGTTAAACCTAATTTTGGTCAACTGGTACGGGGATGGGGGGAGGGCTTCTGAGGCTCAGCCTGTATCTCTTACAGCATTAAAGCCATGGCAATGAAACTTGCAGGATATATAAGACATTCAAACTATTGAAATCGTGTTACATTGAACAATGACTTCACATATAACTTAGAAATGACGCCATCAGTTCGGAATAATTTTTTAGACGTAAGACAAACGTCAAAAAGCGCATGAAAATTATCAAAACCTACAACGAAATCTATAATTAGCTTAAAAAGTAAAAGATACTGTAATAAAGCCATTAAATGCAAAATGTAAATAAATAAATAAATGAATAATGATAATAATAATAATAATAATAATAATGATAATAATGATAAAATAAAATTGAAAAACATGTCTGTCAAAATATTGTTGCAGACCCTTGACTGATGATATATGCCACACAAATTTGGTTCCAAATAGGTCTGAGGGAACTTCTTTAAACTCCTCACTCCCTTTACTAGTCTGAATAGGGTAAAACGTGCAAAAAATGAGCACCTGATCGTACAAGTTTTGCTTTTATGTGAGTGTACACAACTGTCCTTTCTGCTCTAGCGGAGTCATGTAAGGCTCCTAATGAGACAAACCATATCTCAAAGGCATTATGGTTGTCAAGACTTGCTCGAATGCTCTGGCATCATTATCTTGACATTGGTCAGGTAGTATTATTAGTAAAAACACTTTTCAACAGTGTTTCTTGAGTACAAGGAGCCCCCTCCCCAACACAAATAAAAAATCTCTGGATCCGCTTTCAGTTTTCTCCATACATCTGTCCATTGATAATTTATTATTAATACAGCCTGTTAAAAGGTTATAAAGCGGTTGCGTATTTGCAGTGGTTCACACGTACAATTAAGAAACGTAGTTTCGTGACCTAAGTGCTTGCCGATTTTCCAGCAATCCGTGAAGAGATGCGGAGAGTTCACCAAATTGATCAAAGCCTTTGAATAACTTTTGAACAACTTGTGCTTGAATTCTTGGTAATTATTAGAGACCTGGAGAGAATCCTCTCTTAGTGAAAACAATTTCTAGGAGACTTTTTCGCAGTATTTTTTTTGTTCTTTCCACAGTTTGGTGTCGTATGGGGAAAGAAATATACTTATTGAACAAATCAATCCACCTGCAGGATGTTTCTCGTTTAATCCTCACCTAGTATCCTCTCCTTTGAAGTAAAAAATAATCCATTCCAAGCCTGTGTTAACTATAAAAATTTGATACATAGAGCGTGTTCTCTCGGTTCCCTTAAGCCGTTTCACGTATTCGGGACTATATCGAGAAGCTTAAAAATCACTGTTCTTATATATTGGAATCCGTAAGACTGTTGTGAAGCCTATGCAGGAGGAACACCAGAAGATGTTAAGACGGAATCCACTGGAAGTTTGAGTAACAAGTGGACAAAAATCTAGTACCAATATTTTTTACATCATATTGCAAACTTCTGTGTGACTGTTTTAAATATCTTCTCAAAAAAAAAATCATTTCTAGCAACACCAAACGTCGAAAACAAATGTTGACTTCGTATGAAACACTTGAAAGTACTGGTGAAATGAAACTGATGATGAAATTTTACTTGTGTTTGCACAATTCTTCTGAACTTTGAAATTTATTTTCTCTCGTTCCCATAGGGAATTGTTTTTGGTGTTATTTCAGGTAATTATTTATATCTTTAAAATGTAAAAAGGACTGTAAAATACTTAGAATTATTCTGGTACTGATTTTTGTCCACTAAAAGCTAAATTTTCTGTCGGATTTCGTCTTAAAATGTTAAATGTTAAATATTGAATATTTTTAATGGCCAATACGCCCAGCTTCACCTAGCTAGTTCATAGGCATGTCGCTTAACCTGAGCGGAACAAATATTTCAAATACCAATAGGCTTAACAATCCCAACGAGCGTGGCGGGAAGTTGAACTGGAGTCTACCGAGAAAGCCCCCCCACCCCTTCGCGAGAAACAACTCCAGCTTAGTGGTCAGAGCGGGACTTGTATCTTGAAGTCGGGTGCCCTGACCACTCGGCCAGGCTCCCTCCACTAAACTATAGCTACAATAGGTAAAACTCTCTTTCTTTGAAATCAATCAACTAAGTTCTCTTCACTGACTAAATTTATCAATCAATCCATCAATCGCAGAGAATTGCCTTCATGCGGTATCACTTTTCTCCCTGACGGAGTATTTGCCACATTGACATATCTTCGTTCTCTGTAAGTGATTTTTATCTAATTAAGAGTATAAAACATGAGTAATCCTGTGTCCAGCCTATTGTTTTATGGGTGTAGAATTAACACTAGAAAACATAAGGGGAAAGTACAAGATTTTAATTATCATTTAGGGGTACGAAACCAAGCTAGGAAGCGATAACGCGAAACACTGTGGACGTAGGGTCAGGCATTTTTCTTGAGTTTAGTTCAATTCCGCAAAGGGATCGTAAGTATTCTTATACAAACTTTTATATTTTCGCCAAGACCGCTATTACGCAAGACGATTGTCTCACAGCTGGAGCTTGGGCTGTCTGTGCGTATAACCAAACTAGAGAAACAAAGATAAACAAATCACAAGCCATCAAAATGTGGTTACCATGGCAACATAAAGCTGCCCCAAAATGACATGTCTCACCCTATTGTTGTGGGAAGATTTGAGGTAAACTAGAGGGCTAATTGTTCGTATAGTGTGATCGTCCGGGTGAGTGTAGTTTTGAAAAGAACTGTTGGTGGTGACTGACGTTTCGACAACCTGAGCGGAAGTCATCTTCAGAGTCAAGTGAATAGTGTTTGTCAGTCGATGATGTTATAAGTCTGGTCCGTTGAACGTGATTG
>Ga0126338_10002370_pt1 | contig 12928 bp, 10 predicted proteins | sample OrbCmetagenome_2_FD_92529 | JGI IMG/M metagenome (GOLD analysis project Ga0126338, IMG submission 92529) | Coral microbial communities from Petempiche,Puerto Morelos, Mexico - Orbicella C C metagenome | ecosystem: Host-associated > Invertebrates > Cnidaria > Coral | place: Petempiche,Puerto... | reverse complement strand
GCTTACATCATCGATGAAAAACGTGTTTCTTTCATTGGGAACAAAACCACCAGTTCTATTTTAGATCCTAAAAAGCACTGGTGCTATAGTGGTGTAATGATTTATGGCACACAAAATCAACTTGTGTATTGTTTGATATATTGCAAGTAAGTTGTTAAATTAATGCTCATGGAGCTGTAAATGAAGTAGAAAAACCACCACAATAAGTGTGGATTCCATTGTTTTCCATTTACATAGCCGTCATTGCTTGTTCTTTGATGGCAGTTGATCTGCTGGAATGAATCCTTCTTCATTCAGTTTCCTCTTGTAATCATCAAAAACTCTTTTCTTGGCAAAATAAGACACCTAGAAATATCAAGTGTGATAACAATTATAAGTTTTGAGTTATTCACAAAGTGGGATATTTTTAAATAAATGCTGGGGCACAGTCAGTCCGTCAGGCTGTCTGTCTGTCTGTCTGATGTAAAGCATTTCCAATAATAAACAATCCAATTTGCTCTGACACTTCCACAAAATAGTAAAATGGCTCTCATTCAGTAGGTGAGTACTGCCGTGAGCTTCAAGAAAATGTTTCCCAGTTGCTGAGTATTTGTGTTCAGCAACATGTTAAAAAAGGTGGTGGGCTGTATAGCCCACATAATCTGCCTTGCACAGATCACATCATAAATGGTACACAACGCATTGCTGATTAACAATAGATGGCTTAATTTCTCAAGGCTTAAGGTCTTGTTCTAATTTCCTGCTCGCAAAAACAGGTTGTAATATGGGGCCAATCTTATGCCAAGAGAAAATGAGGGACAGAGAGAGAAGCTCCCAGTCCAGGCCTTGGGATATGTCAATTCCACTTAAGTTATTTTAGGGTTGCCGAAAACAGCTGGAGTGCATTTCCTTTTACGTCTGCATGGTACCATTCTTTGGGTAATCAGGCAATTTAGAAACAGCAGTCCATGGGGAAATACGCTTTGTCGATAGAACCACCTTTTATGGGTACATGAGAGAGGTATTTCTGGATGGATAAATCAAAGTGGGAGATACATTTTCATAACTCCTTGTGGGAATAAAATGCCACATGCATGGGCAGAAATGCAGTTCTGAGTGGTCCACAAAAACAACAAAGCGTTCCGGCAGAACATATTATAAAGGTCGTGGCTGCTGTTGTGGACTGTGGCTTTTTTAAATGGAGTTTACAAGCCAATGGACTTCGACATTGATGTTGGCAATGACAATGAGATTTTCTCCTCATGCTGAAGAGAGAAAGCTTACATTAGTGCAAATTAACCGAAGGTGAAGAAAACGTGGCATGGTTTCCTCTGTCGGAAAAGCAGTCAGAAGAAGTTATCTCTTTCGCTCAGTTCAGTGTACTTTAGTTGCTGGTTCAAAATCATTTTTGTTGCTTGTATACGAGTTATTTTGTCGTTGAATTGAAAAATTGTTTCTGTCGCTGATCGCTACCGCACTCTGAGTGGTTCTGTTTCTCTGTGAATTTAAAATTATTTCTGCCTGGGTTTCTGTCACTGATCACTTCCCTCTGAGCTACAGGAGATGTTTTGTCGCTGTACCAGTATTCACAACTAGTTTTGTTGCTACATTTCCATGATTGCCATTTTTCTAGTTGTTTAGTCGCTGTGCTGGCATTCAAAATTATTCCTCTCGCTGAGCGCTACTCTCCAAGCAGCTCCAAGGGATTTGCTGTTGTATTCAAAATTATTTCTGTCACTGGTCTTCCCACTTCAAGCTGTTTTGTTGCTAGATTCCAAGTTATTTCTGTCGCAGATCGCTTCACTGCGAGCTATTTTCAATTTGTCACTGTACCGTTATTCAACATTATTTCTGTCGCTGATCACTTTGCTCCGAGCTGTTGTTTTGTTGAGTTATTTTCTAAGCTGATCGCTACACTCCGATTTTTTTTATCTGTGCTGTTGAGGTTTAAATAAACTTCTTTCGCATGGTTGGGAATTGTTTTGTTGCGGCATAGTATTCAAATTGATTTTTGTCGCTAACCGCTAGGCTTCGAATTGTTTTGGTTCCTGGATTCAAAATATTTTAGCAACCCTCCGAATTATTTTTCAGCTTGGCCAGAATTACTCCTGTCCCTGGGTTGAGAGTAATTTTGTTGCTGGGTTCAAAAATAGTCTTGCTGTGGGAACCAAAATAGTTTTCTTCGGTGGGCTAAGATTTCTTTCGTTGATGTGTTTAGAGGTATCAGGATCGCTACAGATTGAAACAGTATTTCATGTGATGTTACAATATCCAACAACACGATACTTCTCTGCATGTTGTTATACAAATGAAAGCAAATAAATTCTTTCTTGTTGTCATCGCTGATTTCTTTGATCCAAATTCTCAGGGGATAAACTTTGATATTTCTTCCACCCAGCATTTTTATTCCAAATAGGTTGTGGTTCTTTAGGCGCTTCTACTGACAAAACGTATTTCCACGCAGACCGCCCCTTCAAAATTCCCTGCTGATCAACAGGTGAAAGGTATCATGCGGACATCTCGGGAGACCTTTACCACTGTAAGATGAAGAGTTAATTATGTCAGAAATGTAAAAAAAATGGGGTTCACCAACTTTGTTTGGAGAGAACATGCGCGGGAGAACACCCTAAATCTGAAAAAATCGGGCTTCGTTAGCGAATAGGGCCACTGTGTCTGTGAGCCCAAAATATTGCAATTAGATCTTTGAAGTGAAATGTTCCTGCCAAATATTGTTTAAGTGACCCTATTAAGTGAATAGTCAACTGGTGAGGTTCCTTAAAGAACAAGTTCGCATTTAGTGACCATAGTTTCATGTGCCTTGTAACCGCAAGATGGTAGGATTTGATGTCCCCTGGACAGAAATCTTGAATTTTTTTTAACTTCCCGCATTGATTTTTTGTTTATTTTTGGACAATGTGGAGATAAATTGTAAATGAAATCTGTTTCTGGAAAGAAAAGTAGGGGCCACCAAACGTCCAAGATCGTTAAATCCAGGCAAAGCTATGGTAATGGCCATCTGCCCTACCATTGTTCATTTTATTACTTAGCGTGCACTCTCATGCATGACATGGCATGTGAATTTGCGTGTGCAGTAAGGATGCGCAGAAACAATTAGCGCAAATGTCCTTAAAAGGAAGACTAATTCTGATCTTACAACTGCTTTCAGTTTTCTTGTCTACAACCTGGCATGTTCTGATACATCAGGATACATTAGGAAGAAAATTACTAATGATGGAATCTATGAGAACCCTGGGATAGTCTAAGCAACAGAAAATAGAGCACAATTTGTCGCGTTCTAAATTGAACGCTTCTGCTGCGCAGTGTAACATTGTCTTTAATAAAGAGTCTTTGTAGGGTTTATCAGTGTGGCTGTGGAATTGTACGAGTAAGCCAGGGTTTGTTGGTTTCCTGTATACTTGAGTTTCAAGTCTAGTCCCACTCTTGACAATTTCAATGCCAATAAAAGGAATCTTATCACTGACAGGGAGCTCCAATGTAAATTCCATGTTACTTGAGTTTTGAACATTTAATAACGTCATTTGTCTCGTTCATAGGAGTGCACAACATGAAACAGATGCATCAATGTGATTCTACGATAGAGTCAGTATAAATACCCATTAGCAGCTCTACTTACCCAGGTTGCTGGACAAAGAGAATTGAATTCATCCTTCTCTTTAGTGCACGCTGACTCATCGTTACCATTCGACGACAAACAAGCGAAGTAACTATCTCGTGCTGCGTGACATTTTTTTCTTTGTTCTCCTGTTGGAGCTGGCATCGTTGGCTAAAATAAATACAAGCTTAGTACAAGATTCTACGTGCAGTTTCTTTTCTTGAGTCAGGCCGCCATTTTACTTTGCAGCCACCCCTTGCTTCTTATCCCGCCCGCAATGGTTTCTGGGATCGTAATGGCCGTTAAATCGTTCTCCCGCTAAATACAAACTTGGAGAAGAAGAGAAGCGTAATAATGCTATACTGTTGAATTATTTTAGAGAAAGTGAAAGCAGTATACTAATTAACTGACAGTTATTACAGTTGGTACTACAGTTAAGCTAAGCGAATACATACCGATATGAATTCTAGCGTGAGATCCGAAGGAATTGATCCGTCCGTTGTGAGTTCTAGGCATGTATTTCGCGGGATAGAGTACGTTGTCACCCTCATGATTGACAGCGACAAAGAAATATTTGTCCTTGAAGTCGAAGACAGGCTTACATCCGATCAATGGAGAGGACAGTTTGATGCCAGATGTAAGTTGGAAGTAAAAGACATGAGTTTTTAATCACTGTTCCTTTTGATGCGAACTTAAATAACATAATTAACATGTTACCAGTGTAAAACGCAGACTGCAGACCGGGGGTAAAATGCAGACCGAGGGTAAAATGCAGACTGAAGACTATAGACTTTTTAGCTGAATCACTGAGAGCCAACCGTAAATTTAAACAGGCTAGCCTGAGCGTTATTTAGGCTAACCTGAGTGATATTTAGGCTAACTGGACTGCAGACTTTCACTGCGATTAGCCTGAGTAACCCTGTTTACAGTTGGCACTCGATACTGGAAATAACACAGTATTTACTTATAAAGTCTGTAGTCTGCAGTTTGCATTTTACCCCCGGTCTGCAGTCTGCAGTCTGCAGTGTGGTTACCAATTCAAGTTTTCAATAATTGGTTAATTCCCTGCTATAATTTCTGGGACTTTGGCAGCTCACTTCTGAATATTAGTTGACAGTCTAATTTTATGGTTGCATCAGTTACTTGCCTTGATTGAGTCCTAAGGATTATGTAAGCTTAGTTATATTTATTTTCAGATATTGAAGACTTGACCCATAAAACTGGGAATTTCAAGCAGTTTACGGTGTTTGTCAACATGCTTGAAAATGCACTTTCAAAGGCAAGTATTATTTCTACAGTAGAACCCTGTGTTTTGACCACTCATAACTGAACTACAAGTAGTTCCTCTTTCACTTAGTTCGTTGAGCAAGACTGTAAATAAACCACCAGAAAAGAAGGCTGTGTGAAATCCTGAGGGTGCAAAGCATGCAAAAGGAGGGACTACCGACCAAGCCAGAGAGTTTGAATTATGCATTGCTCTCACAATGCAAAAATATGATTGCCTTGCCTTATGTTAGGAGTATAATTGACAATGTGTTGTCAACATTCAAGATGCATGTGACGTCTTGGAGGAATTTTTATCTCACTTTGTGAGAATAGAAAGCTTTGGAACCGCAGCAAATCAAAGCATTGGAATTGCATCTCACAGGCTGTGATGTTCTTGCGATTTTACCAAGAGGTCATGGAAAGAGTTAAATCTATCAAGTGTTTTGTTTTGCAAAGCTTTCTGCCTCAAACCTGAATGCAGACATTTTAGTGATTTCATCGCTCAACTTCATCATTGAAGAACAATAATTTCAGTGCATATGAATTGACTGAGCTTGGCTTTCCTGCTGTCCATTTGGAAGATTAAACTGGACTTTCACGTGAAAAGGGACATTCGCTTGAAACATTCTGCTGTTATCGGCAAACATGTTAAGTCCTGCAATTGGGTGATCTTCTCTGTCTAATACATAACATAATTCTTTGTAAAAACTCTGCCTGGAACAACATTAAAATTTACACTTACAGATGCAGCAAAAAATTGTTACAAGATACCTCCTTTGCCGTCTTCTTTTCAAAACTTCTTTGGCAGTTTCACTTTACGAACACTAAACAAAGATATACTTCTCGCAGCTTGGTTTTGCTTGGCTAGTTGAAGAATAGAGTGATTTCACTCAAGACATTTCCTGGGCTTATTGACAACAGGCGATAATAAGAGGACGCCAAGATAAGGAATCCTATTGGGTACGTGTAATTAGATTGAAAATTTACACCAAAAACTCACTTAGCGATGAAAGACCAAACTCTCTATCTTAGTCGGTAGTCTCACCTTTCGCATGCTTCTCACCCCCAGGTTTTTTTGTTCGCAGTTTTCTTTTGCATCATGCACGAGGGACTACTCATAGTCTAACTCATAACTGAATGATTTATAAAATTTCTATTCAAATAACCTTATTGAATTAATCTTGTACGTGTTCATAGTGGTGTTAAACAAGTTAATCTAGTAGCAAAACAATAAGACTAAACTTTTTAAGTTCAACACCATTCTGATATTAACAGCATTTTTAGTAACACCCCCACCATAATCATTTAATCTGTTCAGTTTAAACTTGGGTCTTGCAGAATGAGGCTAGTAAAGGTTGAATGCATGAATTTGATGCATGTTTGCTATTGTTCTCTTCTCCTGAAGTGAACCAAAGTAACTTGCATTTTGGTCATCAAAGACCAGAGTAAATAAATCAGTGACATTGATGTGTAATCAGTTGGTAATCAATGATCAGTCATTTGAATGATATTGGTCATTTATGCTTATTGCTGATGATCAAAGTGTAACTGTCAACAAAGTGTTAGGCTACAATCCTCTAGTCACTGATTGCATTGATTAACATTATATGTCAAACATTTATATAAAATAAATAAAATTAGATAAATAAGTTGTACCACTTGAATATCAGACTTTTTAATATGATTTATGGTGGAAAGTATCCCTGTATGACTTGTGTTAAAACTATAAAATGTAAGTTTGTTTTGGAACAATAATAGCATATCCTTACATTCTCTATAATAGCGTACAGTCTCTGGTACTGAATAAAGCAATTGGTATTTAATCTAGTAGTGGAAATAAATAGATGACTCCTTCTCTTGTTCTTCTAGTAATTCACTGTGTTGATTATAATTTTTCTCAGAGTAGTAACTCAGTATCTGTGGACCTTTTGACGTATGGTGACCTTGAATCATTGCGTAAACAACAACATCACAGAACTGGCTTTGGAACACAGCATATTCCTGGTGCAAAAACAAGATCACAACTTCATTCCAAGAGATACCTTATTATGACATATACTGTTGAATTTGACAGGTTAGCTATAGGTAACTTTTATAAATTGGCATTATGAATCTTATCAGTTGAGAACTGCTTGCCTGTGTGAATATGCACTGGTGTTATTAGGTGTAAGAAGGTGGCTAACAGCATCAGTTAAATTTTTTAAGTGGAAAAGGCCTTCAATAACTTTTGTATCACTACAAAGGGGAAATTGTATAAAGTTGAAACACACTTGGGCTTGTGAGTGTAGCAGAACATGTAGCTAAAGGGCAATTAGACTGAATATTCAAACATACCAATGTATGCAAGTGTTTTGAATGTGATGTGTGGCACCCCTTGCCATATTGAGCTTTGACTGCTTTTCCTCTTCCCTCCCACCCCCAGGGTGGGTACTCTCAGAAAAATTGGCTGGGGGTGTGCGTCCTCTTCCCAAATCCCTTACTCTATTTATGACCAAAATCTGCAATTTTCCCTACCTTATTCATGACCAGACCAAAAATGAGATACCCCATTTTAGACCTGCCTTGTAATTAGTTCCCTAGTTCAGACCAATGTCAAACTGCCGTAAACATAATTTGTAAAGGGATTTTGTTGATATTCTTTTTGGGAATGATGAAAAAGTGGCTTCTTCTTAAAAAACGTACCCAATTCAAGACAAGAGTGTGAAAACCATGCCCTATTTATGACCAAAACACCTGAAAATCCACATCCTTTAGGGCCGCACACACCTATGTAGCCCTTATAAGGGAGTACCTCCCCCCGGCTCCCACCCTCCCCTCAGAGATGCAGAGTTAAGTTAATCCTGTCACAAATGATACTTACAGGATACATTACCCACTTCCTTTGCCATATGTGGGAAAACCAGATCCAGTGCAGCTACAAGAGACTATAAGAAAACTAAGAGAAGAAAACCAACGTCTTAAAGAACAGGTAAGTATTGGAAGATCACTCAGCTGTTTTAGTTAGCACCCAGCCAAAGGCTTTACTTTTAACCAACACATGTATTTTGTAGCTCATGAAAGGTTCAAGAACCTCTGCACTGACTCACCTTCAAAAGGAGTAAGTAAATTTCTTTTAATACCAAGGCTGTAACATTTCTGGATGTTATGATGAAAATTGGATGGAAAATGTCTACTTATCTAATGTTTGGTCATTTAGGCATGACAAGTTGGCCAAGGAAAAGATGGAAATAGAAAAGAAGTTTGAGACATTTCAACGGGAAGTGAAACATACTTCCAAAGCAAACACAGCCAAGGAAATCAGAGTGTTAAAAAAAGTTGTACAGAATCTTGAGGTAAGTTTAAAAAATGCAATATCCCTTGGGTAACATGCAGGATTAGGTATACATTATTGCTTTAGAAATAGAAAACATGTACCACGTTTCTATTGAGTTATAGAAACACGAGTGGAAGTTTGGGAGAACGAGAAATGCTGTGGGAACACGAGCTGTAGGCAAGTGTTTCCACAGCTTTTTCAAGTTCACCCAAACTTTCACGAGTGTTTCTATGACTCGATCGAACCACGGAGAACATGTTTCCTATTTCTTTTAGAAAATGCCGCGACAAAAAAAAAGGGAAACAACTTTTTACTTTGGTCATCAAAATGTAAATTCTCTTTACTCGTGCCATCATTACATCAACAGCTCATGCTAGTTCTGTGTTTCTATGGAGTTATAGGAACACAATTTTTAACCAATCAGCACACATATTTTCTTGGGGCTGATTTCTAAACTACATTATTCGACCAGAGGACCTACAGGTAGAAGTATCTTAATTCTTTGTGATCGAAACCCACACTAACATGTTACTCTATGTTTCTTTGTGGTGTAATTACTCTAATCTATGTTTTCTTTTCCAAATTATTTTTGTAATATTATAGGAAATAATAAATATTTTAATTTGTTGTTTCTGCATAGTTTTAGAAATTGATATAATTATTGTTAATAAAAACTACGCATTTCGGATTTCCCAATTACTTTTAAGAACTTGACTGTGTTCCATTGAATGCTACTAACATTTGCCTAGTATTCTAATTACTGCCTGTACCAGTAAAACAGTAATAACATTATAACATAATTATATAATTTTTGTAGTCTCCAGTTTGGGCCATTTGCTCTGGAAAATAATTGACTTTCAACTCCATAATCCGCTTGCTTTTCATTATTTAGAGTGAACTAATGAAGGAGAAAAACAAATATCAAAGAACAATCAATAAAAAAAATGAAGAACATAGGAATGTAGTTGAGGAGGTGAGTTGACAGTGAAATAATGGCAGCAGTATCCCTTTCACTCATGAAATCCACAACTTTATTTATGACATAACAAGTACCAGTTGTATTTGTATTTTCTATTTATCCACTTAAAGATTGACATACAACAGTGTTACAACAAAATGCACAAGTTTATGATATGTAAGCTTGACTTTATACAGAGCAACCTGTCCCTCTTAGTCAAGTCCTCCACAATGGAACACATCAGAACTACTTTTGGCCAGAATTTTACTTCTGTTTTAATTCATTTTGTTCAAGTCTGTTAAGGTCTGTAGGAGCTCTAATCCATTGTTAACATGCCAAGTTGGTTTGTTCATAGAAACACAAATCTTAATTATGGTGTTTATATCAGCTTTGCTTTTTTATTGGTGTTGTTCACATTATCATTTCACTTAAAACTAATCTGAAAACTTAATATGTGTAAAGTGATTCACGATCATTTCATCGTTTCACTGCTCTTTAAAGGAATCTTTATATTGTCATCATTGGTGTAAGCTGTTCAGTTTCTGATTGAACTGTCGGTTCTTACATTGAAAGTACAGAGTTAAACTGTCCCAAGGAATTTGAGCCCAACATTTTGTGTGATGAAGGGTTGAAAATTCAACTTTTTAAAGAATGTATGGACTCATTAGCACTCTTGCCACCATGAATTGATGCAGTCTTCAAAAGCCAATATCTTCTTCACAGTATGAATACTCCAACTAAGGCCACCAAAAGAATTCTGTTAACTTAGCGAATGAAAACCTTGGATGTTAAGAAGTGAGTTTCCACAAATTATTGATCCAAGCAAGCACCACACAAGGAAGTAACAAACTGCTGTTAGACAATTTGCAAAGAATTTGTGGATCATGTTTACTGTCTTGTCCGAAATGTTGGTTGATATATCGGTCGAGAGTCTGTTGATAGGCAACCTATTTATTGGCCAACACTCGGTGGACAGTCGGTCAACAGTCAGTCGATAGTCAGTCGAGAATCGGTTGACAACCGGGCTATAGTCGGTCAATATATCAACCAACTATGGGCTGAGTGTCAGTCAATATTTCATAGAGACATATCGGTCACATGTCGGTGGTATATCCACAACAGGAGATAAGCACACCCTAATTATCAGGTTGTTAATGATCATCATTCTATAATTTATATTGCAGCTAGAAGAAATCCGTGCAAATGAGCGTAATTTAAGAGCGAGATGTAGAAGCTTAACAAATGAACTTGCAGTATTAAAACGAGGGTGAGTGTTCTCTTTTCTCTGAAGAGTCTATATTATAAATTGAAATTCTACCAGGAGGGGTACTCTTTAAATCTTTGGGTAGAGGTGTGCCCTTGGGACATTGAAACCCTTACTCTAATCTAGACCATGATCACCTTGATTTTGCAACCCTATTCAGGGCTCAGAAAAAGTGCTGTCTGGTTGTCCCCGACAAGAACATTTTCCTGCCGGTCGGGACAAGTAACTTTTCAGTCTTACTTCCCCAATGGGCAAAGTACCAGGCAAAGTGTCTGCTATTTAAATAAGGGCAAGCAAGATTTGGCAGATTTGAGAGCTGCTTGTCCAAAGGGCAAGCTAGAATTCAAGTTGTTTTTTAAGCCCTGCTATTCTAGACTAAGCACCAATAACCCCTATGGTATCCCATACTAATTTCAATGCAGAATCTTTATACTTTTGTAGTCTAACATATACTAACTAAACAACTATCTTACAAAGTTAATACAACAATGACAACAACAACAACAACTTTATTTAATACTCATACATACATTTTGATTGCATTTATATACAAGTGCCAAATAGTTGCTGCTTGATCAACTGTCCAGTTTTAAGTTAACCGAGACCACTGAATAAAAATACTGCTGAATAAAAATAGGCAAGACTCATCTGCACCGTATTAGTGTTAATCTGAAGAAAATAATCAACAAAATACCCATACCCTATCCCAGACTATTTTCAATGCAAAAACTTTATCACTATTGTAGTCTAACATACACTAACTAAACCAATATCTTACAAAGTCACTTCTGAGTTTCAGTTTCTATTATGGACCCTGAGTAAAGAACCCTGTTCTGGACTAAATCGTTTTATACACTAGCTACTTATTTGGTAAATTGTACCGTATTGTAGACAAAAACTATCTAATTTCTATACCCTGTCCCAGACTAACCTGCCTTAAAACCATACCCTTCACAGTGGCACATACCCTCATGGCCCCTGGACCCATATAGCTTATATATGGGAGGTGTCTCCGGGGGTTCTACCTTTCTTAGATTTTTCTTATGGTAATCAACTTGCTTCATTGAGGTTAAGCATGTTTTAAAATAAATTTTTTGTCAATCTCACCTGTCCCATAGACATGGAGAAGTGAAGATATTTTGTGATGTCATTGCATGTACTGATTGCTGTGATTTACCACACAATCATAGGGCCATTTTGACTAAAGACACTGCTAAAAATCACCCATGTAAAATGTGTGAAAGAATGTTGAACAAGTTGAGTCTTTTTTCAATTCTCAGAACTAGACCATCACCAGCCCAAAGTAGTAGTTCAGCTGCTAGGAGAGGCCGGGCTCCCCGACGTTCTATTTCTCAAGAAAGGAGACCGCCTTCTAAACAGTCTTCAGGCATGCGCAGTAGAACACCTTCACCAGCAGGTGAGTTCTAGGAGCTGCTTGTTTTGTTCATTTGATGATCTGCTTGACGGGTATCCATCTCTCATCAGGGTATTGTATTTTCACAAATGTCATCAACAAACAACAATGTGAAACTATGAAAAGTATTTTTCACTCAGTCTTTTTACCTATAAAGCAGCAGACTTACTAATATAGCTTTAAAGTGGTTATAACCTCAAGACATGTTCAGTACCACATAAAATGCCACATAATTTCTTTTCTGCATTGTTTTAGAACTGAAAAAGCAGGATATTCTTCAATATGCTGTTTTGTCAAACAATCATAAATAAAAGTTTTATTTACAAGGCCATTAAAAACATAGGAGGCAGTGATTGACTCGTCTTTCCGCAGAGTATACTGTACCAAAACAAAGTTATGACCTAGCTAGAAAAGCTGCGCTATGAAGGTCAGCATAACTAAGTGTACATCATAATCCAGTGATGCATGTTCATGGTGCGCCTCTTCATTTCTCTCAGTAATGTTATTAAACAATTGATTCATGCATTAGTGTACAAGAAGCACTCGGGAAGTTTGAACAGAAGTTAGACTTGCTCTCAACTGCATCTCGAGCAACTCTTATGTGTCAGTCAATTCCAGCAGTGTCCATCCCCACCCCCCGGGGCTAACCCCCGGGCATTAGCATTTTTTTTTTTTAAAAATGGGCAAATTCCCCAGGGTGGGGACACACAAGCTGTCTAAATGCCCCAGGGTGGGGAAAAAGAAAGAGGGTAAATGCCCCGCCCCCGAGATCGTTGCCTTCCAACACCTCTGCAGTTTTTTATTAATCAGTGAATAAAGCGTTCAACATTTCAGTATTTTAATGCAACGGTAAGACTTCAAGGACAACAGTACGTGTTAGTTGATTCTGATTATATTTATTTCTTTATATTTTGTTTTTAACAGTTTGCTAGAGGGTAGCGTGACGTTAAATATTTTGTTGTATAAAAACCATTTGTTTTGAATATTTCGACTAGAACAACGACAATCCCGTTAACAATGTTTGCAATAAAACAATTATCATTGTTTTAGAAATCTCACAACTTTAATATTTTATTTCAATACTTGATTATAAACAGTTCGTTGAAGAAATACCTAAAATT
>Ga0126338_10002369_pt1 | contig 12929 bp, 7 predicted proteins | sample OrbCmetagenome_2_FD_92529 | JGI IMG/M metagenome (GOLD analysis project Ga0126338, IMG submission 92529) | Coral microbial communities from Petempiche,Puerto Morelos, Mexico - Orbicella C C metagenome | ecosystem: Host-associated > Invertebrates > Cnidaria > Coral | place: Petempiche,Puerto... | reverse complement strand
TGACCCCCAGGCCTCCCACCACCATCTGTGGCCTTGGTTCGAATCTCGGACCCAGCCTCACGCATGGGTTGAGTTTGTTATTGGTTCTTGCCCTTGTTCCCCGGGTTTTTCTCCAGGCTCGCTCGGTTTTCTCCCTTCGCAAAAACCACTCAATCTCACTGGTCTGTTAACTGTAGTAAGATGAAAGAATGAAAGATGCGAATGTAGCCATGACACTACTGGAAAAATGACCTGAAAAATTTTCAGGCTCTGAACGGGATTCGAACCCACCACCCCGAACGGTGCAATACTCTACCAACTGAGCTATCAAAGCCACATGAGAGCGGTCGTGTGTGAGTTCGGCTCTATATATTCAGTGGACGTAATACTCGGCTGAGGTCGCATGTTCGAATCCCGTTCAGAGCCTGAAAATTTTTTCAGGTCATTTTTCCAGTAGTGTCGTGGCTGCATTCGCATCTTTCATTCTTTCATTTAATTGCTACTGTTGGACACCTATTACCATGTAGTAAGATGACTGACAGGGGTTTCAATAAGTTCTGAAGTAGGCGGCTCAACCAGTATAAGTAGGCGGCTGTAAAATGGAGGGGCCGTTCGGCCCCTCCCCCCCTAGGGGGGTCTGGGGGTATGCCCCCCCAGAAAATTTTGAAATCTAGAAGCCCGGAAATGCCATTTCCTGCATTCTGGCATCAATTTCAGTACTAATTATTGATTAAGTAACAACAGCATTAGTGACAACTGTTTTTAGTTTTTCAGGTGAAGTTCAATTTTAATAAAAGGATTACGTCACCCATAGAATACTGAATCTTGGGAATGTTTCATTATATACATTATACAGCAATGTGAAGCATTCGCAGATGCATAGCAAGAGTCAAGAAGTATTACATCAAATGAAACAGGAAAACAATGTTTACAAATAAAATGAAAGACAAACTTGCTTTGTTGTTAATCTACTATTAATCTATGGTCACTAGCATTTTCCATTACTGATTTCCACTTGTTTCCCTGGCTTGTAAAAGCTACTAAAAACTGGTTGTTACCTAAAAAGGTATTTAAACAACTGCAGCATTGGATAAATAAAGAACTGCTATCCAAGGACTAGTTAGCAAGGACGAAGCAATGTAACGCTTTGCTAGACTATAACTTTAGAGTACGCACATAACAATAACGTTAGTCATAATCGTTGTCTGACTCAAAAGCGCTATCTGAGTCACTGTCTCCACCATCTGGTAGTTTCATCACAGCAATAGCAGCATTAACCTCAAGTTGAAGCTGATCTTCCTCCTCAATCTGAACTACTTCGCTGTCATCAATATTCTCAGGCTCTTCGTCTTCAGTTTCAGGAATCTCCACTTGAACTGCAGCATCACTGGTTGAAACTGTACAGGTGTTATGATTACCAGTTGCAGTCTTCTTGGCCAGCTTTCTTCTAGGCTTCTCCTTTAACCACTGTTGCACTGACTTCTTCACAACACCGCTGCATTCCTTCACCTTTGGACCATTAATAGAAATTTGCATCAGTGCCTCAAGCATATCATCTTTGATTGTGCTTCTCATCCGCGTCTTAATGCGCTTCAATTCCTGGGAGCTTAGATTTACGCAGTTTTTTTGAGAGCAAGTGTATTTACCGCCGTGTTGAAAAGATTCAGTCGCTGTCCAGTGAATAATCTTATCTTTGATTTTTTGCGGCGAGTTCGACGACTGGATAAAACTATGAATGGAAAAACAATGGTAATAATAAAGTTTACATACCTGTTTCTGTTTCCGGTCTTGACCTTTTGTTAAGATATGCTAAAATACTGCCGCCTCCCGTACGTTTTCGTCTTGGTTCCATCATCGCACATGGACCGGAACTGAAGAGCGAATGTGATCGAGGCAACTATTGACACCAGTCCCTCTCCTCTGTTTAATCGACGTGGGTGACTACGCAGGTGAAACTATCGCGTGTTGAAATCGTTACACAGCCGTAACCTTTCAGAAATATACTAATACAGCGACAAAAAATGGACAGCATAGAAAACGTTTTCTTTTTATTCCATATTTCATATTTAACAGGTGAGAAATTGTATGACTCGAGAAACTCAAGGAACTCAAATGAAATTTAATGTTAGATTAATGCTAGAAAGTAGGCGGCGATGATTTGGAAAGTAGGCGGCGAAATTCGCCGGTTGCCGGCTTCTATTGAAACTCCTGCATCAGATGACTTCCTCTTTCGAATTCATCAGTCTTGTATATCATACCAGCTTAAGTTACTCGGTTGTAGGACTTCACTACAAATACTGATCTTTTGCAGTCTTGATAGCGACAATCTTTTATCCTCTACATGAAAAACTAAACTCTATTGAAGAATTAAACCCCAAGAATCTCCAAAAAAATACAATGATGCAAGGGATTGCAAATGAAAATGCCGCCGGCATACGTAGGATCTGCAAAAGATCTAATCAGCGAAAAATAGAAATATAGCTGCAATGAAGAAAGGTTTATTACTATTAATGTAGAAAGCTTAATGGGACAATGACATGATAGAGTCCAAACTGAAAGCCATGAATTGCAACCACAGAGAGCTGTGTCGACCTGATTGGGTCTTGTCAGCACGCAGCAAAAAGTGAAGCAAGTGGCTGGTTGACTGATTGTCTACTAAATGCACATGGTAATGACCGCAGATGAAACTCAAATCCAAATGTATGCGGATTGGTCAATGTCACATGCAAAACCAGGGAGTGACCTCGAACAATAAGCAAAATCCAGAATATCATGTCCTTGTCACAATAAGGAGACTGCAGACAGACAAAAACTGTTGCGCAGGAAATACATGGCCAAAACATTTCAGAATGAGCAGTATATTGGATCTAAAAAGACATACCATCCAAAAACAAACTTTAATACAATGATGCTGGGGACCGTAAACAAATTAAATTGCTGCCAGTATCAGTAGGAGCTGTAAAAGATCCCAAACAATGTATGCCCTCTATCTTCTGGATGTAATAAGCTGACCCCCATTTCAACATTCTTGTTTTAACCTACATGTATTACTATTCAGGCATGTTTAACACACAAAATGGCACAATGAAGAAATGTCACTGCGGTTAGCATAAATGGCGATCCGAATGATTAGCATAAATAGTAAAGCTCGGGTTAGCCTAAAATAATATCACCAACTTCAATGTTGTTAGCTCTAAATAAGTGTATACCTTTTTTTATTGGGTAAACTATAACCCATATTTGAGTGCTATTTTGTCATTTTGTGTTTTAAATATACCCTCAAATTCTCAGTGAGCATTGTGCTTTAAATAGAAAGAGATGTTATGAATATAAGTTTGCTAAAATAGAGGCAGTGCAGATTTTATCATTAAATCGTTGATTGCAGAACAGGGCTTTCTCTTCATGAATATATTGCTGATCTACAGTGTCTGAATTGATAGTGAAACATTTTTATAACCCGTCTCTACCACACAAAACCCATTTGAGGTTGTAAACAGGGTTCTTATGGGTCCTAAAAACCTGGAAAGTCCTGGAATTTTACTGTGACATTTTCCAGAACTGGAAAGTCCTGGAAAAAGGCTACTGGTCCTGAAAGTTCTGGAAATCTGTTAAATTCAAGTAAAAAATATGAAATGTCTGGCACACAGTAAGGAGAATTAACATTTGGATCTTAGGAGTGAGTCCTGGAAAAATTAATCGGAGTCCTGGAAAAGTCCTCAAAATTTGTTTCTGTAAAAGGGTACAAAGCTATGTATTAGCCAAAAGTTGATGTATAAGCTGCATTTTATGGCAACTTTAAATATTGTTTTTTTTTCTTTTTTACAATTCAGAACAATATGGTTTCCTCGGGTGATAAACAACATTGGACCTTAAGTTACCCTGAAGTCAAAGACAAGCTGACCATTCGCTCCTTCCAGCGTTCCGACCAAAAAGAATGTGTTCAGATTTTTATGAATGGATTTCAAGATTATATCAAAAATGTTGCTGTGGTAACTTTCCTGTCAAAATTATCATGGTATGTGTGCATGGCAACTGTCTTTGCTTTACTTGCAGCAATGTTGTGGTCAACATGGATTATGATAGTGTTTGGGATAATCATTTTGATTCTGTTGACATTTTTTTACATTGGTCTGTATGTTGCTAGTTACAAGTATGTTAATTATGCAATGAAAACTGATTTGAGAGATATTGAAAAGTGGTACATGTCGGATGAAGGCTGTCACATGTGGGTAGCTGAGTTGTTCGGTCAAGTTGTTGGGATGGTGGCACTCCGACACCATGAGAACCACGAACCAGGAGTATTTGAACTGCAGCGAATGTACGTGGTGCCAAGTTATAAAAGAATGGGGATTGGTAAACGAATGCTCACTGAAGTGATTACACATGCAAAGAAGCATAGAATGAAGATGATCGTTTTAACAACTTCCACCATTGAGGCACCTGCCATACAGCTGTACAAGAAGTATGGTTTCAAACTTGTACCTAGCAATTGCAGTGTAAATGAGTCTGACAAATCAATCCAAAGGCCTGATGGTGAAGCAATACTTGCAATACTAACTGATGTCGTACATCTCAAGTCAAACATTTCTGGAAACGTAGAAACATAACAGCCTAGTATATTATATATATATATAATTTTAATAACTGAATAAGATGTTGAATTTCAAACTTGGAAACAAAATGTAAAAAGTGAATCGATCAGCATGACACAAGTGTTGGACAAAAACATCTGTTAGTCCCCCGACAGGAATCATGGAACCCTAACACCTGGAAAAGTCACAAGACTTCAGCAGTGTTGATCCCAGCTGTCTGCAGGATGTGTTTGGGAGGTCATGGGTTCGATTCCTGTTGGGGACTCAGGCTCTTGTCATGTTAAAAATCCACCTTTCATATACAACTTTTATAGCAAGTTTCTCTCACTAAAATTACTAATTACCTAAGGTTGCAAAAGCTTTTTTTAATAACAAATAATAAGGAAACTTATAGTTTTTGCCTCCAATACTATTATAATCTTACCACTGGACCTAAATATTTTGTCATCTATAAGTTCTTTACTTTATTTCTTTCAATATCAGTTCTCAACAAGTACAAAAAAATTACAACAACTATTTATCTCCCTCCTGACATCTTCTTGGAAATACTGTGCTGAAACTACCATCTTCACTTCGGCTTAACTATATCCTTTAAAACCAGGATGTCATTACCTGACGCCTTCTTCTCCTACACTAACCCTGTGACTCAACCCTTTCCCATATCTTTCTATTTTTAGAAACAGTTTTTGAGTGAGTTTTCATATGACCCCTTTTTTACCCTAGCAAAGACCATTCTTTGTTACATCAATGACTGGGATTCCTTTGACTGGTATTTTTCTTTTTATATTTGTAGAAACAAGATATTTTGTGGCAAATGCTAATTACAGTTCTAAAAATAGAATTATTTGGGAAAGGGTTGACTCTAGGTTACAGTGTGTATGGAGGCTCCGGCTGATGACCTCCTGCTTATCACTTATGGCAGCCTATTATAGTTACTGTGCTGGAATGGAATCTAACTCAAAAAGGTAGCTGGATCCTTGTATTTTGTTGTAAAGCAGGACACATTGCATTACAAAAAAAACTGTGGGGAAGAGGGGCTGGGTAATGCCTGTATTCTCAACATGTTATTTGATTTGCATTTAGCACCTTCAAAAACTTCTGGGCTTAGGTTCGAAATTAGGCTCACTACCGTTGAAGTGTAAAGCATTGTTATTTGTATGGTGATTATAAAATCGCACGCAAAGTGGCTTGGGTATAATTAAAGGACAAGCATTTCTTTTTAAGGGATGGGAAAAATTTCATCCTTGGAGACCCAGGGGCTAGTTGGGACGATGCGATTTATGGGCGAGCGATACTGCCAGGTGAAAGTTTACTTTAAGAGCGGAAAAGTCCCTGCTCTTGATTAAGCCCGAAAGTATCACCCGCCCAAAAATCTCGCATCGTCCAAACTAGCAGCCCCTGGGTCTATGAGGATGGGGCAAAATTCTGGGTCATGATAATAGAAAGGCACTTGTTTGATTTCTTTTTCCCCAATGCTCACCCTGCATGATTGCCTTTTTGAGAAGTTTTTGCTAGTGACTCACCTACAAAAAATTGGCTGCCAGAGGTGAGTCAACCTGTGAGTGACAGTTCCCTTGGATAAATTTAGAGAAGGCCCTGGGGACGGGGTTGCAGGAAAACAAGCTGGAAATCAGAGGAAACGCCCTAAAACACGAACCAGGTTCCCAAGGGAGCTTGGGTGGGTCAGTGGAACCCTGGTGTCAGGGAATTGTTGCTCTGGAGTCCGGAGCCCGATCGTTTCACTGCCTTGGGCCTGGATGTTTTTTAGCCGGAGGAGCCGGCGGCAGTGAACGTTTTGTTGTGGAGCTCGGAGCCCAAGGTGATAAAACTAAAGTCAATTATTTTTGGTACCCAGTCTTTGTTGCTTTGGTTCCTTCTTTAGTGCACGGTAATAGAAGTTGTAAAATTTTGAACTCTGAAAGGGATGCCACATACAGTACCTGATCACGTTTAAACATGAAGCTGCAGCAGTGGCAAGCTTTTTAATTCCCGCTCTCAGTTTGTATTGGTACGCTCATGTTGCAGCAAGTTAAGTTTCTCTCAGTTCTTCCCCTGTGAGCCCGCAGAGGCACACAAAGTAGGATTTTCGAAATGTAGTAATTAAAATTCTCTCGGCTGATCGAAAACTTGACGTTAGGAAATGCGACGTCAAAGCGCAAATAAGACAACCAATGTGGCAACTGATAGGCTGCAAACGGCAGCGGAAATGGTAGGCCTTTCCACAAAATTCCGCATATTTTAGAGAGATATTTGGAAAATTTAGGGATATTCAGTGTTGTTTTTTCGCGCTATTTTTCTTGAAACAATACCCAGTTCTAAGCCAGAAGTAATCCAATTCAGCGATTTCGTACTCGAAAAATGTATTCAATAATTGAATCTTCTTCCTAAACTCTTACTACTGCAAGGAAATTTTTCTCTGAATGATTCAATTTCTACAATGAGAAAACTGAGAGAATTTCTGGAAATGTATTTCGGTGATTTTACGTGATATTGGTGGAAAGGCTTAAGTACTATGGAATGGCGATGTGACCCTTATTTTCCCGCCATTTATGTTTCTTACGTTTTCCCAAAAAGAAAACGCTGAATTTTGACAGCCATGACACCGTTTTCTGGTCTCTCCGTCCTTGATGGTTTTGAACTATGTGGTAGGTCCAAAAAAATCGTCACATAATAGATCATAAATGGGGCATTGGTTCATATAGACAATATAGTTAAAATTTACACAAGTATTATGACCTGAGTGATCGACATCTTTGCCGAGCGCGTGGCCGCGGTAGAGCGTCAGAGAAGTATTCGCATCCATTGAATGAAAGGTCTGAAATGTCGACCCAAACGGCCGAATCGAGAGACTTAAGGTTTCTCGTGTCCTTTTTTTGTTGCCCGAGACGTATAAGCAACGAGCCATTACACAGGGAGAAATTTTATCTGCCAGTCGGTGAAGGTCAGTTTCACGTTACGCGTAATCTCCGTGATCCGAGATTTCATAAAAATATTCAACGTGATGCGTGATTGGTACCCACCCCACCCCGCTTTGCCACCCTCATAATATAACTTTTGTCTATGTGCTTATACTTGACTTTTGAAGGTGGTGGAGTTAAGGGAATGCTTTTTTACACTTTTTCTTTGGGTCTTCGATTGTACTTTTCGCAGCTTCCCCGCCGCACCCTTACAGCAGACATACTAGTGCCGCTCTCAACAGGTTCTTATATATTGTAAATAACACTCCTGTACGGTTTTGAATGCGTCTTTAATTCTAACGATTCACTTAAAAAAAAGGGCATAATAACAAATACGGAAATTAATATAATACGAACTTAAACTTAAATAAACTGAAAAATACAACGATACGAAAAACAGCAAAAAATAGAAAGGAAAAACGAGATTACTTACAAGATCTGTACGGCACTCCGGACTGACAACGACTGAATACAACTAAAGAACTACAACGATTTTAAACGGAATTTTGAACTAAAAGAATAGACTTAACGAGGTTACGTGATGAACAATAGAAGATTACATAACGCGACGTGAAAAAACTAATTTGCATTAAAAACTGCACAAAATAAAGATACGCAAAAAAAAAGAAAAAATAAATAACCCTTAACAACAAAGCAGAAAAAGAAAAAGCGACCAAAAAACGGATAAATTTCCACTCTCGTGGCTACAATATATTCTCCTATAATTGTTCATCTTGACCCTTTTGCAATATAGTGTAACACAGTGCAAGATCAAAGACTGGACATAGCACAATTTCCAGTCAGCCAATGTATCAATCTGGAATAATCTACTGTACATGTAGCTTTGAAACTACATCGATGAACCGTCTGAGATGAGCTTTTTAGTAGAGCGCCCTTAAAGTGTCCTACCTGCCAGGGGTATCCTACCTGCCGAGGTGAGACAACTCGTCAACCCGAGTTGTCTCGCCCCACGAGACAACCCTCTCTCTCTGAGACAACTTTATCGACCGTTTATATGGGAAAACGGTTTCACGACAGGCCGAGTCAAAGTTGACCCTGCACGATTATTCATAATCCTTATTGATAATCAAATGTACAGATATCCTTCTTTTTTTGAGTTTCCCTGGGCCATTTGATAAAAGTGAGTGATGTATTTTCACTTCTTTGATACAATTGTCTCGGGGACATTCATGTAAACAGTTGTTTGAATTTTTCAAGGACACATGAAAAAGTTAACCCGCCCAGGGTAACTCATGGGGAGGGTTGTGTCGGGTACCCGAGACCATATAAATGGGGCCTGTGTCCACGACAGGATTCGAAAGTGAATAAAGAGTCTAAAGATGGTGAATTTTAAGCCCCGTAATAAAATTTGAAAGGTAAATTGGTCAACTTGGCACGAGCGTCTGAGTCCCCGAGAGGAATCGAACCCATAATATTTATGGGTTTGATTCCTGTCATGTTGATCAAGATCAATCAATTCACCTTTTACATTTCATAACCGAGCTTAAAATTCACCATCGTTATTCACTTATCAAAGTGGTTTAATATTTCCAATGCAAGTTTATTTTACAGTATATATGGGATGAAAATTCAGGCTTCATTGTGTGCAAATTCCGCCAAAGTAATAATGGTGAAAGAATGTATTTTTAAGCATTTATCTCGATATCTAGGACATAAAGCGACTTTTCTAGAAGCTGAGGTCGTCCACTAGGACAGTTGGAATCCGGGAGAGTTGGCAAGTAAGTTGAAATAATAAATTGTTTCAACGTACCTGCATAATTATAGTTATTATGCAACCCCTTGCACAATGAACACTGAAAGTAATTCTGGGAAACCAGTCTCAGTAAAGGGCATGTAAACCCAAGAAAATGCTATTTTGAGGACCACATAGCCGTTTAGTACATACATGACATCTGCCAAATCTGTAGATCTTTTGTTCACTTACGCACGTTTTTACGTTGAAAAATCGCTTCAAAGTTCTAAACACCCGCCATCTTGAATTGCGCAATCTTGCAGATGACGTACGGGTGGAACTTAAGTTACCAGAGGTCAGAGGTCTCTCTTTAAGACGCTGTGAAATAAGCACGTTTGGAAAAACACCACATCTTCATAGACATGAGGGTAAAACGCTGTGTCGTTCAGTTTTGCAGCAACTCGAACAAAACAGGCCATACTATGCATAAGTTTCCAAAAGCGCTAATTTAGACAGCAACAACCATTAATGTACCCTTGCACTTATATGAAAAAAATATTACAAAGAGGAAAATTAAATGAAGTAAGAGTACTGGCTGCCTGGAATAACCATAGGGGCTAGTGGAGCCAGGCAACCAGTTGACATTAGCGGGTAGGTACATTTCGCTGACCCTCAGTCCATGGACCGCCACAATGGACTACCCTAATTGGCTGTCAAATGACTACCTCGGTAGACTACCTATATGGACTACCTAAAAAACTACCCTGAAAAACATAGAAAGAAATATTACGCCTTGGGCGTTTGTTTTGATCGATTAACCGCATATCCCGAACCATCTTGTTTTCATTTCGTGTTTATTACCGCTACTTCTGTGGTCCCCCAAAATAAACGTGACACGAATATGTCATGCAAGATATGCTACACTTTAGTTGCGCCTAGCGTAAACAATTTAGCTGTTATCCGCTTTAAAACAAAAAATCAAAGTACCCTTATGCGATAATACAAATATACAATGCGAAAGCTTTTATACGAAATTTATGAGCCTATAAAAAATTAATTGGTTCAGGTTTTAAACAAAGGTGTCCAACTAACAGTCAAGAAAAATGGGCTAGGGATTGTGCCTTTGAAGCCCATGAACCAATAGACTGGAGAGCGGCGTACCAGCCATCTTTCCAGTCTACAAGATCTACAAAACTAATTGTATTTCAATTTAAATTGCTGCATAGAAGATTGGCAACTAATGGTTTTCTCAAAAAAAGTAGGAATCAAAAGATAACGATCTTTGTAGTTTCTGCAAAACTGAGAAGGAAAGCCTAATTCATCTTTTCTGGTCCTGTAGAGTTGTCTCTACATTCTGGCAAAACTTTAAGAAGCTTCTTGCAAGTCCAAATCTTGCGTTGAGAACATACAACCTTTCTTTAAATATAGTTTTAGGCCTAAGGCCAGACACATCAAAGAATAAACAGAAACTTAATTTTAATCTTCTTGTGGCGAGATATTATATATGGTCCTGTAGGACACGCAACTTGTCCCCTGAAATGAGACATTTCTCTGTCTTTCTGGCATGTTACAGCAGCCTCAAAACTTCAGCAGCGTCAAATGATAATCTTTAGAAATCTAAGTGGGTGATAATTACAATTAAACGTATATACCAACAAGCAACTGTTAAAAAAAACAAATGAAGAAAACCCTAAGGCTAACACTGTGTACGGATATCATTGTATTGTAGTCAACCTTAACTAGTGTTGCACTTGTTAGTATTGTAAGTAACGTGTACTGTATGTAAGTAGTTAGTCTCCTTCGCAGCCGTTTTTTGGGATGTCACGCAACGCTCCCCCCAAAGAAACGCCCGTTTCTTTGGTGGGGGGAGCGTTGCGTGACATCCCAAAAAAACGGCTGCGAAGGAGACTAGTAAGTAGTAAGTAGTCTTTTAATACAATGTAACTTATTGTAGTGTAAGTAATTGTATTGTAAGTAATTATCCAGTAAGTGATGTAGGTAATTGTCCTGTAAGTAATGTAAGTAGTTGAAATGAAAAAGAAAAACAATTTAGCTTGTTTCCTCTACGTAAATCCGTAAAAAGTATCTATGAATATCATCAGAAGCATATCACCTATGCTTCTGATATCATTTATACGGTTTATACGATGTATAAATACAAGCCTATAACTCACATTTGTAAAACTCCCTTAAGAAGTCTGCGACAGTCTGACGAAACGCGTGGGAGAATAAAACAAGTTTTACAACTACAGTTCGCCGAGTGCTGCTCACTAGTTCAAAGTTAAAAAATTCGCCAAGGCGGTTTTCAGTGGAGCCTGGGGGAGTTTTATTCTAAAGTATGTGCCTGCATACCATTTGGGCAGCGGTAACAAACACGAAATGAAAACAAGATGGTGGACGGTGAATATCGCAACCAAGGGGTAATATTTCTTTCTCTCTTTTTTTTTCAGTATAGTTTTTTAGGTAGTCCATCTAGGTAGTCCATTTGACAGTCCATTTTGGTGATCCATGGTCTGGGGGTCAGCGAAATGTACCTACCCGGCATTAGCATTAAATGAAAAATAAATTACAGGTTGGCAAGAGAACAGATTCACACATAAATAGAAAGAAAAGAAAAAAAAAGCGCACTATTAAGGAAGTTTATGAAGTTATTATCACAATAATATAAAAATATTAAGAAAACAGAAAAGCACACAAGACCGAGACAGGGTTTGGATAACTTAAAAGAATTATCCCAACCCTCAGAGTGTTTAGATGAGTTGATGTAAACACAGAAAAAGTGCTCAATTGTCTTAATTTATATTTAACAATTCTCAAAATTGTGCATGAATCTAAAATGTCATGAAAGTGTTAACATACTCTCATTTAAACACACCTATCAACCAATGAGAGTGTGTGTAGTGGCTCAGTTATTCTAATTTGCATTTTATGGTACCTTTGAATATTTTGGTATCTTATTTTTCTTTTATGCAAGTCAGAACAATATGGTTTCCTCAGATGCTAAGCAACTCGGGACCACATGTTGCAATGAAGTCAAAGACAGGCTGACCATTCGCTCCTTCCACCATTCCGACCAGAAACAGTGTGTTCAGATTTTTGTGGATGGATTTCAAGATTTCGTAAAAGATCTTGCTGTAGTAACATTCTGGTCGAAATTATCGAGGTATATTGGCTTGGCAGCTGTCTTCACATTACTTGCAGCAGTGTTGTGGTCAACATGGATTTTTGTAGTGTTTGTGTTCATCATTTTGATTCTGATCTGTTGACAGTTTTCTACATTTATCTGCATGTTGCTAGTTACAAGATCATTAATTACTGCAAGAAAACTGACATGAGGGATATCAAGAAGTGGTACATGTCAGATGAAGGCAATCACATGTGGGTAGCTGAGTTGTGCGGTGAAGTTGTTGGGATGGTGGGACTCCGACACCATGAGAAATGAAACATACTAGCAAAAGTATGGCTCGGTGACATAACAACACAAGTTGACTAGGCTTGCTCAACACAACAACTTTATTCTCTAAGCATGTTGGGTAATACAACAGCTTAACACAACTTCCGCTTATGAATATATTACACTGCTTCCCCCCAGATTTTCAGGATGCACTTATACCCAAGACATAGTGATAACCTACAGTTACAGGTTAAGTTTAACAACTGGTTTTCTAATCCTTTGAGATCTTCGCAAAACTGTAGGTGGACTACTTA
>Ga0126338_10002368_pt1 | contig 12930 bp, 9 predicted proteins | sample OrbCmetagenome_2_FD_92529 | JGI IMG/M metagenome (GOLD analysis project Ga0126338, IMG submission 92529) | Coral microbial communities from Petempiche,Puerto Morelos, Mexico - Orbicella C C metagenome | ecosystem: Host-associated > Invertebrates > Cnidaria > Coral | place: Petempiche,Puerto... | reverse complement strand
TTTTAAAAAAATTTTAAATTTTTTAAAAATTCAAAAAGCAAAACCGGAAAAATTAAAAAGAGGGGGGGCCCAAAAAAAGCGGCCAAGGCCAAAACCTACCCCCCCCCCCCCCCCCCCCCCCCTGCCCCTAAAGTGAATGAAAAATTCATTTTCCTGGCGATGGGTCCTGCTTGTAGAATTCTGGGAGCATTTTGAAAATACAAGAAAAAAAGGGGGCGCGCCCCCTAGGCATCCTTATCCCCAAAATCCGCCCCTGAATTAGTAAGAAAAGAAAAGTTAGTGAAGGTACTTAGGTACTTAACTGTGACAGGAAAAACAAATAAAAAATGGCAAAGGAGAAGCCATTAGAGGCCCATATAAAAAGAGTCTAACCCTCACACAAGCCAAGCCGCTATAAATCAATCAATCACGACATCTCAGCTTTGAGCTTTTTTTATTAGGAATTTCTAACTATTTGTACATTTGACAGTCTAGGTTTGTATTGTGGATTATTCATAAACAAAAATGCCGATATTTAATCTAGCTTCCCAAATTTTGCTTGGTATTTCTTTCTGGCCGTCTCGTCCATGACAACGGTTGCAACAATATTTCCTTCCTCGTCAGCTGTTGTGTTCTGGACTGTTGTCTCGTGGTAAAGCCAGCTACAACGTGCAAACGAACAAACAAACAAGAAAAGGTATTCATCAACAAGCAGCCTACAAAGCTTATCAAAAGGCCATTTCCGAGTTACCTTGTGCCTCTGTTTCAAAACGAGTCCTGTTTCAAAAAGAGTCCTTGATTTGCATAATAATGAACTTGTACGCGAAACTGATTTTTATATAAATGATTTCGCAAGAAGACTCGTTTCGATACTGAGGCACTGGGAAATGACCTATTTACCTAGCATGCTTTACGCGAAGAGTCACCTGATAAACTCGCATCATCTCGCAGGTTGTCACGTGTTTTCGTCACGTGTCACTGTAACGTCATGTCGTTACAGCCCAAGAGAAAAATCTCGATCTGTAACTTACAATACGGACCTCGAACTCGGTTAGTAAGAAGGATGTCTTACATGTATCCTGTCTAACTGCCAAGGTACGGTGATACGTGCATCATACTGCAGTCAGTTATCAGTTATTCGTCTTGTGTAGAAAGCTTCTAATTAGTCATAGAGCTTGTCCGGGTTGTTTTTGGTGGAGGGGAGGGGGGCGGGGGGGGGGGGGGGGGAATTCAGTGTTTTCCCTGAAATGACATACAACTGTAGGAAGGCTCCCACAAATCCATTATAGCTCATTGGCACATATAATGTGTCGGCCACTGAGCCAAAGGGTGAGGATTCGTCGACTTCTGTTATACATCATGTATTCATGAGCTTTTATTTTTATCTCACCTGAGCTGTGGTCCATCAGGGGGAAAAACAAGTTTTTTTATCTGCCTTCCTGTGGATGCCATAATTCCTTGTTCAATCTTACTACGCAGTTCATTCAGACCTGTCTTGTTGACAGAAGAGATGCTCACACGTTTGTCACTCAGCACACCAGATTTTACTTCCAGACTTTTCTCGTCACTACAACGAAAAGGGCAGTATGCAAGGTCCTTGAGCAGAAAAACAAGTTACTATATTACACACAATATCCAATATGTTCAATTCATATGCTCGCTATTTTCTGCATACATGTGCAAGTAAATCCATTGGCATATTCTGTCTTTCTGCACAACTTATACTGTGATTGCTGGACTACACCTGGTTTGAATCAGTAAGAAACAGAAAAAGGCACTTAGTAATGCCCTTGCACATGGGGCGAATCATGAAACTATACATAGCACCTTTAAGTCCACACAAGGACGATTGCAACCCAGCTCTAACCATCCCCTGGATGGGATGCTAGTCCATCGCTGGCTACCTCACAGCATGTTGAAAGGTTGCCCCAACAATTCCCCACTACTAATTTATACATCTGGCAGGAGACAGCAGGCACTGCGGGATTACAGTTCATTCCCTGATGGTGACCCTGCAGGATTAAACCTGGGCTGCTCAGTCCAAAACTCAGCACAAAGTGTTCGGTCAACATGCCCTCCACAAATACTAAACAACCAACTGCATGTGCATGATTATATATCTCCACCTAAATTTCCAGGAAATACATGTAAGCTGGGACATGCGGACAATATTACTGTATCTGTAGTTAGTGATGCATACCAAAGATCAATCTTATTCTGTGCCTCAATCATGCTATCAAACAGAGGTGCCTTGATATTGAGTTGCTTTTCAAGAACTGTCATGACATCTTCCAGTTGTGCTTCACATTCAGGATGGCTTATATCACGCACATGGACAACTAAATCCTACACAGACAAGGATAGTTCATTTATTAATTTTTCAGCTGGAAAATTTGGACTTCCCTAAAATAAATGTAGGTGCCATTCCAGACTGAAATTACCAGAATCTAACAATAATAATAATAATAATAATAATAATAATAATAATAATAATAATAATAATGTAATAATAATATATTAATGTATATTGTGCTATTTATATAATCTGTGGGTAAATAGTAATTAATTAATTAATAAGAACTCTTATTTCAGTACTAACTACTGGTTCTCTCATTTGGAATTCCTTGCCTACAGGTACAAGTATCACTACATGTAGGTAAGTCAAATTCACTTTCACTTGAATTTTGCATGGCCCTCAAGAACTTTATGCGTGACTGTTACATGCACGCTGTACATAACTTATCAATTGTCCAGCAATTAATTAGGGCATGAAGAAATACTTTTTATTACAACATTATTAAATGCTTTGTGTAATCTAATTTAATTTTAGCTGGATCACTTTAGAAGCTACCTACATGTACTCAGTAGTTGTTAGATCAAAAATCTGAGCAATTGATCTGATCAGAAAACCTACCGAATCTGTAATATCTTCTAATGTTGCAGAAAATGACTCAACAAGTTCCGGAGGAAGATCAGAAACAAATCCCACAGTGTCAAGAAACAGTACTACCATCCCTGATGGGAGTTTGCCTGGGTGAGCCGTCACATCAAGTGTCGCAAAAAGTCTGTCTTCGGGCTGCATCTTGGCTTCATCTGTCAATGCTTTTATGAGGGTTGTCTTACCTTATACATGGATCAAGAAACAAAAACACAATTTTCTGACAGTGACAACAGTTGCAAGATAATGCATGTAGCCTGCAAACTGGACGAGCATTCACCACTTACCGTCTCGACATCTTTGCAAGTGAGGCCTAGCATTTAGACAGGCAGTATGTATTAGATGAATTACATGTAGCTTATCGTAAGACAGAGTAAGCGGGTCTAACTACAGTATACATGTACATACTTTACATGCCATATTGGAATGAGAGAATACTTTTACAAATACATAGCTGAGGGGACAAAGAGCACCCCTCAGAAAAAAAAAACAAAAAACACCCAGGCTAATTAGGGTAAGTGAGGAAAAATGAGGATGGATGGATTGTACATCGTAGCTCCCTTCTGTAAAAAGAGCCAAGTAATTTGTGACGTTCTACGGTAATTGCCTGTCTTCCAATTACTCACATCACAGGTTAAGTACACATAAATTCCATAAACAATGTGCATGACTGTCTATTTCTTAACTGTATTTTGATTATTACATGTATGTAAATCACTGTACCTGCATTGGTGTACCCTACCACTGCAACAGTTGGCACATGCCTTTTATGTCGATGATGTCTGACTTGTTCACGTTGCTTTTTGATAACATCTAGCTTCTTTTTTAGCTTTCGTTCTCGTTCAGCTATGATCCTCTTTTGTTTCTCAAGGAGTGTTTCTCCAGATCCTCCTCTGGTGTGTGTTCCACCTCTCTGCTGGTCATAACTTCCACCAGTATTTTCACCTGCGTGTGCTAGTCTTGACCTGTGAGATATTGGAAAAATACATGTATGCTAAAAATTATTTCCAAAATATTTTCTGTCTAGTTTGCCCTTCTATTGGAGAAATACTAACATTGACCCATTTCATCCCAAAAGCCATACAATAAGTCCTTTAAGGATTGATCTATAGGAGAATCTTTGTTTACATGTACAATATTTGCCTCATTACCATAAGCGATACAGTTTCTGACGGAGCTACAAAGAGATTAATACTGAATATTGAAAGGGCACAGCACGATTAACTGTCCCAAGGAATTTGAGTGCAATGTATTGAATACTTTTTGTGCAACGTGGGTTTGAAAGCTCAAAATTTTACAAAGAATGTATGAGCTCATTAACGCTTTTGCCACACAGAAATTTTGATGTTTTTGAAAGCCAATTTCTCCTTGAATATTACACCCAAAGAGCCAAAAATTTCACCACTTACTAAGTTTCACAAGCTCTTTAAGTTTTCGTAGTAAAATCGTGTCTAGCATGATGCCTTCTATGCGCAAAGTTGTATGTTAATGAGGAAAAATGTAACCAATGACGTCAGCAAAGATTCGCCTATTAAGGACCAAGCTTGTTTGGTCAAGATCGCTACAGGTAGATATTGGCCTCATTCTTTTTTTGCCAGTTTATGGACATTGACTCAGTGTCAACCTACAAACACACACAAAAAAGAATTTGGCCAATATCCAGCCATCTTGACCTCATGCTTGGTCAATAACCCATATCATTGTATGGACCCACTCGGTTAATTTGTAGTAGTTAGTATTAGGGGTTTACCTGATGTAGGGCAGCTCTGCTAATTCCACTTGAATCTTGGCCTCTGCAGTTTTGGCCCTTTCCTTGAATATTTGTAGCACTATACCAAACCTGTCAAATATCTTGACATTCCAAAGGTCTTCCAGTTCCTTGTGTTGCCTTGTGTTAAGCCTAGCTACATCGATAAAAACACTCTCAAGTGGCGTAGACGACTCTCTCATTTCTTGGAATTTCTCAGTCAACTCCTCGATCTTTCCTTTTCCGAAAAACGTCTTTCCATCCATTTTTCTGACGGATTCTATACTTTTACCCACAACCTTCCAGTTTTCTATCGACTCGACTAGGGCACACGCCTCATCCAACCTGTGCTCGTTTGTAACATTCCGAAAGCGATTCTTTCCCCATTTAAAATTGGGTTCCAAGACGAAAACTTCGTGTAGTTTCCCCGCGTATTTGTCGTGGTGGTAGTGGTGGTCAGCTCGAAGCGTCTGCAAAATTTCCGTGCTCTCTGGGTGATCTTCATCCTCATCGTGTGAAGCTGAAGTGTCTTTGCTGTGTTTAGAAAAACACCTTGATAAAGTGACCCCGCCAAAACGCGAAGGGAGAACAAAACGATCCCATGGCGAACGTGCCCGGGAACACTCAACGGTAAATGAGCGCAGCCATCGTGTTCCTTGAGTGCAGAAAACTAAATACCTTTTACCAAGGTAGGCAGTCCTAAAAGTACTCATTTACACCATTTAGTCAATAAGACAAGGAGTTAGCGAGTATCAAAACAAAACCTCCATACAACAAGCAAGGCGTTCTTAATCACAGAATGAGGAGATCTGGGAACCATCACTGGTATCTTTTTTGGTCAGCGTCTAATACTTAGAACATACGTTCGCGCATTACCTCTTTGGCATAATCCGCTGTCAAGCAGGTAACTGCAGCTGCCAAGATGGCGCCAAAAAGGCCGAACTGTTTTAATTCTTGAAAATTCATGAATTCACTGTTTTCATATGTGGGTAGTATCAAATATTGGAAATTGTGTAACATGGATGAAAGGAAGACTGGCTTTTCTCACCCTTGTGAGGTAGGCTTTTTCAATCACGAGTGATTTAAAGGGTTATTTTAGAAATGAGGTATATAAGCGTACTGCAAAAATTGCATTCAAAAAGTCATGTATGTGGTAATTTCACATAACAAGTAGTTGTTGTTTGTTAATTACATGTTGGAATAATCGTCAACAAAGAATGTAAAGTTTATGAGTTTGGTCCTGAAAAGCTATGATTTTAATCTTTTTTTTTTGTTTTTGTTTTTGTTTTGATCTTTGATGTTATTATTAGAGAAGTACAATTTGCACATGTTGTATGCGGAAACTGCAACGTATAATAGGTTTACATGTAAGCTTATGTAGAAATTTCAGTATGAAAGTTCCTTTATATTCTAATCATTATATTGCAATTAGTCTTTATGATGTTAACTCAGTTAGGTGCCCCTAATTAGTAGCAGTGCTAAATCTTGTTGACATGGGAAATAAAATGTTTTTGGTGAGGAATTGCAACAACTTCAGAATACCCTGCCACACACACCCTCCTTAAATCTACTGCTCCCGTAGTCCTTGGTCCATACTCGGCTAGTGAGTCAATATGTATTGACTCGGTGTTAAACTGAAGTGCTACCGTGGTCCGCAGTGTCATAGTGGTTGACTTTGAAATTAGGTAAGTATTGTAAACTACAGCTACCGCGGTCTGCAGTCCTGTGGTGTTTGGCTTTGTAATTAGGTAGGTATTGTAAACTACTGCTACCGCGGTCCGCAGTCCCATAGTGGATGACTTTGAAATTAGGTAAGTATTGTAAACTACTGCTACTGCGGTCTGCAGTCCCATAGACTTTGTAATAAAGGAAACATTGCAAGGCTTTCTTTGGAAACATTTCAGCAAATCGTATCATTTGTCTGCAGACATTTAGAGAACGAAGTAAGTTTGATTGACTTCGAGTGGGTTTCCCAATTAAACAAACTCTCGTTAAGCTGTAAAGGTCCCTATTTTTATCTACAGATAGGGTACATTATACTATGTTGCGATAAAACAATGGCTATAGAAATCATAACTAAATAGAGATGTCTCTGTTTATTGTACAGATCACGTAGGAACACTTTAATTGGCATTGCCGTGTTTACTGTTCTTTTCATATGGACCATATCAAGATTCATGCCTCGTCATAGACGTGGCCAACTACCTGAATCACCAGGTAAGTCTAATTGTATCAAGTAGTAGAACAAATGTAAATTGAATTTGCTTGTCTGCTATGCACTTGGAACTTTAGGTCAAGAGATAATTATACATGCAGATTTATAAAATAATGTACAGCTCAGATTTCTCTGTGGAAGACATGAGGATATTTTTGTGTCCTATATACAGTTGTATGTACATGACTGTATGAAAGAAAGGAAAACGAAAAAGAAGGTTAAAATAGGGCATACATGTACCTGTATCTCTCTGTGTATACATGTAGTATAATTAATAATCTACATCTATTGATCATTGCATCCTTGTGCCTTATTTTCTCAGCATATGATAAAGTGTGCCTAAGTGATGTCTTAGTAAAGTGGAAACAAGGGACTGCAGATGGTGATGTAGTGATTTTTCACAAGCCTTTAGAAGCACTGGAAAATCCATACTTACCTTTTGTTGGTAAGTAAGTAGTTGCACAAGGTTGTTAGTAGAATACGTTTTAATATATAAAATACATATGTACATTTGAGAGCCATAATAAATTGTAGCTTGGCAATAACAGAGTTGGCCTTTTACAAGCAACTACATGTAATATGGACTCTTTAAGAGGGGTCTACATGGTAGTATTTGTCTGCACCGCTAACAATTTTATTTAGCAGGCAAAGTTTTCTATAGCCTACATTTTCTGTACACGCTTGTCTGTCCTATTTGCCCAGTAAAACATTTTGAGTTTTGCTAACAAGTTCTAAAAATTGGAAGATGATGTATGAATTATTTTGTATAATTGATATAAAATTTGATATCACTACATGTGTAAATGCTCATATCTTGATTAAGTGGAACAGTAACTTTGGTTAAATGACAATGATATAAAAAAATTGGTATCTACACATACACTGTACTCAGTTTGAAAATACAATTTAAATTAAGGTAACTTAGAAACAGGTGAATTACAGGTACAAAGTAAATTTAAATTAGAGTCTCTTTATAGACATAAGAATCAGAAGCTTCAGTGTTTTGTTTCAATGCCTTCTCTCTACAGGAAATGGAAATGTAGGAGTGGTAGCAACAGACGGATCCTTTCTTCATCTTGCTTTAATCCAGCCTAACATGAACTGGTTAAAGCTACCATTCTCTCCTCTTGTGACAGCAAAAGCTGCCAATGTACCCAAGGCAAAAGGTACTGTGATTATATTAGATAGTTGAATTGCACTATTTCCAGCTCTCAGGAGGAACGAAAAATAGCAATAGTAATTTTTTTTTTTGTATAGTAAATAACTGAAGGACAAATTCGAGGGAAATGGTTTTGAGACTGAAATAACAGGGCATTGGAAATAACCAAGTTGGAATAAATAAATGGGGTCCGATTGTATTAAACTCCACAACTGACAAGGAAAAACAGGAAGACAAAAATGTGAGTCAAGCAAAATAAAATATTTGGCCAGGCCTGAATATCCTTTTCAATCTGTTCTAGACAATCTTTCCTATTTGTTTTCTGTTCTGATAACCTTGAAATTTGATGTAAACTTTGACAAGTACTATCAAATTTTCAAAATAACTCAGTCCGCAAAGTATTTGCATGTATTATGAATAAACTGTGTAAACAGGATACATGTACAATTTACCCACAGATAGGCTGCACGCCGAACTGTGTGTTGACAGTAATTTTGCTTATGATACTTTAACTTTGTTTAATTTGTATGTAGCAGTCTGGGCCACAAACTAGCAATAAGCACAGAACTGAGTATTTTTGGTTCACCATCATCAGTTGTGTATCATTTTGTAGCCACCACATTAGTGTTGTGATGCTAGTGCCAACTGCTTACACAGAGAAAATTTACTTAATCTCCAAACAATACCCCATCAATGATCATGTTTGGGTTCATCTGCTGGCTTTGGTGTGGATCTTTTACTAAAGATCCTATTTACTTTAGTTTCTATTGGTGCGCTTCAAGAAGTTTGTAGCTCGCATCTGAAAGTCGCATGAAACTCAGACTGTGTTTGGGTTAGTGTTCTAAAAGGATGTTTAATCCTCCAAGGTCAGTTGTCCTGTGTGGCCCACACATAGCTACCAAAATGGTATTTAAGTATGTGTGATTTCTTAGTCAAGTGGAAGAAATAGAACCAGTAGTTGTTAGATAGAGATTACGCTAGACAGAAGTTAGTTGGAAATTTTAAAAGATCAAAGACCAGATTCTCTGTACCTCCTTGTATAAAACAAATTGCACTGCAAATGTGAAAAATTATAGTTTACTAAATTATGAATTTCAAATATGCTCCAAAGCCTAGTATATTTCGTTTTGTACAAACACTTATTAAAATTATTTTGATCACAACTATTTATTTATTATTACTTTTGATTAACAGAAGCGACAATTATCGATTTTAAGCAAGGATTGGTTCATCAACTGCAGACATACTCTTATGTAAGTACAATAAGAGGGTAAATTTAACATGATCACTGTACGTAACCAGTTTCGTTGATCAGCCAAGGGTAAATTTTGTGATAATACTCCTCCAATTTTGTCCTTTAATAATTTTAGTTTTTATTTGAGAAGATCTGTTGCAGTGAGGCCACTCAAACCATGAACACTTGACACTTTTCCATGCTTTTTTTTGCTGACTACAGAGTCAGGGTTCTTCATGTTAAAGACCGTGTTTACATTTGTACACATGTACACTGTAAAAAGATGAATTCTTTTGCACCATATGAAGAGGATTCTTTCTTTAGAACACCAAACTGTATACTAGAGTTTTTGACATAGTTCAAATTCAAGGAGAGGTTACTTTTAAGTGACTCTGTACAATTAAACTAGTAAGAATGATTGTCCAGTTAGATGGAAATGTAAATTGAACATGTCTGTTAAATTTTCTGACCCAGTTGCCAGGAAGGTTCCAGATGCCATTCTTCTTCTGAGTTGCTCTTCCTAATTAAAAGCTCTTTATTCTCATCATTCTTCTTTAACTGAATTCTTGTTTACAGAGCCACGGCTGTATCATCATCGAGAATGTGGTGTATGCCCATCGGACTAAGTCCTCTATCTTAGTCCAAGAAGTTGTGGTCGTCAACCATGGGGTTTGTATACAGAGCAATATTTTGTTTTTAAAAATTGTGTGACCAATACAAATGTAATTGATTGTCATTTCTTCAGAAAAAAAATTGTTAGTACAGGTACTACTAAGTTTAAGGCCATTTTCTTTTGGACAAGAACGAATCATGCCACACCCCTCAAAACTGTTTGCATGTAACTCCCAGGGTGAACAAAACTTAGTAACAGTACCTCCCTAACAGCAGTTTAATTCAAGACATTTTTGAATTAGGCAGCTGTAGCGAAATTTGTTGAAGAAGAAGAAAGATATACAAAATTAGATTAGCGTTGATTTCCCTGTTTCCCTTAGAGTCAGATATCATAAAGTGCTTTGTTTGGTATATTATTCATGACTGTTGAAATTATTTTTTATATTTAATTTTTTAAAAGTCAGATTTCATGATCAAAGTCAATATAGTATAGATGCATTTTTTTGAAATATAATACAACACACTAAACAGTTTGGTTTTACTAATCTTACTGGTTATGACGACCCTTGATTTTCAGCATGCTGGAATCAAAGTTTTACTGGCTCATGAAGGAGCAAACTCTTGGAAAGGTTCAACAACTAAAAGTTTAAGGTAATTGCCTTGCTGATTGTCTCTTGAATTTAAATAGTTTTCAAGCACCTACTTTTAATGTAATCAGAGCGAGATGACATGGGTGTCAACTCTTTCTTTGTGTTTAGGTTCATGCTTGCTTCCTTTCACCGTAGTGGTCAATTCGCATTAAACTAGCCAAGAAAAAGATGAGAGATGAGACTTCATTGAACACTCCCCTGAGGGGCTTTTGTGGTCACGCCCAAGTTTGCGTTCGCTTTTGCATTCTTGTTTGCGTCGGCGTTTGCGTTGACGACTTTTCGTTCGCGTTTGTATCCACCTTTGCGTTCACGTGTGCTCTTGCCTTTATGTTCGTGTTTGTACCAACGTTCGTGCTCGTGTTTCGTTCCCGTTTGCGCTCTTGTTTCGTTTGCGTTTCGTTAGCGTTTGGCTGCATTTCTCTTTGCATTCGCAGTTGCGTTCACGTTGACGTGGTCCATGTTTACTGAACATTATAAGAAAAATCAGCAAAACAAATGAAGGAAACTATGAAGGTGCCGGACTTAGAAACTTTCTAAGCTAGTTACAGTTACAGATACAGTTTTGCGACACTCCTTATCCAAGGTATTTTGTCTTTCAGCTTTGAAAGAACCATGGACCCGTCTAAAGCACACTACACCCTCTCCCACGGGCAGGTTGCCCATGTTGATAAATCAGAGCGTGACATCAACGTAACAGTAGCGACTTCAAGAGTTCCAAGTGAGATGACTGTGCAAGGACAAAGGTGTGGGAGGATTTTATACTACGGAAAATCTCACTGCCTGATTAAGGGATGGAGGAAACTGGGTCTTTTCCTTTACATCCTGCCTCACTTTATTGGATGCGATGAAGAGAGGACACACTCCTCTCCCGCTTCATATAGGGAAGGGGTTATCTTCACTTCGGATCTCTCCCCCCCCCCCCCCCCTCCCCCCACCTACATTTTAACACCTAAGCCTATTTACGTTTTGTAATAAACAAAAGAACAGTTTCCATACAACGTAAAAATTGCTTAATATATGTGACCCTTTCATTGTAGAATAGCTCTTTGCATGATGATCAAAAGAAACTGTTGCCTTATTCTACATTGTAGTTGCGGCATGTCTCGTTGACAAATTTTGTCCATTTGATGTACTTAAATTTTGTTAATGTGCTTGACATTTTCGTATGCGAGAGAATTTTTTTTAGTATTGTAGTGCCTCTAAGAATATTCTAGCTAGCAACATAATTAACGTGCCTGTTTGATCGAATTTGTTCATAAACGTTTTAGTCCATTTAGCATTGCATTTTTTACGTATGGCTGTATTCCATTTAACATTTTTGACCTTTTACATATGTTTCCGTTTAGCCTACAGTAGGTTTTATATTTAAACTACACTACAAGCAGCCTCATTTACCATTTAGCTAGAGCGGGAAAAATTCGTAGGACCGAAATGTATCCAAAGGTTACAGCTACACAAAGATCGAGTTGAGCGAGAAACAAAAGGGAGCAGTCAAAAAATGGCTGTGCCAAAACATGCACCATTTTCCCATCTTATTTTTCCAGTTTAGTTTGAGTATGAATTTGTTGTTTGTCGTCTATTTCAGTACTGGAATCTTGCGTCACTTGACCGTTGTGCGCACTTCAAGTTTGTTTGGTCATGTGACCAAACCTGCTCCTGCTCCTGTAAACATTGAAAAACTGCAGGAGGAAGCACAAAAGGTATCGAGTAAAGAGTAGTCAATTTCGTTTTGTTTTGTTGTTGTTAACCTGGTCTAGTGAACTCAAAGTTGAAAAACCATTTGTGTCCTATGCGTTTTGTAGGACTGACTCATGCTTACTTCCTAAACATGTTTTCACAAAGATCTTGGTGTACTTTTCGAACATGCGCTTAGGAAGTTTCATTATCACAATTTTTCTTCAGAGGAAAGCCTAAGGTTAAATTTCCAGAATTAATTTTAAGGAGTGACAATCACATATTCTATTTGTTGGTAGAGTGACATGTTTTTCGCTTGAAACAAAAAGTGACTATTCCGGTACGAACTTTCAATTGGATTACATTTTTACTACGTTGTAAATTTCGGTGCTTTTGTGAAATCTTTATCAGTTAATTACTATTTACTGTACTTTTTCTCATCACTTAGGAACTCAGAGCTCTTGTCTCATTAGACAAACCTGAATCATTGAGGGAATCTCACACTACAGCGTGGAAAGAGGTATAGCACTGACATGTACTGCATAGCACTGCCGACAACATCTGGAGATGTGTAATCCCTTGAATTAAAATTAACAACTGCGTCGCAAAGTGGTGAATGGGTGCTTGAGGCATCCAGGAGATACCACTATGAGCAGCCAGCTTCTAGTTGGAGACCGCTCCCATGGCTGGCAAATCCTGGCAACCCAGCCATGAGTCTCCAC
>Ga0126338_10002367_pt1:10000-12931 | contig 12931 bp, 7 predicted proteins | sample OrbCmetagenome_2_FD_92529 | JGI IMG/M metagenome (GOLD analysis project Ga0126338, IMG submission 92529) | Coral microbial communities from Petempiche,Puerto Morelos, Mexico - Orbicella C C metagenome | ecosystem: Host-associated > Invertebrates > Cnidaria > Coral | place... | reverse complement strand
CGGCACCGGGAAACAGCCAAGGCGAGTACATTGTCCTTATTTTATTGAAAGTACGTCAAATGTATCCTTTATTAAACGTTCGAATGCCATACAACTGTCTCAACTGTCGGCATTGTGACGAAACGACGCTTGCTTTTGTGCACAAGATGTAATTTTGGGACTGAATTATTAAACGTTTGCACGGAATTTAGATTTCAGTTGAGACTTTCTGCCGATAAACCTGATGTCGAAATTCCCAAATAGATTCACGAAATTGTATTTGGTACTGCTTTTTATCACTACGATATGTTTCTTGGTAATCTGAGCGATTTATTGGCCAATGTATCCGGCTGTAATGTATTTATACATGTATACAGAAGCTGTAAATAGACCGGAAGAATATATTGACCAGAACCTCAAATAACCTAGAAATACAACGTAGTGATAGAAAGCAACCCCAGATATAGTTTCGTGAGCTTTATTTCGTGATTTCGGCTCAGGGCTAAATTCCATGCAAAGGAACTCTCGAACATTGTTTGAAACAATCGAGCTTGGTTTACTCAGGGCTATGGCGCGCCATTTGTTTCAAAATTATTTTTTAACTGTCGATTGTCATACGTGTTGTTTAGTCACATAATCATTGCATAAGCCCTCCGTTCAGTGTCCTCTTTATCCATTTCTTTCTTTTTAAATTCGATCTCTTGTTAGTGTACTTGATATTCAATCAGTTGTGCTTTATATTCGATCAGTTATTTTTTTCATTCGATTACTTGAATGCGTTGATTTTGTCATCAGTTGTGCTGGACATTGGAATCAGTCGTAAGTGTGACTTATTCTGTCAGTTGTGCTTGATATTCGATCAGCTGTCTGTTTTTCGGTCAGTTCTAAGCGTGACTTTTTCGATCAGCTGTGCTTGCTATTCGATCAGTTGTAAGTATGACTTATTCTGTCAGTTGTGCTTGATATTCGATCAGTTGTCTGTTTTTCGGTCAGTTCTAAGCGTGACTTTTTTGATCAGCTGTGATTGCTATTCGATCAGTCATCTGTTTTTCGATCAGTTGTAAGCGTGACTTTTTCGATCAGTTGTGCTTGATATTCGATCAGTTGTCTGTTTTTCGATCAGTTGTAAGCGTGACTTATTCGATCAGTTGTCTGTTTTTCAATCAGTTGTAAGCATGACTTTTTCGATCAGTTGTGCTTGCTATTTGATCAGTTGTCTGTTTTTGTATCAGTTCTAAGCGTTACTACAGATATAGTTCCAGATATAGTTCTACACTCCCCATCCTCCACCCCCAACCCCAGCCCGGGCTCAAACTGAACATAGAAAAGACTCGACATAAGCAGTTTGAATAATCAATTAAGCCTTTGGATAACATCTCGTTCAACATGAGTACAAAGAACCTTGGAAGAATTCATAATAACTAAGGGTTATTCAAATTCACTCAGGATTTAGAGGGTTAGAATCTGGAGCACTAAACCTTTGCGGGCTTTGTTACATGGGGCGAGTAAATGGAGAGCAAAATAAGCGCAAGTCTTCTAAACTTTGCTACCGTTCTTCGATTTGTTCGGCTACGAAACGTGCCGTTCTGTGCCGTAATCTGAACTTTGGTCGAGGGGATTGACATTTTCTTTTAATGTTTGCATTTCTTCGGCTATTAAGGGAACGTTGATCTCTGGAACTGTCACTTCAACATTGCAGTCTTCGAGAAATCGGCTGTCGGTGCCAGCTTCTTTGAGACGTCTCCACAGAGTGGTCCTTGAAATACAAAGAGTATAAGCAATTCTTGTCCACGAAAAGCGCCAAGACCGCAGAAATTTTACTTGGACAATATTCACTACGAGCCGTGATCTGCCAACTAAACCAGATCGATGAACGAGGGCTTCGGGAAGCCATGAAGACACATAAGAGGAAGAATCGATATCATATAGCTTTTTCTCGACACAATTAATAACTCCCTGCAGAGATTCAGAGAGAATTTTGATCTCCCAAATCGTTTCCAATCCAGCAGGAAGCAGAATTCTGAGCAGTAAATCCTAGCGAGTTGGCGACTCGTTTACATCCACTGCGTACACTTTGAAGACGTTCAAGGAGACCTTCCAAAACACGGTAATCCTGACTTTCACATTCATGAATTCGACTTTCACATTCATGAAGAAAGTCATCAACTAAATTAAAAAATATCGGCCACTCATTCGGTAAACTCATGATCACGGTCCTCCTTCTCCGCGTCTTCTGATCTGCGCAGTCACGCACACAACTGATCAAAAAACACACAATTAACTGATGGAATATCAAGCAGAAATGATCGAAAAAGTCACGTCTACATCTGATCGAAAAACAGACAACTGATCGAAAAAGCACAACTGATAGAAAAAGTCACGCCTTCGATTGATCGAATAGCAAGCAAGCACAAGTCATCAAAGAAGTCACGCTTACAACTGATTCGAATGTCCAGCACAACTGAGGAGAAAATGAACGCATTCGAGTAAACGAATGAAACAAATAACTGGTCGAATGTAAAGCACTACTGAAACATTCACGCGTACAACTGATTGAATATCAAGTACACTAAGAAGAGATCGAATATAAAAAGAAAGAAGTGGATAAGGAGGACCCTGAACGGAGGTATTACGGTTCTTATGCAATGATATAAACAGCTAAAAAATAATTTTGAAACAAACGGCGCGCCACATAGGGCCGTCCAAAGGGCATGCCGGGAAAAGGGAAAAGTCCCTCATTAGTGTATGCTTCTATCCGCCAGGTATGGAAAGTTGATAACTATAAAAGTATGCGAATAATTATGACAGGCGTTAATCAATAGCACACGTACACGCTCAAAAGAAAATAATTTACGTCGAAGAGAAATTCTGAAACTGGCATGATCGAGAAAAATTTGTGAAACTGAATTAAATGGAAATTAAAACTCGTCTCGCAACGTCAATCAACTCAAA
>Ga0126338_10002367_pt1:0-5000 | contig 12931 bp, 7 predicted proteins | sample OrbCmetagenome_2_FD_92529 | JGI IMG/M metagenome (GOLD analysis project Ga0126338, IMG submission 92529) | Coral microbial communities from Petempiche,Puerto Morelos, Mexico - Orbicella C C metagenome | ecosystem: Host-associated > Invertebrates > Cnidaria > Coral | place... | reverse complement strand
TTGACTTGACATTGGGATGTTTTGGGGGCGTACCCATTGTCAACTAAAATATTGGGCATTAGTTTTAGCCTCCCTCCTCCCCTCCCCCTTCCCCTTCCCTCCCCACTCAATCCACCCCATCGGGAAAAACTCGGGAATAGAAGTTTTGGATTTAAGATATTAAGTGGCCTGCAATGACCTCCTCCTGTGTTCTGGGTCCTAGTCATAATTTTCTAGGGACAAATAAGAATCTCCGTCGTTCGTGAGTACGAGCTCGAAAAGAAAAGTTACTCCGTTAGCATGTAAATGATTCTGCTTGTACATGTAGATATTTGTAAGCTTTATAGCCAGAACTTGTCTTTTTTGTGTGCCTAGCCTCCCACGTAGACGTCTTAGGCTATTTTGTGCCTAGCTTATGTCGTATTTCTGGGTTTTAGTTTAATAAGAGATACTTTTACGTTTGTCTTAGTGCTTCTAGGAGCTTCCAGGCCTTGGTTATTTTGCTGCCGCCTTTGCTACTACACCAGGTTGATCGTAGAGAAAACCACCAAAATAACATTCGGAGATGATCATGCCTGGGTATCTGTTGGCCAGTTCAGAGCAGGAAAAAAGCGGTCCAAAGTGTATCCGTAACTCCCGTGGTCTGCTACTCCTTCTACTTTTTATGTTATTTCAGTAAGTGTTGCCAGAAATCCATACCGTGTTTTGTTATAGCTTTATAGCTTTGTGCAGTGCTTTTTCTATACATTTTGTATTGTACACTTTGGTCAATGTTCTGTGTTATCTACTTCTGTGTTACCTACTTGTTATCTTCTTTTTGTGTTGTTCTTCAACCACTCTGCGTCTCCGGAGTCAAAATTATATGATCATGAAAGTATTAATTACACACCAGTGTTATGCATTGACAAAATAAAACTGTTAACTGGGCCTGGGGAGAAATCAATTCTTATAATTAAATGGTGACGATTTTTGGCGTGCCAGTCACGCAACAAGCAATTTATGTAGACCTCAACTTTAAGAGCTTGCATTTAAGTTTCTGCAAATGTAGTTTTACGAAGAGTTGACATTTTTCCCCAATGGGAAAATTTTGTGCCCGTTGTCATGAAATCTCAGACTTAGCTTCTTTGAGACTCCTGGCTACTTTTTTAAAGGTTTCACTAAGGTGTTGGCAGATCTCTGACTTGAGGCAGTGGTTTGAGCCATGGGTGGGGACAGGGCTGGTGTCGACTCTCTTAGGCAGCTTAGCAAGGTCTTTTAAACCTTTCGAATTTTCTGACCGGATGCCATACCCTAATGCTCGTCTGTTAATTGAACCCTGAAACCCCTGCAGACTTCTTTTTCTTTCCGATTTCCACGACACTTTGTTTGGATTCCCTAACCTCAGTTTAAATAAAGGCTTTAAATAATTTTTTTTATCAAATCTCCTAATAACAGCGCTAAGCTCTTGAGCTTACGCTTCTTGTTTTTGTTTTTCAGAAATGGATCTTCCAAAGTGATCTGTTTAGAGGACCAGACAGAATTTCTGCCAAATGAGGTCTGGCATTTCTTTGAGTTAATTGTTACATACAATGGTGTAGCTAGCAGTAAAAATAATCACCATTTATATAACAGTATTTATGGAGTACTATTGAAACAGATGGTTAGTGTTGGAGCGGCCAGTGAGCATTTCGCTTGCATCTCATACCATAGATATGCAAAGGTTTTCAACCTTCCGTCATATATGTTGTATGTCAGACCTGCACACCAGCTGGCACACGCTAAAGAGAGTGATCATTACTGAAAATGCTTCAAAATGCATCTTATCCAGGACGGCTATTATTTATACATAACATCTGAGGGTCGTGATACTTTGGCGGATGAGAGAGAGTCCGAGTTAAATAATTGTACTGGATGTCTCTTATTTGCCTTTAGAAAAGATCCTGTGAGAAAGCACACCCTAAAGCCGTAGTGCTCTATTGATTCTATTCAGCCTGCATGGGGATCCACTCGGCTATCGCCTCGTGTATCCACAGCTACTTTAACAATGTTATGACGAAATTCATGATCAATAACAGGACAGTCGCATGAAAAACGGACGTCAAGTTGTTCAATAGATAGCTCTTAAAATATTTTTGTTAAATTTATACAGGTATGTTTGCCAATTATAATTAGAATCAAGATTAATTCCCAAAAGTAATATTCATTTAACGTAATTGTGAGGTTTAATAAACATATTGGAGATGCTGAGATTCACTTTATGAGCTATTCTTCTGCCACAAATCTGTTTTACTCCGTTTTCAAAGCTAATTTTTTAGCATATAACCACTGGCTCGCCTTTTCTAATTTGAAATTTTCGTTGGTTTCGTAATTTAGAATGTTTACAGAATGGAACATTGCAAATCGAGTCTGTAAGTAGAAACGTCCTCCGTAGTATGCTCCTTTACTAATATAAACATAAGAGAAATATGTGTTCGGCGCGCATTGCGCACTACGTCTCAAACTGAGCGATGAAATTTCAAAAAAGTTAAAATCAGACACCCGCGTGATCGTACTTCCACATGTAAGAAATGGCACGCGGATAACAAGTCAGAAAGAAGAATCTTGATTCTAAACCAAATATTGATTATGAATTTCGCAGGTTTTTCTACAAGTAATCGCAAGTAACAGTGCAATGGACGGAATGATGGAGGAAACGGAGGAAGCTAATGAAAACTACAGTTTCAGAAATAACGACAGAGACGAGTACGATGATGATCAATGCAATCATGGCGGCTGTGATGAAGATGGTCATGACGTTACCATTGCCCCTGTTGGTTTAGCTGCTGCTATCGTCGTTGTAGTAGCAGCTGTTATAGTCGTTGGTGTTGTTGTACGGGGTGGCGGCAGTGGCGGCGGTGGCGGTGGTGGTGGTGGTGGTGGAGGTGGGGGTAACGGTGGTGGACCTGGTGACCTAGATCAATATACGCAAGGTGAGGTTATGCGTGTTAGGTAATGTTGTAGCATCAATAGCTTATTAAGCGCAGTTTCCTTTCTCGAACGAGCCTAATTTATAAGCTTACCCTTGAGTCTCTCTCGCATTTGTATTCGTCTTACACCAATAGTCGCGTATTTTATTTGTGGTTAAGTCTGCGGTCCTTAGTTAATAACAGTCAAGAGAAATAAGTTATTCATCATCCTTGTGGAAATTTAATTGATGAACCAATTTGCATCTTAATATGTGACCAGCAACCAGCAGCCCCTTTAAGAGCGATGATCATGAAAGGCAGAATTGTGAGAGTGCGGGTTTTTCCTCCAGTTTAGATTGGTACTCTACTGTACTGAGTTTTCGCTTGACAGGTTTTGAGACATAAGTGTATGGCGTTAATTATATTTTGCTTTAAACTCACAGATTTTCTGTTCGCGACCCCCGGAATTGCATACCAAGTATAGCTGTTTTTGTACAAGACAACCCAAGACAACGCAAGACGCTTTAGGGAGAATCTAGCACAGCTAAATGTTAATCTGACAGTAACAGTGGTGTGTTTTTTTAAGGGCTGTGTTAAAGTTTGACTTTCTTGCTTCTTTGCCTTCCACCACCGCTACTAGGCTTGTACGTAGTCAGTGATTTTCAATCGTTTTTATATGGTTTTAGTGTATCGTTCAAAGGTTGTAAAATTAACATATAATGTAAGTTGTGAGACGTAATATAAGTCAATAAACAGATTTGACAGATATCGATATGTCGTTTTACCTTTACTAAACATCTTTACCAGCCAGTGCTGTTTAACAAACCTGTTATTTTACGGAAGAAGAACAAACTAGACAGAAAAAAATGCAGCTACCTTTAACTACCGAAGCATGCATACAACCCTTTTTTCAGAACCTTAAAATAAACAACTAAAAGCTCACCGGAAATTTATATATCTGTGGTATCAACAATCACTTTAATAAACATGGTATCGTCCTTTACGTAGGCGTGGTTGTTTAACTCAAATAGAGGACAGAAGGTGGGGCTTCCGCTGGCAATATTGGTTTCTCTTCGAGGCCTCTGGAAAGAAGAGCTGCTGGGAGCAGGCCTGAACGAGTCGATCACGTGCTCCACGTTATCTTGATCTATTAGCATAAATGTGATCTTCTGTCTGAATGGCCAGCGGAGTAGCACATCATACTGACCGCGCATGATAACAAAGAATAAAGAGATGTGCGTTCCTTTCCCTTTTCCATCCCCGTTTAGATAGAGGCGCGCGCACATCTTGTAGCCATGGTGACTAGTATAGAAACACGGACTATAGGTAGATACGTGTTGGCCTGTTATTGCCTCATTTCTTCGACGAGCGAAGTCAGTAATCTTCCATATAAGCACACCATCAAAGCTCGAGAACTGTTCTTGCTTAACATATTCTTCCAGTTCCGCTATAGCAAAATTTCTAGCACTTAGAGTATGCTCTAAATACTCTGTTCGTCGCTGAAGTTTTCTTACTTCATCATTAGCAGTTTTAATTTGTGTTTCTAACCTTTTTACTTCCTTATTTTGATTTTGCATCATGGAGTTTAATTCAACTAAAAGAACTTCATGATTAGCTGTCTTAGCATCCTGATTTTCCAGCATTTGTAAAATTTTCTTTGTCTCAGCTAGAGATAGGCGATGCAATGAAGAATTTAAGGGAGTGCTGTCTGGTACTACGTCATCCATTAAACAACGTTTGATGCTCTGTTCTACATTGCTTATGCGTGTGCCATGCCCTTTCAGTATTGATGAAAAGTTCGAACTTTCACTGATTACTGCATCTACCTTGCGTAATAAACTTTCAATGGTATTACCCATGCTGGTGATGACTTGGGACTTTTCAAAAGCATTGAAATCACCAAGTTTGGAATAAAAGAAGTCTGAAAGTCGTCGGACGAATAAAAGAAGATAGCTTAAATGACGTACTGCTTCTTTATCCTGGTGGTCTCTGCTTTCTTCTCGTTTCATTGTCTGCAAATTAATACATAAGAAATTGCTACTAAATTATCAAAAGGATATCACGCAAGCCATGGATTGGGATACAGATTCATAGTCT
>Ga0126338_10002364_pt1 | contig 12934 bp, 7 predicted proteins | sample OrbCmetagenome_2_FD_92529 | JGI IMG/M metagenome (GOLD analysis project Ga0126338, IMG submission 92529) | Coral microbial communities from Petempiche,Puerto Morelos, Mexico - Orbicella C C metagenome | ecosystem: Host-associated > Invertebrates > Cnidaria > Coral | place: Petempiche,Puerto... | reverse complement strand
TATATATTTAATGGATACTGCTGGATTTACATTATACCCTGATGAGCTTGGTAGTGAAGAATTATTTTATAATAAGTACTAATCCATTGATTAGTAGAAATAATCGCCGGAATGCAAGGGCAATAGGTTCTTTCTGAGTTACCTTGTGCCTCCGTTTCAAAACTAGTCCTCGCGCAAAACATTTCATATGAAAATGAGTTACATTTGACACAAAGCTAAAAACAACTCGGAGATAGCCCATTAAGGATCCCATTTGCGCTACGAGTAACAATTGAAAATTCTCAACATTTAGTCCAGCGAAATGTGCAACAATTGTCAGATATCACAAGTAGAGGAATTTTAAATCGCCCGAGCTTGCATATGACTTCTCTTTTACTATATGACTGAGAAAATTAAGAACACGCCTACATTAAAATATACTTGATTAACGATAAATTTACCTGTTCTCAGCGAACCACGGTCAAGTAATTTTCTCAGTCATATAATAAAAACCAAACCGCCGACATTAGCCAACCAACTTTACATTACTAGATAAATTGCATATTTTGCTCGTTGACTACTAGGTTTGAATTGCATATATGGATACAGAACAAGTGACCAAAGATACCGATAGTTCCCCAGTTAATCATAGCCGTAAAGACAGCAAAGTGAACAATAATCTATATCTAACCGTGTTGAGGCATTCTCTAGGATATTCGCCTTCCAAAGTCTTCCTTCCTTATTTCATGACAGCTCCACAAAGAACTGAAGACAGAGTTGGTAGAAGTCGTCCGTATTAAAATTTCCTTAAATTCTTGAAATTTCATCTTTGGGCGACAACAGCTTAACGAAAATCTTGCTTCTAATTTTCTTCCACATGTCCCTGAACGCTTCTTTGAAATGTTTGTCGTGGAATGGATACAGGAATGGGTTGAGCGCAGAATTCATAAAACCCAGCGCTAGAAGTGCATCGTACAATACATATGGTATAAGTCCTTGCGCGTTGCACCACGTGCACAAGTTCCCAATCATACTAGCTGTTACGTAAGGTAACCAGCAGAAATAAAACAGCACCACAATGAAACCGAGGTACCGGCATCCGCGGACGTTGCGCCGTATTCGTTTTCTTTCCCTCTTCTCATTTTTTGGCGCCAGGTGTGTCATTGGATGGCCTTCTCCGTTGGCGTTTATGTTGTTGCTGGAATTGGATGAGTCATTGGTATTAAGAGACAGGCTTCTCTCTATCTTCAGAACCCTTTTGCGGTGTTGGTGAACGATGGAGTTGATGAATGACCAGAAAATCGCCATAAAGATCATCGGCAACAAGAAATTCACAATGTTCACCGTAATATTGTACGCTCGGTCAGTCCCGAAGTAACAAAAGCCGTTTTGAACAACAGGATTGTCAGGATGCGCCGTCCACCCCATGACGGGAAGGCAAGCCCAGGTAAGAGCATATATCCACAGGCAACTAATTATGAACGCAGCTCTTTTTGGTGGCATGAAAGAGTTGTATCGCAGAGGCATCCTCAACACCAAAAATCGATCTACAGTGAACGCGCACAGATTAATAACAGTGCTCGGCACGGCCAGTAAATACATTGTGGTATAAACATTGCACATGAATTCGCCGTGCGTCCACTTTTGATTTTTCAGGGCGGCATCCGCCTTCAATGTTGTTACTAGACCTGACGTTAACAGGTCTGATATCGCCAGTGATATCACGAAGTAGTTTGTCGCGCTTGTACGTAGTTTCTTGTACGCTATGAAAGCGTACACCACAATACTGTTGAATACAAGTGCTAGAATTACAATAATGATCTCTGTCACAGCGAGAAAAATGTAGAATTTATCCACCCATGTTTCCCCTTCTAGAAACGGCTGAGATGGCTGAATCGTTGACGACCCATTGAAATAAGACGCGTTTGAGTTGTTGGCCATTTTTACACCTGTTCACTGGCTCCCTTCACCTGAAAGAACGAAGCATGTTTCAACCAACATCAGCGAATTAGTTTAAATCCAAATCAGTGAATCGTAATTCATTCCTTATCACAATTTTCTTTAGCTGCGGCAAATTCCCTTTGAAAGATATAGTCTGTAGACACCATTGTTGATGTTTTTCTCTGTACATTTGCCGACCCTAAGCACATATTATACATTCAAATGAGCTTCAGTTGTCAAGTGGTATTGCCATTTCAGTCCAAGATTACGTTTGCTGTTTTTCCTGCTGACAATTCGGACGTAAAGCACACGAAAACGAGTTTTTGAAAACTGACAGATAATTTACTGCGTTTCTCGACGCAATATCATCAAGTTAGAGTTTTTTAGATAAAACCCTGTGTACAGAGACTAAAAGAGCATTAAAACTCTTGAAAACATCAATTATAGGAATAATAGTTTTCACTCACTTAGGATGTTATTAATCTTTCCACGAAAATCCGATTTTTGGCATAAATAATTTACGATTATTAATATATCACAGACGTAACAATATAAATGTTCCAGTTTAATTTGCTTTCATGCAAGGAAAAACCTATTTCTAACAGACTAGAGGTTTCACTCAAAAACCCCTTTCGCAGCTTTTAGCGGTTATGTTTTCCATCAGCACATTCAGTTAATGGAACTAACTGACTTTATAAAATCACAGAAAAGTAATGGATCATTGATCATTGTTTCGAAAAACATTCTAGAAAATTCCATACAGATATTGACTGTAAACTCTAAATTGGTTTGAAGTAAATCGACTAAAACGACCAAGAATACGTTTGTGACGGTAAAAATTTACAAACTACAACCTAACACTAACCATGAAGAATTTCCCGCGGAAATAAAACATGACTGACGCATGCAAATACAGGAGACCAGAGAGAAACATAAAAAGCTAAATTAACACTAAATCAGTGACTTACGTTCAAGTTTCTGTGATCTAAAAGATTTCTAAAAACGTTTTAATTCGCAGTATAATAGGCAACAGAGGGTAATTTCGGAGGTGGTTAGCAAAACTGGCGGATGCACGTAGTCCTATTAAATTTTGCATTGTAATTACAAAATTCTCTGCGTCGTGACATTTAATATGGTTAATAGAAACATGAAGTACCCTCTCAGGTTAAATTTTTCTAAGTTTTCAAAGCGCGAATCCTTAGTACGCAGTACAACTCCAGTCTTCGCCAGTGATCACGTGACAACCGGAATAAGACTTCTCGCGCAAGGCGGTATGGTAAGACCGGAACAGAAATATTTCTAAGCCCGCATCGGTCCACACTCGTGCTTAATACGACCCTTGCGCTGGCAAATGCACAAACATGTATCGCTCAAAAAAGCATACATCTCTCTATCAGGCTTGATATCAATAGCTAAAGCAGCGGAAAAGTTCCTTTATGTAAACTACGTTTGTCGAGCTCAGAGCTACAATATCCTAACTGCCTCCTGTGCCAGTTTTAGTCTAGTTTTGAACAGAGAACGTTCGATTTTAGACTTTAAAAAGCAAAGCAACAATGGCTTACAGTCGCATCGAGCGAGCGTAAATTCATTTGAAGTGCTTTGTAAAGTGGGTAAAAGAATTCAACTGAACTGAATGATCTGTTTACCTGTATAGTAAGACGTGTGCGGCATTTTAAAGTCCTCATTCACCGAGTAATCTGCCGTCAGGTACTTGATCAGTCATTCATGCAAGATGTATAACTAAGCACCATTTGCACGTCGCCCTTCACCGATATAAGTAAACATAGGAGCCTGAGATGGAATATATCACTCTAAAATGGAAGGTAGTTTCGCTGGATTTGAAAGACTGTTCTCGAGGACATACCTAAACATCTTTGTGGAACAGAACGACGCCATATCAACATATCAATGTACGCTTTTGACCTTGCCTCGAAAAAGTGCCAAGGTGAAAATGTGACAAATATTGTAAAATTTCCGCTTGAGAGAAATTACAAGTGCATAGGAACAGCTGAGAACATGAACTGAACTAACATAATGGCATACTCGCACGGATGGAAAGTACTTTAAAAAGGCCTGTGAATGTACGGCTCAAGAGCTCTATTTTAATTGTCCAAAGGGCACATATTTAAAAACAGCATAATAAACCGGCTATCACATGAAAGTACTCCTCAATAGTTTTCGCTTGAATGGTCACACACTAGGGTTTCATCCATAGACTTAAAAAGTTAGAACCACCTTGTACAGCATAATAAACAGTACCACATGAAAGTACTGCTCAATAGCTTACATTTGAATGGTCACACACTAGGGTTTCATCCACAGACTTAAAAAGTTAGAACCACCTTGTACAGCATAATAAACAGTACCACATGAAAGTACTGCTCAATGACTTTCATTTGAATGGTCACACACTAGGGTTTCGTCTTCAGATTTAAAAGTTAGAACAACCTTGTTCAATGCAGAAAGAGCTGTCTAACAAATATCATTTGAATGGCCATACTTCGGAATGTTTCCAAATAGACCATGATGATTTAGGAATCTGAGATAGATCATAGCTGTAACTAAAGTAACCGCTCATATTCACACGATTTAACAGTCTTACCTGACTTCTGGCGATGATAGCTTTCACGGATGGTTTTGAAAGTCTCCTTCAGCAAAATCTTCCACGTTAAATTTTTAAAGCAAGCATGAAAGGCAAGTAGTAGCACTAGATGCAAATGATTGCGTGAACACTAACATTTTCATAAATGTGATGTATGTTCCGTCTTGGAACACTTTCTGTTTTAAAATCCGCCCTACCGGAACACCAGCTGGCCGTAATTACGAAAGGAAATAACATCTCCCATTGGCCACAAAAAGCACCCAGGAATCTAACAAGGACAACTATAGGCTAATGGCAATGAAAGGAACGAGCCAGTTTGACAGATAACCACGCGAACCTAAAATTCGTCAGCGGCGCCTTTTAATCTGAAACAAAAAATCTCCACATATTACGCTGGGATCTGCCGAGAGCCTTTTATTAAAAAGAAAAAGAATGTTAGTTTTGAATTAAAGTGAGCTTTGAAGACCGCCTGTTGATACGATACTAGACGTGATAAATATCCATCAGTCTGTGAAAATTTCGTATCTACCCCGTGGGCATAAAATACAAACACATGGACGATTAGAGCGCGCTAATAACTAAATTATTTCACGGGCGGATAACTTATTTTTCAGTTATAGAATCGACAATGGCAAATTACGGGGCCGACAAAAATAAATCTCAGGCTAAAAAGTCATCGAATTGTCACGCGATGTGAAAAGTCAGTTTTCTCGCATTGTCAGTTCATAGAATTTGCTAAAATAGTGAAATTAAATTTGTGAAATGTTTGTTTTTTAGTCATGGCTAGACAGAAAGTTGAATGACTTGCTAAAAGCTAAAGACAAAAAAATAATTGATTGCAAATGACAGGTAATACTCAACGACAGACAATCTCAAAATAATAAATTTTACAGGTAACCAGAATATTTAAAATATACACAAGTGCACGATTTTTTTTTTTTTCGACGTTTGCCGTATTTTAATAAACTGCGTTTTGGCGAATGTTGCGTAGTAGATCGTCTTGCGATTATATCATGTAACGAAGGACATAAAAAAATAAAAATCTTTTGAGACCACACAGATAAGAAACAGTAAAAAACGTGATGAAAACTCTGTCGTTGAGGGCAAGCTTGTTAATTTGCGGTCTTTATCTTGTGAAAATCTGCAATGGCCGCTAGTTGTACTATTACCTTTGGAATAAAATTAGCGGTTTTGCTGGCAATTTGCATTTTTATACCACAAATAATTTTAGTTAGATTTTATCATTGATGTCAATCCTGTAAGCATGTTAGCAATAATTAATTTCATTTTTAGACAGTATATTGCAATTTCTGTGTGCTTAATTCTGCATAAAATCCCGGAGACTTTGGAATCTTCCAGAACGGATTCGAACCAATGTATGATTTGAGACCAATAGTATGTTGTGGGGATTTGTAGTTTGGCCGGAGAAAACCTGCCGTTCACTTTCAAAATTGTGCGGTCTTGTGCTGATTTGTTTTTCCATAAACTCGGCAGTTTTCAGATCTTTTTAAAAATAGAATGGTTTTATTGTTGTTACTAGAGAATAACTGCCCATTGCAGATCTCCGGTGGCACTGTTCCTCATAATTAACCATGTTACTTTCCACTCCCAAACACTGCCAAAAAAACGCTCATGACACATTAGGATAGCACCCAGTAACTATCATTTGAATCACAATTTACTCAGTAGGGCTCCAACGGCAAATTTAAAAGTAACATCTACTTTTATGGATGCGAGTTTTATCTGTGGGTGTTCCGTGCTAATGTTGACATATTTTCCTTGCAGGAAGTCCAAGCTTTAATATCTTCCTGCTAAAAAAAAAGTGTCACGGTATTGTTTCAAAGACCCAAACTTTCAACATTGTAATGATTGATGGGAAATGATATTAAGAAAATTTCTCGTTTTTGCAATAAAACCCGAATAAAATTCTCAGACCACAAGGGAGATAGAAATCTTAAAGTTAGTTCTCCACACAGGGAAATATTTTGAAACCAACACGCTTTTAATAGTACACATCTTAAATTTGTCGCCCTTTTTAGAAAAAAACATGCTGCGAAGTAAAGTTCTGTCGCTTTCACGCTATAAGATTGACACGAAATTATCTGCTAAATCAAATTAACATGGGTGTGGAACCCACAACTGTGAATTCATTAAATTAACAAGGCAAATCTGCTATCTGGTGTTAAGAATCCAATGAATACGATTGGACAAAGTCGGAGTGTATAGGAGTGCTATTTGAAAGACACATTTTCAAAAATGTATATGGAAATATAAGGTATCTTAAAGGTTTGGTTTTGGAAAGGAAAAAAGAACTATTTTACTTTTCTAGCTCGTTTTGGTTTTCTAGTAAAGCTTGTACAATTTTGGTTAAACTTGAAACAGAACAGAATTTCCCGTTCTGTTTTATTTTTGCCGGTTCGCGCTTGAGGCGTTGTTAGAGTAGGGAGGGTGGAAATTCAATTTACGTAAACGCAAAAATACTGTTTCATTGACAAGTGATAGTTGTCAAATTTTGTTACATTTAATTTCCTTTCATTGATCGAAGTTTATTTGTGAATGATAAGTTTTCCTTGTTGTTTCCCATCTGTATCTGCACTTTTCAAGGCTTTCGGCTATTTTTAGAAACGTTCCCATCCTTTCATTTCCAAAATTTCTACGTTGAATTCTTTTTAATTCTTGCAATTTTATGGTCACTGTGCGCCTTACGATTGGCCCAATTTTTGCGAATCACTTGAAAATTAAGAGCGTAGATGAAAATAGCACCGCCTTAAAAAGTTGGGCTGAGTTTTCTTAGACGCACAGTTTCCGATCGAATCTCGACCAAATCGGCGAAATTTCTCGATGAAACGATTAACTATAATTACCCATGATACCTTGCGGTATTATCGCAGGCGCCATTGTTCGCTTTGCTTTTGACTGAACCGGCAATCGGCAACTTCAACAATCGGTATGTGAAAAATATCGGTTAAAGGAGCAACTAGTGGGAACTGGAGTCGCTTGCCACACCTTGTTATACAGACAAATTCCTAATTCCTAAGAAATATATAACATAAAAAAGCATTTCGAAAAAGACCAAAAAATTTGCTGTTTCGACCAGGAAAACAAGTTTATTCAGGGCTGGAATAGCCCAATTTATCCGTCAATTGATTAGGAATTTATCTATTACGGATAATTAATAAATACATTGATTGATCAATCATTAGATATATCATTTAGCGGCGAACGAAAATTTCTCAAAAGAAAAAAAACCCATCAGATTTCATTTTAAAATAGCATCGAGGGCAAATAGCACCACTTAACTAAGACATTACTAGCGCTGTTTTTTTCTTCTTCTTCTTTAGCTTAGTTGCTTTAACCCGTCACCTTCTTAGTAGCGTTTACTCAATTTTCCATCGAAAAAACTGGACAGGAAACATCTTTCAGCCATATTAAGGGGAAAATATGCGGGGTCGTGAACCAGTTCGACAGCATATGCATTAAATACGTCAAGACTGACATTGAAGTTATTGTCTTCCCAAGCTCTTTATCGATATTTTCTTTTTGGCATTGTCCATGTACGTAAACCATACGAAAAAGAACACAGTTTGTTTCGATATGAAAAACATGCTTTGGGAAGACACATTAACGTACAAAAATCCGAACCAAATCTGAAAAAATAACGCAGATATCTCTTATCACAACCCGCCGAAACCAAATTCCAGTTGCAATGTACGTAAATTGAAAATATCAAAAAATCGAGTTGTCACGTAAATGTCAACATTATCAGCTGCACAACGATAAGAAGAGTATGTCAACTGTATAATTTACACAGAACTCATTTTTGAAAGTAAGCGAAACAACGGGCATCTTGTTTTGCAGCACCGATCGTGCGAGACATCACGTTTTGCCTCTGGCGGGCCTTTCCCGCCACATTTTTTGCGCCGAAACTCCGATTAAAAACCTTATATGATGCTGGTTTTTATGTTTTGTTGTTATTGTGAGGGAATGGAAAAGATTCCTATCGACCGCAATCCATCGGTTTTCTGTCACGTGCCGCATGGCCTCAATTACGCATTAACTTGTAACAAATCAATGGGTTCCATCGATCAATTTGTAGGAAATTGTCACCGCAGGCTTGGCAGTCAAATTTATTCAAAGCATAACAAATTTCGTATCGATTAAGGAACACAGAAACAAACATAAAACACCTTAGTTCATTCTACTTTCGAATTATCCCCTGCTATGGGGCGAATTTTTGGACACCGCTAACTTTTCGGCGAGTTTTCCAATCCGCTAAAACGTTTTGCAACTACCACAACATAATCCTTTAAATGCTCCTGCTTTTAAAAATGTTTGGCAGGAATGCAGTTTTTTGTCGATCGAAACGAATTTAAGTCATAACAAAATTCTGTCTCAAGAAACGCTTGTCCCCTTCCTCGTGTCGCAAAATCCACAAAAACCTAAAAAGGAAGAGTCAAATCCTCCAAATTGTTGATTTAATGCATGCTTCCGTCTGTTTTGGAGGCCAAGATAATTTGTCATTCCATCCTGCGTGTGTCATCGATAACTCTGGGCGTGTGCTTAGCTCTCGTCAAGCATTTCAGCTATGTTCGTTTTATCTCGCGCTGTAGCTTGAAACACGCTAAAAATAGCTCGACATTCGCTGCACAAGGCCTCCTTGTATGTCTTCCCACATCACAATCACTTTCAACCATTACAACTGAGGTCTTAACGCGAATTTAATTGTTTGGATTACGAAGAAATGTGTTTTTATTAAAAAAAATTAACGCTCATTGATGTGAACCTGATAGCATAGTGCAAATTACTGTCCGTCAAATGTTGTGACTGCTGTTATTTCATGAAGTGATGTTTCATTTTTGTCAGACAGTCACACTCGGCTACGTCACATTTTCGAATCCTTTCCAATAATGCGATTAACGGCGCATATCTAGTTTCGACCGAGAGTTTCACGAAAGCAAATTCAAGGAGAGATTATCCAGCTCTGTTTCCACCAAAACAATTACTGAAACACTCACACCCAAACTCGCGAAAGTCTCGCAAAAGCAAGCCTGTGTATTTTGATGTCACAGGTGGCTTCGGTTTTTCGCGATGTCAAACGCACCCGATAGGGACATAACTTAAATTATACTCCGTGCGATACCACGAATATTTCCCTCGTAAATTTCGCAGACACTTTCCGCGTAAATCACAACTAAACGTTAAACACGGAAACGAAAGTTATATGGCTTGTCTGGTGAATTTGAAACTATATTTTCATTTGGCCTCCGTATAAATTCCAATAAGAGGTAGTTCTTCAGTTAGTAACTTCTGCGTGTGGGAGTTCCATCGGAAATATCAGAGCTGGCTGAGGTGCATGCCTGGCTCAAAACGTAAGCATTTGCTATATTTCTGTACCACGAAATCATCACAGTCTAAAGGACAATTAGACAGCTAAAATACCTTGAGCACGCTTTGGAGATGCCGTTCAATCCGTATTTAATGTCTACTTGTCAGGCATATGCCATGTTTCCATGCAGCCAACGTTCTAAAGTCCAGTATTTAAGAGAGCAAATCTGTCGTTAAACTAATACCTCAATTTTCCGTGTCAAACAAGTTAACCCAGCAGAGAAGAACCATCCAATGGCTTCAGTTCGTTATATTCCGAACGAAAGGTCTTCGACGTGCAATGTCGTATTCGTTGTTCTTCTTGAAGTGGGCAAACGACATAAAGACTTTGTCACTTTTGAAGGAAGGCAGATAATATCAATACAGCACGCAAGAACAGAAAGTGAGACTTTCACGAGCAATTAGTTACGATATCTGTCAACCGATAACGAAGAAAATGGACAAACACCATTTTACACAAAACAGAAATAAGATTGTGAAACCATAACTGACGCAAAGACGATTTCCATTGATTTTATCTACCACAAAAGGGATTATAAAAAAAAATGTTCCGACAGCATCCCTTCATTAATTTACTTGTCAGTTTGGGTTTTGCTTGAATATGTAAAATGAACGTCTAAATAAATATGTTGTTATTGGATTTTTCGTTCAGTCTGACTAAAAGATAACAAGACGATCGAGAATGTACCCTGGTTCCTTGAGTTCACGCCCTTTGTCCTTTAAGATTAAGTTTTAATAAGCTGCTTTCCTACAGATAGAATAAACCAGGTAAAACTCACTCAGACAAAAAGGAACCAAATACAGCGTTGGACACAAATATACTTTGTTTGCCATTGAAACTGTTATTTCGATCTTCACGATAACTGGCTTGATCCATGTACAGTGGCGAAGAACTGGTCAGAACTCGGCCGAAATATCCGAAAAGGGGCGTCGACATATTAGATATCATAATGAACATTTCAATGTAATATCGTTCGTATATTTCTATACACTTTAATTGGCAAGCTTAAAGACCGAGTAAAAAAAAAAGAAAAAACATCTAGCGGTATACCTAACCATTTGATTGAAAGAGATTTTTTTAGTTCACCGATTTGCCTTTCCAAAATCGAGACTTTTAACTCTTGTACGGTGTTATGCGATATCAGAAGTATTTGGACTTCTGATAACCCGTTAAACCGGTTTCCTGCACAGGATATTTGTCTCTCAGGTTATTTGCTGTATTCCACTAGGTGGGGTTGAAGAAAAAAGTGTTTCACTTTGAGAGTGCATATAGGAAATATAATGAATCTGCCTACACTGAAGGGCTGTTGACACAAATCTTCAATTTTCTCACAACGTCTTTTACTTTTAACAGTGCACGCAAAAATTGCTCGTTTCTAAAGTTGTTACCCTACAAAAAGACAAGTATTGAATAGTTTTTAGTAACGAACATAGAAATATATTTCTTTCTTATTTCAATTGAGCGTTAAAACCAGAGAATGAATGATAATCCAAGACGCAATGTTCATAATTGTGTCGAAATTCAGACAACAACTGACAGTCATATTTCGGTAAGAACTATACTATCATCAGTTAAATACGGTTTTAGGAACAATGAATACAAGAAAAAAAACTACTAATGAGAAAAGGCAAAGTTCTCTGCTGAATTTGAGTCCTTTGTTGAGGGAAGGTGTCCGACGTTTGATGTAATATGCCTCTTTGTATAGCCGGAGAGGATTCCTATCGCTGTAGCAGCGAAGGCCGTACAGTAAGGCTCATTAGTAAGGTCAGATAAAGGCGCATGAAGATAATCGAATGAAAGAGGCTTAGATTTACCCAATTAATAAAGATTTTTTTTTGCAATTTGGTGCTGTGAATTACTCTTTTCGAGGAAAACTCCCTACACATAGCCTGTGCGTGGCAACATACAGTGACTGAAGGGTTAACATGCCGAGAGGGTAGTCTTGATGTAGTACCAAATATTCAGAAATAACATAGAAGAAATACATGACAAACAGCTCAGAGAATTCATGTTTTGAGCTCGAGATTTGAGCTTAACGTGACGACAATTTAAGACCTAGGCTTTGATCCTTTTTTTTCGGATATTCACACAAGTTAAGCAGGCTAATTCCAGCGTCACTTCCTTAATGAATAGATTTATCCCAGGTCTGATATCACGACCAGATTCGATACGACTTTTATAGACCGGTAAACAAGTATATAATGCTACAGCTGCAGATGATAGGGTGTTATTATGGCAGTAGAAAACAACTCAAAGCAAAGCAGAAAATGATAAGATATTACAAGTTATAGGTTCAAATGTTGAAAGACGAAAACTAGGTATGCCAGACAACTGTGTATGGGCAGAGTATATCGAACACAACACTCTATTTCTGTACATTCTGGCAGTTTCGCAATGCGACGAGAAGATATTGCAAAAGGTTTTCAAATGAAAAAAGGATCACAAATTATTAAAGCAAATCAGTGTTTCATGTTTGTAAAATCCAGGTCGACAAAAAAATCTATAGTCTTTGATGATACGATTTTTTAAGAGATACTTCACTTAGCAAACAATGTATGCCATTCATTTCCTAACTTACGCTTAACTTGGTCAGATGGATGTTTGGTTTGCTTCTTTCACTGCTGTAGTACAAGATGGCAATTCTAACACAATCAAAAGCAATGGAGGAAAAACTGATCTACAATGAGAGTACCTACATGACTCGAGTAGATCATTCCTTCAAGAACTTGTTTTCACGAAGCAGTAAATAACAGCGACATTCAGTTTAGCAGAACCACTCCCCTTCAATGGTCCCTGAGCGACACATGTGGTACGGTAAAATTTCTGGTCTTGTCATGCAAATATACGATTCCACCATTGGATAAACAACGGGGAACAAAGGGAAAGAAGTGGCTTATCGCCCGGCAAAGCTTATTAAAGAGGGCTGTTCAAGCGAACATTTGGTGAACAGCTTAAAGGTGGGTTGAACCAGACGTGAAATTAAGAATTTTAACGACATAGATAACTATGGTCAGATAGGCTTGCAT
>Ga0126338_10002362_pt1 | contig 12937 bp, 11 predicted proteins | sample OrbCmetagenome_2_FD_92529 | JGI IMG/M metagenome (GOLD analysis project Ga0126338, IMG submission 92529) | Coral microbial communities from Petempiche,Puerto Morelos, Mexico - Orbicella C C metagenome | ecosystem: Host-associated > Invertebrates > Cnidaria > Coral | place: Petempiche,Puerto... | reverse complement strand
TTTTTTTTTTTTCTGTATTTGGGTAGCTGCACTATTGTAAACAACGCATTGTATATTCTTTAGGTATAATTAGGCTCCGATTAGTAATTCTCATTTGTTGTATGTAATCTATTGTAGTTATGTCGTATTTTTTTTTTTTTATCTTCCGTCTTTAAAATGCTTTTTATTTTTTTTTTTTTTTTTTTTGGCTTTTAATTTCACCTCTACGAAAATTAACATTAAGTACGCCTCCAAGTACAAAACGCTCCTTTTTGTGGAGAAATACAGCTACTACTGAATTTTCTTAGAAGACGTTCCCGTGCTAACATGTTATTTTTGTCTAGTTACCAGCTGGTAAGCTCTTTAAATTTTTCATTATTTGCCTCTTTTCGTAATTATTTATCTAACGTTTCCAAATATTTCTCTTTGGAATAGTCGGCTGTCTGTTGTTTTGTAACTAGAATTATTTTAAAGAAAGAACCTTTTTTATAAGAATATTGTGTTTTTCAGGCCAAGGCTAAATATTCGACTCATTTTTCTGCCAATTTAAGGCTCAAAGTATTCTTGTGAATATTCTTAGATTATTGTTTATTTCAACCGAGAGTTAAGAGAATAAAAAGTGAGCTATCCCAATGCAACGTCAGATTATCTGTCCTATCATGACAGTTGTCAATAAAGCCTGATGTGACGCATAACTTCTTGCAGAAATTTTATTAGGATTCAACAAACTGCTAGTGATGTTTTTGTTCTTTTTCTGTCTTGTTTTACCGTTTTGAGAAAGGAAAAAATTGTATTGTATTTACAAACTTTCAAAGCACAAAATTACACTCTTTACAGAATCTCAGCCTCGGGTTTAGATTTTAGTTAAACAATTTATAACTAATTTTCAGCTGGCATTAGCTTGTCAGTCTCCGATTATAAAGCGCTTTTTATTACCCTTCTTTAAATAAAGTGATTTAAATTATTATAATTACACGTAAAAAGTACCTTCAGTGTTTACGACCTAATTATATTAGCGTTTTTTACGCAAGCCTGTATGTGCAATTTTTTTTTTCCTTTTAATTTTACCTCTACGAAAATAAACATTAAGTACACCTCCAAGTACAAAACGCTTCTTTTTGTGGAGAAATACAGCTACTTGTAAATACTCCTTTGAATTTTCTTAGAAAACATTTCCGTGCTAACATGTTTATTTTCGCCTAGTTACCAGCTGGTCAGCTCTTTAAATTTTTCATTATTTATTTGTCTCTTTTCTTTAACTATTTATCTAACGTTTCCAAATATTTATCTCTGGAATTGTCAGCCGTCCATTCTTTAGTAACACAATTATTTTAAAGAAAGAACACCAATTAACTTGATTCGTTTGGGTCCACTCTTTTTTATAAGAATATTGTGTTTTTCCGGTCAAGGCTAAATATTCGACTCATTTTTCTGCCGATGTAAGGCTCAAAGTATTCTTGCCAATATTCTTGTGTTTACGAACTACTTATATTGTCGCTCAAAATGCCATAGAAGCGCCCGCACCATTACTGCTAATTTTAAAACTAAGAAAGGTTTGCCAATGTTTTATGTTTTTAATTCGGTTTCTTTCACGCAACCGTAATATCGTTTGGCTTTCAGTTTTACCTCTACGAAAGCTAACATAAAGTGTACATCCAAGTGCAAAACTCTCCGTTATGTACGGACTTACAGCTGCTTATAAACATTCCTTATAATTTTCTTAGAAGACATTTCCGTGCAAACATATTCATTTTTGCTTGGCTACTAGTTTGTCACCCTCTAATAACTGTTTAGTCATTATTTGTCTGTTTGTTGTAATAATTTATTTGAGTGGCGTTTGCAAATAATACGTCACTTAGAAGCTCTCAACTGCCCAATCGTTTGTAGTAAGAACCATTTAAAAGAGAGAACCCCAAACATCTGGTCCAGTTCTTAAAAGAAACCGCTTGCAACAAGAGCCTAAATTGTCGCAGAAGAGTTACAACAAAGACCAGAAACGTTCGCTGAAGTAAGCCTAGTATTGTAGTAGATAATTGGCGTATCAGACGGATTATGTTAGATAGATGTGGTGTAGTCGCTGCGGATACTCGTGATCATGAAATAAGTATCACGGGTTTCTTTTCCATCATTTACCTCACCGGTACTTATTCAGATATTTCCTGTCCCAATATTAAGATCTGCACATTTTGGAGAAAGATATTAAAACCAAAAAGTAGGTAGGTAGGTAAAGTTTGCGTTCGAACCTGGTGTCCCATCATGCAGGCTGGCTTTTGTAGCATTAAGCTAGTAGGAATCTTTCCACACGCCCCTCGATGGGATGCTGCTGTGCATATTTATACTCCCCCCCGCCCCCATGTTTTGTTGACAGACGATCAGAACGAAAAAGGAAAACCACTCCAACCTCAGTAGGTCAGGCATGCTATATGCCCAGCATAAAGTTGCTACATTCCAGTGCTACTAGTTGTGGTTGTTTATGTTCAGTATTCTCTCTCGTCAGTTGCGGAGATATGAAGTTCACTTTCGCTACTATATTTCTGTCCGCCCTCATCTTCAATCCAGGAATGAACGCTGAGGGAAGGGTGACCCAAAAAGAGATGAATAATGACCCATTTTCTTTTATATAATTTCATCTGAAGATGACTTTCTTCGATTGAGGTTAATAAAACAATTGTTGATTGAACGAAATGTTCCAAATTGACTGCCATAACAGTACACCCCGTCTAGGGTAATGTTGCCCCTCCACCAAGGGGGTCCAAGAATTTAGGCATTCCTTATACAAACAGGGAAAGGTAATGTTAAGCTTAGAAACATCAAAGTTGCATTCCAAGAGAAAACGCCCTCTGACATTCTTCAGACAGAACTGAGTCTTGAATAGTCCTCCAAGAACAGTCGTCATCAGCATATCTCTTTAAAAACAAAATTAAGTCCACTTGAATCTTTTTTTTTTTATCCCCTCCTTCTCAATATCGTTTATTATTGCCGAAAGTGTTACTTTATTTTCTCCTTTCCATATACAGTTGAACATAATTTTGCCGATTTCTCCAGTCACAGCATGTTTCGAATAAGAATAATTAGTAGAGTCAAGGAAAGATAATCTCTTAAGTTTATAAATACTATCAGTAATGGAGCTTTTTAATTGTACATTGTTGTTTTAGTTATGATGGTTGCCTAAGTTCATATAATGATGTATTTAGGTTTCGTAACATACTTTTATTCATATATAATATTGTCACAAGCATCTAATGTGCGTAGGTTTCATCCTCATTATACAATCAGTCACAAATGAAGATAACACAATTTTTGTTTCCCTACATCTATATTTCGGTCGTATAGACCGGCCCTCTTCAGGGTTAATCGTTCACCTTGAGTAACACTGGTCTATCCGGCCGAAATAGAGGTATAAGAAAAAAATATTTGTTATCTTCATTTGTGGCTGATTTTATACATATATAGATATATTATATTTTTCATTTCGTTATTTTCGTTTTTATCCGCGCTTAATTAAGTATTTTGAACGAGCGTTTAGCTCACTAGACGATACGTAGGTAAATAAATGATTTATTGATTAATTAATTGATTTTGGAATAATGAGAGACTTGATGATCTGACTCACATCGTCGGTAGAGTGAAACTCTTTTTCACAGAAGACATTCAGAAAACGCGCAGGCATTTTCGATGTGATTTTCATGATCAGCTCGTATTTCATACACCGTTTCTGATCCGCTACTAAGTTCCTGCATTTCATTTAAGTTAAAGATGAGGGATACAAAGAGTGTACACATAAACCTAGCAAACGAACACGTAAATATCATAAAATAGTATATTCAACTGAAGTTTCTGGAGTGAGAATCATTGAGGCAGGTATCACTTGTAGTCCGTGAATTGAGCATAAAAAGGAACACACAAAATGTTATCTTTCTGAGTTGAAAAACGGTTCTTGGATTGAGCTTAAATTGTAACCTTTTCCTCAAGTTTGTATTTAATGTTCTGATTTGTTTGTAGGATGCCAACCTCGGAGCTCAGATGTCAATAGCTGACCAGCCCAATCAAGACGTTCATCTGTCTCAAGAAGATCCCGCAGCGGATTCGACAGATGAGGAGGCACTTCGCTCGGCTATGCCCGTTGCCTGCAGGGCAAGTTATGGCGTAGAAATTAGCCTGATAACCGTGGAGGAGAAGAAAAAAGGTCAAAAGAAGAGCTGCGAAGACATTTGTCACGACAAACAATTGACTTGTTTGGGAGAGTTGGATACGCCTAGAAAGAAGGGTAAGCCTGGCTGGAGTTCCGAATGCAACGAGAGCGGCGGTGCCACAAGGAATGTTATGAAGTTTTGCTGCTGTCAATCGTAAATTGTGAGTTCGGTCTTACCAACGAAAGAGGTTCCTGAAACTCTCTAGTAAGAGCAAATAAAGATGTAATAACCAGAACCTAGTTTCTGTGTAATTGTTCGGGAAAAATAAAATACTAAAGTCTCTCGGAGTTTTGGTGTTTTAGAAATGGAAACTTTACTCGTCCCTGTCCAACGCTACTTTGTCGCAGGTTATCTGAGAGTTTGGTTGAGAGTGAATTGTTTTTTGACCCAAGAGCACTCTCTGTCACGATCAAGACCCAACGCCCTTAAATGTCCCATTTTGGTGATCACGCGTACAATAGCTGATTGCACGTTGTCGTTATTTCACTACAAGTACCAGAATTCCTATCCGTTTATTCTTTACCATTTAAATTTTGAATTTCCAGTCAGGTTTAAATAACAATTGCCCTAGTTAGCATGAGAAACAGTAAAAGTGAGATACAGACCAAGGCCAGTAGACAAACACAAACATGACCATCGATTGGGCATTTTTTGGAGCTTAAGTACTCTTGATAAACTAAGATAAACAACTTGAAGTCATAAGACTCTTCACATGGGCAGTCGGGTCCTAGAATCACAAGACTAAATATAGACAGTTGGTGATCACGAACCAAAATTCTAAATTCGAAAAATTCTATAAGGATTATTAAGCTTCATAGAACTGTTTCAATCACAATTTTCGTCTCATTTTGCCCTCTGGCGAGAGACGTACATAATAACCCGGCGTAGTCAATCGAATGTTCGGTAATCGAACTCAATCGAACTCAATCGAACTCAATAGCTCGATTGAGTTTGATTGGTTTCGGTGATCGAACTTAATCGAACTCACCCAAAAATTTACCAATCGAACGCAATCGAACACTTCAACAATCAAACGTAATCGAAGTCAATCGAACATAATCGAACACTTCAACAATCGAACATAAAACCAGTTGTATCTGGTTTGAAACGAAGCGTTGCGGTCTAATAAGTTATTTATTGGCTTCTATTTTAAACACGGGTAGAACAGGAAAGATGTCGGACAGAGCAGAAGAGGTGAAACTAACCATTTTACTGTAACACTCGCCCGCAAAGGGGTCACCTGAGAAACCGTCACAGCACTTGTACATGAATTATACAATTAATGAAATACAATGCTATGATATCGTCGTCAGCTCTAATGTTTGGCAATTTATTTAGCGACATATGGTCAGCTGTCACATTTGACCATTATTCTTTATAATCAAGACCACGGCATTTGTTGTGAAAAACAAAGTAGTACCTGGAAAGTGTATTCCGTGAATTTAATGTATCTATCTATCCATCCATCCATCCATCCATCCACTCACCCATTGAAAGTAAATTAAAAATAACAAACAAAACTTGGCATAGACGCAGAGCCTGAATTATGAAATTGTGCAAACCAAACCGAATTTCCCTTTAGGCAAACGAGAAGATTTTCATGAACGCAAATCGAATGGGAGCTTTAAAATTTGCTTACGGGCTAGTGTTTAAGCTTGTTCTTTTGTTTACGTTTTGAATTCATGCTGAGTTAACGTCAAAACATTAAATTTTGAAGACCTACTATTTTTGCGAGTCTCTTCACTGGCATGGACTTTGACACTATGATATATCTGTCTGTGTAAAACCTCGGTTGTTCATGAAAAATGTTGATTTTAGCAATAGACAGAGGTTGAAAGTCAGCTAGTTAAATCATTGTGTCGGTGTCGAACGCACTCATGATCTTTGATTACTACTAGTTAGTTATACTTTTATGGGAATATAAGTATATTGTCTGATACTTTGTAATTAATTCACTCAAATGTGACCAATCACTCCACGGCACGATATGATTCTCCTGCAGAAAAACACTCTGTTTCAATGTCCTTTGGTTATTCTTGGAGAGCTTTTTAACGATCGAGGTGAGGAAACAAAATCAGTTCAGCAATCATTTAGTTATTTACACTTAAATGAGATTTTGACTCAAAGTGTTTGTTTTCACTTATAATTATCGTTTATCTAGAAACACAAATCAATCAAGCTGCAAAGGTATAGATTTCCTTATCTTAAACATAGGTATAATTACAAAATCATGAGCGTTTCAGGATAAAACGAATGACGGACTAGCAATTTTAACCTTAACTGCTCTATAACTGATGTTTGGGCGGATTTATGAAAGAACCATTCGCACAAATGTGTCAGTGGGAGTTTCAGAAATTATCGGTATCAATTGCTTATTCAAACGGTTTCTTTTCTATATGATATTCCATTTATAGCAGTCACTTCAGGGGGCCAGAATTCAAACTCTCTCTTTCTGTTGAATTCTAAACTATAGATCTTAACTAAGTAGATTGAAAACCCTGCTTCATTTCTACATCTTTTTTTTTTTACAGCGGAGATATGAAGTTCACTTTCGCTACTATATTTCTGTCCGCCTTCATCTGCAATCCATGCTGAGGGAGGGTTGATCCAAGAAGAGGCGAATAATGATATTTCTCACGTTGAGATTAACAACGCTAGCGTTTGTTAATTAAGCGCAATGCCCCAGTTGATTTTAACGTGTGAAACAATGAGTCTGGCAACCTTTGGTTGAGTTTGAAAAGAGATTTTGACGTGCGCAATCAAGACGTTTATCTTCTTCAAGACGATAGCCCGGAGTATTCGCTCTACGACTTGGCACGGCAGGCTCTTCACATGGCGGCCGCCGCTGCTTGCAGAGGAAGTACCCTTACAGGAGGAAGTAGTCCCAATGTGAACACAGTGCTGAGTAGGAACAACCGTGAACCGGAAAGCTGCACACAGCTTTGTGCCAAAACCTACGCTCACAGCTGTGATGCAGAGGTTTCTGTCTACGGAAACCTAGGTAAGGCTACTGAAAATAGGCAGATCGTGGGCTTCTCTTACAACTACATTTGTGACAGTGATGCGCACTGTTGGGGAGAAGGCATGGGATTCACGGAAGGTGCCTTCAGCTTCTGCTGCTGTCGCAGATAAATACTCAGTTCGGTGATAAGTTAATAAAGATGGTGAATTTTAAGCTCGGTAATGAAATGTGAAGGTGAATTAATCAACATGACACGAGCGTGGGACAAAGAAAAATTCTGAGTCCCCGACAGGACTCAGTTCGGTGTTCTCAACGAAAGAGGTTCCTGTAACACATCTTCAGTACAGTGGTATCAGAAAATAAAGATTTTACAACCAAAACATGATTTCTGTGCAATTTTTTGGGCAAAAGTTATGACTACAACCTGAGTTCGGAGTGTTGTCGTTCCAAGGTAGGGTAGTTTACTCATCCCGCAGGTTACCTGAGAGTTTGGTTGTGAGGAAAGTGCTTTTTTATCCAAGAATGCTCTCTGACCCAATCAAAACCCGAAGCTCTTAGATGTCCCATTGGGTTATCACGCTTACAATTCTTTCAATCACACTCACTCAATCGGTTCTTGCCCAGTGGCACACAAGGTCTCATTTCGCTAAAACTGTAATTATTGAATTCATTTAATACTCAAAAATAAAATAAAAGCTTTGAAAATATGACACAAGCGCAAGATAGTATACTATAAATGATTCTGACCTTATGGGTCCACCTTAAGAACAGCCTCCATCTGTATCTGTATCAGTTCATTACCTTTCCAGGATTAAAGCAATCAAAACGTTTTTGAAAACTCAACACCAAACAGAAAATTACCTTGCCAACTGCAGGACCAGGCTGGGAATATTATAAACGAATTGCTCTCACTCTTGAATTTATTGTGAGTGGTTTAATTAAATAATTCATGCAAGATTACATGATGTGTATATCGCATAAAATTCTCACTATGGCACCTCTTATTACTGCCAGACTATCAACGTCATTGAGATACAATTATAAAACTAATTCAAACAATAAGAAGTTTTACAACAAGAAATAACAACCGCTCCCACTTTGGGTTGTGAAAACCTTCGGGGGTTACTCAACCAAACAACTGATTCCACGCCAACTTCTCAAGCGGTTAATCGTGCGTCTCCTCACTCTCCTGTGGTGTAAAACGACACATAGTATCACAATATGCTTTCAGTTTCAGTCGACGCATGAGAGCAGATACACTCTTTCTTTTCTAATAAGAATATCGAGTCTGAAATTTCTAAAATTTTAAGAATATTCTAAGAATAAACCCGAGGCTGAGATTTTGAAAAGAACACAATTTTGTGTGTTAAAAATATGTAGATACAATACAATTATATGTTTTTGACTCTTTCTTTCTCTAAACGGCAAAGCTCTCCGGAAAGCAACAAAAAAGCAGTAGCCATATGTTGGATGCTAATAACATTTCTGCAAGAAGTTATATGCGTGATATCCCGTCAGGCGGCTGTTTTCAAAATCACTTCAACACCGTGATCCAGACACCATATACGTTCGAAAACAGAAATGTCATACGCTATAATCTAAGAATATTGACAAGAATATTTTCGGGTTAGAGAGTTCACGGGCTGAACTAACCTGGTGGTCAAACGACTTGGTTCCTTTTATACGATGGTTTTCAATTTCTTGGTTATTTTTCTTCAGTTATCTTGGGCGTCTGAAGATGCCAACTTACAAAACGGATTTTATTCTAGACTAAAAGGACGAATTTGCCTCAAGCAGGACTCCGTGGATTGTCCTGTCCGAACCCATGTCCTTTTTTTTAGGCTGCGTTACCAGCGTTCCCTAACAAAGAGCTTCATCGAGTTTTTGCTCTCGCTCCAATTTACGCGCGGCCACTAGAATGCGGAAAAGCCCTTCGAACGGGAACGCTTGCTTCGCAAGCGTGCTTCCAATCCGCCTCCGCCCCCACGACTGGGCTAATGCGAGATGCACGAACAACGTGATCCCGTTTGAGTTCCCGCGCAAAGCCGTCTTTTCCGCGAACTTTTCCGTGACGTTCGCTTCAATGGCCAAAAGAAACTGGGTACGAAAGAGAATCCAACATGGCGGTTGAAACGGATTTTGACACCAACAGCAAGGACAAAGACGCCATTTATGATATCGCTTTTCTATTTCTTGAGTTTTGAAACATAATTTACTTCGTCTGGTGGCTCTTGGGTGCAAGGAAAATAGCTTCAGTGGCTGCAAATCACAAATCACCACGTTATCGACTTTTAAAAAACAGTCCGGGAGCCTGCAATTCCCAGCTAATGAAAGACCAACACCAAAGGTAAGGTTAAGCATGAAAGCTGTTGCTTTAGGAAAGGTTTCTTCTTTTATCGGTCTTTCTCACTTGTTATTGCTTAAGTAAGCATTTAACTTGGTTGAAATGATTAAACTCCAAGTGCGTTGCACTAGCTCCGTGCTGGCCCAACCGCGGGAAATTCAAATTGCTTGCCGTTTTGAACAGAAATATTGAAGAGTAATCTTTTTTTAGTTCAAATGCACAAAAGAAAGCTCCAATCCCTTGGAAGATCCTCATAGATAACACTAGGGGTGCTAAAAAATGAAAGAAGGCACAAAAATTTTGATTTATCACAAAGGGACTGCAAGTGATTTGCATATCTTTATTTTTCACGTGCAAGCTTTGAACTTCTGTAGACCTCTTGTTTTTTTCTTTCTGAAATTCAGGGTTCTCATAACATTTTAAGGCAGCTGTTTACCTTAGCTGAGTGGATCCACAGACTACTTTGACACGAAAAAAGTTTACATGAATAGATACAATGGCCACTAAAGTCCTTTGGTTAGCAAACTGAGTGATTTCCCACAGAAAAAACTGCCATTTGAATCCGTAATTGCTCGCTATAAGCTCACATTGCAAATTATTTTACCGTACTGTGGGTCTCCAATTAACCAGTGGTTTATAATTATACCTAACTGTGATGAATCTATAGATGTTTTACTTCATGAATAATTCACAATTGTGACATGGGCAAAGTGGCAAGGTTCATGTCAGAGGAGTAGAAGTTTGGGGGCTGAGGTTGGCAATTAAAATGCTGCTGCGAGACTCGTTTATTGGCCCCTTTCCTAAATAATTAGCCCCTAAAAAAGGTCTTCAGGGGCCACTTTGGTCCTTAAGTAAAATTTTCTGGCTGAAACACTGCACCAAGACTTAGGTCATGTGCTATTGGGATCAAACAATTCTGGTTGTTTGGATTTTTCGTGTTCTATTGTGTGATTATTTTGCATGATTGTAGCTCGCTTAAGGACTACATGTATTGCTAGGAATTACTGCATTTCAACTGAGAACAGTTGGAAAAGTGATCTATTGAGAAACATCAACTGTATCAGCCCAAACTGGTTGCAGTTGAAATGGTCAATCCTAATAGAACACAACCTTAAGGTACATTTGGTGTAATGCTGTTGGAGTTACATGTGCAGTTAACATGTATGTTTGGTGGTGTCAAACTTGGCATGACTGCAGCTCAAAGCCTGACCCATTTGGCTGGATAATAATGGTTGTGCACTCAGACTAAAGTTTGATTTGTGTGTGTGTGTGTGTGTGTGTGTGTGTGTGTGTGTGTGTGTGTGTGTGTGTGTGTGTGTGTGTGCGCATTATATTTTTGTCTGCTGTTTTATTGTTTATCCATGGAAAGAACTCTTTCTTTACATGTACTTCAGAGTCCAAAATAGAGTAGAGTTGAATGTGACCAGTCAGTTTTATAGCACTATTTTGTTTCATCAAGCTACATGTACATGTTCCAAACCAGTGAAAAATTTATGCTATAACTGATTTTCAAATGCTTGTTTCATCATAGGTTTTTAAACTGAAGACAGCTGAGAGTATCACAAGACTGGAAGGAAAACACCTCAAGCATGAAAGACCATGATACCTCCTACAGTGGCTGGCTGGAGAGACAAGATGTCAAGGTAATTAATGATATCAGTAAACACCTAAATATACATACATGTAAAGGAAATTGAGTTTGCGCATGACATTTAAAAGTGATTATAATTACAAATGTAACTTACAATAAATAATATTTACATTTATATCATGATTTGGTACACATTGTACACGGCATGCATGTACAATCATGTATCTACTGACAATAATTCTATTATAATAGCAAAAATTTTTTGCAGGGCTTTAATACTGTATTTTGCTCAATACATTTTGTAATATCTTGATTTGCAAATTTCCCACATCTAAATGTAACAAAACAGATTTATTCTCCAAATTAGTACAAAAATTGATCTAAGCCTTTTATTTATTTATTTATTTTTTTGAGCAGATTAAACTAGTTGGGCTTTAATTACACTATACATTGTAGTTCTTATTAACTGAGCTTAGTTGGTCTGTATGAGAGAATCTTGACTGAGATCATAAGTACAGACCGAAAGCAGTGAGATCTGTACACATGACCAAGGTCAGGATTCTCCCATACTGATTAACTAAGCTTGGTTATCTAGATGTTTATTGTATGGCGCAAGCAAGAACAATTTAATTTGTTTAATGTAACTGGTTTGTACTAACTGACATTTTGCTTGCAAACAGTGATAAGCTAAAATTTAATTCTGCCAAAGTTTGCTCATCCTCTTTACTTTTTTTTCTCATCAGGCTTTTGGGCACTTCCATATTGAAATTAAATAAATGTTGTTAGATGAAAATAGTCAATGATTTTGCATTTTAGTTTGCAACTTTTTCAGTGCAAAACATTACCAGTCTAGATGCCAGTCTAGATCAGTGTTGGAAATCAGTGCTCGCCCACTCGCCAGTGCGAGTGCAAAAAGGGTTGAGCAAGTACAAATCATTGATCACTTGCCTGTTTGGCGAGTGCAATTTTCATTTTTGGAAAGTTATTTAATAAGCATAAATATTGATAACACTCCTTGTTATTTTCCATTTTGGCAAGATTATCTCTAAACAAGAACTTACCAGTGCTTTTTTAACCTTTTTTTATCTTCCGAGATGCCCAAATAATTTGCCAATAATAGTATTCAAAACTAGACACAAGGAAATACAGCCTTCCTCCAGTGATAATTTACACAACAGTTTCATGTGTATGAAGTGATACTACTGGTGTCTAGTTGAGCTGACAGTAATTAGAGAAGATGGCACACGTTTGCTTACTAAGAAATGAATTCATGTCATGAAAACTTTATTTCCATGCAGATTTTAGTGTAGCATGCAAGTGCTAATATCTCCGAACAAAGAAACTATGAAACAAAAATGCCCTATGCTTTCGAATAAGTCTACGTTACTATGAAATAATCAACAATATTTACAACAAACATTCAGCAAATTTAAAATACGAAGCATTTTGAAATAAAATAAATTGTCTAATTTTTCATGACCTGTAAACATGAGCGTCCGAATCATCTTTTGGACCCCTTTTTAAAGCTACAAGTCAAAGGAAATTTGTTCGTTTGCTCTCAGCTACCTAGCTAGTTTGACATATAAATAACAAAACTGTGTCCGCGAATTTTTTAAGACTTGAAGATAATTTTTTCATTGAAGGAAAAGAAAATTGTCAGTCTTCCACGTGCAAGTTGCTACTCCAAATTGTTTTGATTCTAGGGATATACATGAATTTGGTAGTGTCAGCTGTTTGTTTAGCTGTGTTTTAGTGAAAACTACAGAAATCATCAATGCGAAAAATTTCCAAGGCATGTCAAAAGTTGATAATTAATGCCCAAGTCGCTAGTGGAGGGAAGGTGCCTATGCAGCCCAGGGGCTGTAACC
>Ga0126338_10002361_pt1 | contig 12937 bp, 11 predicted proteins | sample OrbCmetagenome_2_FD_92529 | JGI IMG/M metagenome (GOLD analysis project Ga0126338, IMG submission 92529) | Coral microbial communities from Petempiche,Puerto Morelos, Mexico - Orbicella C C metagenome | ecosystem: Host-associated > Invertebrates > Cnidaria > Coral | place: Petempiche,Puerto... | reverse complement strand
ACTTGGTTGGATGATACACTACGGGTACTGTAATTATGTAGTTCAGATACTAATGAAACAGGTAAATTAGGTAACTTATCATGGTGGAAATAATCATAAAAAAGCATACACATGTTCAGTTTAACAATATCAGGAAATTTCAGAAAGCGTAACGATGAGTAGTGTGGAGTTATTAATTCCATTAAAGCAACATCATTTAGAACACGAACCGCTTTGTTTTGTAATTTTACGATTTGAGACAATGGAGTGTTATAATTATTTCCCCAAAGTGTACAACCATAGGTAAGGTAAGGATAAATAAGAGAATAATACACACTAATAAGTGTTGTGTTTGATACATATAAAGGTTTGTTTATGTGATTGGATAAATGGCTCTGTTAAAATCTGGGTCCTCCAAATTGCACAGTAAACCTATAAATTCTGCCATGCATTTGGAATTGTCTCAGGGATAATAATTTTGTCCTATTCTATTGTATTTGTCAGAGTGGATAGCTTGGGTCGTCAAATTTGAGAATCGTTTTGCACTAAGCCTTCTCTTCAAGACCTGCAATAAACAGTTAATAATGTTCTTAGTAAAACGTTTCTGATTGGCTAGTTGCAACCCACCTTGCTAAACTTTCTCGACTTTCAATTCCTGAAAGTTTTGAAGTCCATCAGACTGTCACTGGTCTTGCTGTGGCTTGGCAAGATCTTCTTGCAATTGGTGACATTTAGACTCTTTTCTGGATACCTTGAATCCCTTTTATAATATGTACAGTAGCAGTGTTTGCTTTCTAAGATTATTTAAGCTTGTTAAAAACCTAGGCTGCCAGTCTTTCCTCTTTTGCCTGATTTTCTGGTCTAGAATACATCTTGCTCATATAAAACCTTTGACCTAGGGGGTCCTCTGTCGATGTAATCTATTTTTAGCAAATCTGGGCAGCAGTCAACTTAAAAAAACACACTACATTATGTCGGATAGCTCTAAATCTGAGCCCACAATACATGTATGGTCATGTGATACTGGTCAGCGGATACCTTGATTTGACAGCTGTCAATTGACCATAACATAGTAACTGATATCAGATGTATGATGTAAACCAAGGCTACAGTACATGCCTTGGTCAACCTATTAGCTAGGTTATGGCTGCCATGTTGTGCACATGATGTTAATTATGTTAATCGATAAATCAGCTTGAGATGATTTTTTTTGTCAACTGTATGTGCATGTGCTGCAAAGCTTTGTTGTTAATAGAGAAAGGCCAGGGAATGGCCAGGGAATGGCCAGGGAATGGCCAATGAATGGCCATTCTCTGACCATTTTCTGGACATTCTTTGTTCATTCTCCAGCCTTTCTATGGCCTTTCTCTCCTCTTGCCGAGATTGGAAAGGAAGACAAATAATTTGAGCCAAATTTGTATTTGTAGTTTATTTTTAGACTTTAATGTGCTGATGTGTTGTTAAATAAAATAATGAGAAACTTACATGGTGATCATAACCTTCTGCTACTTCAAGTCTCCTCCTGCAGTGCATGCACATGTAGCTCTGTCAAGGGCGTTCCCCCTTCAATAGGATGTAAAAGCAACTACAGTATGTGCATGCTCCAGGGAGTTTAAAAGAGAGCTTTTGCAGCACAGAGACTGTTGCTCTTTGTAGTTTTTTACTGACTGTAAATTATCATTATAATTATACTGTACATTAGTGTTAGTAATACAATGTAATAATTGCCTTTGGGATGCTGGGATGGGATGCTCTTGGTGCAGTGGAGGTGGAGTGCTCTCACAGCTTCTAGTCCAGTAGATTCTTATTGTTGGGCCTTTCTTTTAACACAGAGGTGTTTCCAGTTCGTGCCCTGCCATCATCAGGAATCATCCCTCTGCTTCAGCAGTTTTGTAACAACAAAGATAAAGATGAGCATGGATTTCCAGTGCATCCAAATGCCAGGTAGAATTACTTGTCCCTTGTTTTGTATTCTTGTAATAAAAAAGACTCTTCACTCTCTCTAGAACAGTTTTGAACTCTGTCTGAATCTCATCATATCTTTTTTTGGTCACCAAATCTCCTGGAGATGAGGGAAAGTGTTAAATTTAAAGTGGTGAGGGGTTAATCAGGAATGGAATTTTTTAAAACAGTGGTCACTTCTAAGAAGGAGTTGTACAAATTTTCCTGGGCAGTACTTCATGTTTCAGAGCCCAAAGGTATCAAGGTGGCAGTTTGTAGGCCACTTTGCCCTTGACTCCATTGCCTTACAGTCAGACCAGTCAATGGCTATTTTTAGGAGAGACTCAGAGAAACAGAGTTGTAGTACACAGGAAATTAGGCTCCCATAGTTTGACAGAAATAGCATTTCATCGAAGTTGTTTGTGTTTGACATACCTGTAACATTTGCCTTTTTGTTCCTTCAGTATAGGCACTGTTCTGGATCACATTGCAGACATTTTGTCATCACCTGGTCTGTCTACTGCTGATGACTTGAAAACGCTGCCACAGGATTATGACGAATTTCACAAGAACTTAAACAAAATGGTTTCACATGCTCAGAATGTTGATAGTAAGTCCATTTCTTAAATGATATAGATTGTTGTAATGTGTCAGTGATTGTCATAGAGAGCAAACAACCTTTGTGCTCTACAGACTGGGTGATGTTTACCTACGCAGGGCTTGAAAAAAGTGTCGTCCAGTCATCTGGGACAAGTAGATTTTCCTGCTGGGCAAGTAATTTCATTCCCACTTGCCTGTTGGGCAAGGGCCCAAGCAAGTCACTTGCCAACTAAATAAAAAAAGTAATCTAGGACTTGCCAGGGCAAGCAAAATTTGAGAGCTGCTTTTCCAAAGTGCAAACTGGAATTTAAGTTTTTTTCAAGTCCTGCTTCGTGCAAAGACCTGGAATTACCTCTGTTGAATCCTGGATAGCCTTGTTTAATGCCGATTAAGCTAATCCAGGATTTAAGTGAGTATATGTAGTTTGATTCCACTTTTGTAACTTTTCACTGAGTCCATTTATTGTTTGCCCCTCACTCTTAAGTCTCAATATACTCCCAGACTATACAAACAATTAGCAGCGGAAAGCACTTCAATCTTTACATCAGAAATCAGGAATACCTCAAATAAAATTTTAATCTTGGTTTGGCCAATAAATCTGCCTTTAAGAAACTCAGCCCAGGAGATTTACTTTAAGACCACAGTCTGGGTAAAAATTACTTTTAATTAAATATTCCAGCAAAAATAATTAACAGTTACGTAAAATAATGCTTATATTTTGTTGTCGGAATGCCATGTGCAACCTACTGGTACTCCTGTATGGAGTAGGAGGAAATGTTGGTTGAAATCACAAATCCACCTCCCAGAAAGAGTGGTCCAACATCCAATTATGTCTTGGAGTTTTCAAGGTTACTGTTCAGTTTTCTTATGGTTATATTTGACGTCTTTGTAGACTTCACAATAAGGGAAATACTGACTGATCCCAGTGAAGTACAACAGTTTATGCAGAACTTGTCTATCCCACCATCTGTGGCTGAAGGACTACTTAACTCTACTGTGAATTCAAGAGAGGTGAGATTTTTGTAGGTAAACCGTCAACAACATGCATTTACCCAAGATACATTGTACATACTGTACATGTACTGTTCTAATTTTCCTATGGACCAAGGTGTATTTGTCCATAATCTCAAATATCTCTTGTAGAATATTAATGAATATGCACATATTGTAAGATGCCTGTTTGAATCTTGACCATGGTTACTTTTAATTGCCTGTGGTTTCCACTTTTTAGCTAGCAAAATATGTTGGTGTCCATGGAAAGAACATTTTGAAGCAACTTCCTTGGTCTGGGAACCATTCAGTGCCTGGTGACAACCTTAACAGATTTCCAACACAGAGCTCCTCACCTGGAGGAGCTGACCTTCTTGGTCTTTTGCTTTTTGGTACCATGAGTAATCTTATGGGTGCTGCACCCAGACCACCATCACCTCCACATACACCTGCAACCAATTTCACTATTCAACAGGTTTGTGTACATAAATTATATATCAATGTTTACTTCAATTTACAAGTATGAGTAGGAACTAGGGAGGGTGGAGGGCGCGGTCGAGCACAGAGCATTTTGTTGCATACACTGTTACAGTAATACATCAGAACAAGCCATGCAGCTACACATGTGCCAATGCCAGATAAATTGTGCTACAATTTTTGCATAAAATAGGATGATGACCCCTCTTGTGGTACCCACTTACATGCAAATGCTTTCTCTTTTAGCCTTCAGACACTACTAATGTGCAACCAAATACTTCATCGTGCAATGTAACTGAGCTGGAAAGAGTCTTAGTTTTCAAAGGTGCAAATCAAAAGGTATATCATTTGTTGTTCATAACTAAGGCAACTAGTTAGCTACTGTTATTGACAGTAGTAAAAGGTATTTGAACAATCATGTACTTCAATGGAAAAAAAAGCAATTAGTGTAGAAAGAAACTTGACAGTGTCTGGTTTATACAGTAATTAGAGGTGCATGTAATAGAACCATAAATGAATAAAATTTAATACTAGTGTCAGTATTAATAGTTTGTAATCAATTTGTATTTTATTTTAGGAAACACTCCAGCATTTATGCCAGCTGACACCTCAACAAGCACAGGTTTTGGCTTCCTATCTTCAGAATCGTGTAGATCGTAAGGCTGCTATGCAAAAGGTAGGCTAGGTTTATGTGTATATTTACCAACAGTGGGTCATATTGCTGGCCATTGATCTGATAACTTTGAGTAAATTTGTGAAAACTGTAGTTAACGATGAAATTATACTTGAATCACTTGAAAGTTGTAACATTTAACTATAAATACAATCTGTAATTTAACATTATTATTGTTAAGCTTCCATAGATCTGTATTCTTGTTAGGATCTTAATTTGACTTAACTGATTATTTTGCTCTATATTTGATACACACGACCATAATTTTATTAATTGTATCCTTTAGATGGCTGCTTAATTTTTTTAGCCGTATGGTTGTTATAGGCAGCTAATACCATATTTGTAAACTTCAAATTATTCTTATTGTTTCTTTCCTTTTTTGGTTGTAAATATATGTTGTTGTTGTACATGTAAGTTGCATTAAATTCTTCTTTCCTTTTTCCTTTTTTTTGGATGGAGGGGGGACCTCACAAAGGGGAGCTTAGCTCACTTGGAATCATGATAGATCCAAGTGCACAAAACAAAATTAATGTACAGTGGGATCTTGTGTGTAATGTTAATAATGTCAATGTCAATAATTCATCTACACAAAAAAGTAACATTGCCTACATTTTGTATATTTTTTAGCTGAATGTAACCCGTGAGGATGTGATTGCATACAACAAGTCATACACAAAACTCAGAGGAGATGTAAGTGCTTGAACTTGCTTTTTATTTAGCTACTCTGATTCTTATGGGGACCTTGCATTAAGCTAGATGTGAATACAGTTGCACCTCTATTAAGTGGCAACCTGTTGAGGGGTCACCCACCTGTTAAGTGGCCAGTTATCTAGGTCCAAAACTTTTGTAAATAAAACCCCCCATTAACTGGCCACATCTATTAAGCAGCTGCAGCCACCTTTTGGTGGTCCCGATAAGGGTTTGCTATTGTCCTTTCCCTCAAGTTGTTAAGTGACCACCCAAGATTTAATAGAAGTATATATTAATTATAGTTATGTACTTTGACTTTGTTTTGGAAAAGGCAATGACAGAAAAAGGGTCTGAGGTAGAAAGCAATTAAAGTTTATATGTTTATATGTTTATACTGTGGTAGACTACATTTGTGGACATTTATCGGAGTCTTAACATGTATTTGTACCCATAAAAAGCCTTGATGAGCATAGTCAGGTTAGGGTGAGAACAGTGTCTGATATTTCAGTTTCTTTTCCAATTTTCAGCTCAAGAATTTGACTGAATTTGTGCACTTGGTACAGAAGGGAGTGGAACTAGCACAACTGCTTCGCCTCAACCTCTCCTTCACACAGCACCTCGAGAACAAGACTACATGGCAGAGAAGAAAGATTTACCTGCGGGAGATGTGGAAGAATCTTGGTCCTATCATATGCGGACCAGATCCAGATGCCCAGCCCAAAAAGAAAGTGATAGATCACATGTATGACTATCGGTGCCGCACATCGGGTTGTAGAACGAGAGCAATGCGCCTTATGCTCTATCTCCTTCTGCACAATCCTAAAATAGCGTACTCTCCAAATGGCACCGCTGCCGACAAAGTCATTGAAAAGGTGATTTCAGTTTGCTGTAGACGCTACTTCATCAGTTTTGGGCTGTGATATAATGGTTTTGTTGTAGTAGCTGTGTTGTGCTATGTTCAAAGGGGCTTGTGAACCTTATACATAGTCCTTGGCACAATGAAAGTGTATTTAAACTTGGGCTAACAGAAGTTCACAGCTTCTAGTTGTAAAAATGCAGTTTCGTGTTAACTTGTGAATAATAACACAAATATTTTTTCCTGAACTGCTGGGCCTACCGCCTTGTGAGATAAGCAAAGTTTTGCTGCGTTGTTGCTGCATGTTTGCCTTACAATAGGGTATTAAAATCTCGCGAGAAGTTCAAGCAGTCGTATTTACAGTTTTTTTAAGCTCTCACAAGGCGAATGTCTCGTTTCGCAAAGAAAGTTTCGTCTTTCGAGACGAGACTCTCGTCTCACTGACTCTTGTCTCACGAGAGGGTGGTAACTTACTTTTGAGCGGTACTGTATCAGGCGATAAAGCAAAATTATGGACAGTAAAAGAGTACTGAGTACATGAATGCATGTCTTCACCTCAGTTTCTTGCTGTTATGTTATGGCTTTGCAAGGGTTTTGGTTTCATAATTTGCGTGAGAAATGGAAGAAGTTTTGATGAACTGAACATGCTTTTTGGTCACTTACAAGAATTCTTTCACATCCATATAGGCGAACAGGACATTTTCAGACATCGAGAAGCTTCAACACCTGGCTGAAGATTGGTTGAACACTTCACAGAAGATTCGTAGAGTGCTAAAGCTAAATGACTCACAGTACTATCTTGGACTTGTACTGAACAGTAAACACAAGTGCCTTCGCCGTCACAATAACATGGCTCATAATTTAACCGGATACAAGCCCAGTGACTATTTCGGGTATTTCTTCCCATGTTAACCTAGTCTGTCCACTTATGTTTATTTTTTTTTCTACGTGTGATTTTTTTCGAGCGCCCATGTGTTCGTTTTTTCTCAAATCCACTGCGGTGAATACTTTTGCTTCCTATCCCGACAAACTCAAGACAAAGTAGAGTGTGTGGACAGGCTAATGTTAACCATAGGGGTTGTTGTTGTTGTTGTTGTTGTTGTTGTGGTTATTTTTCACATTAAAATTGTATATACTATCAAATGTTGTTCGTTTTACGAAACATGTTTCAGCGTACAGATATATCCGTTTATAAATCAAGTTACAGTTTATTTCCACAGAAATGCTATGAAACAAAACACCTGTCAACCTTGTCCAAGAACAGGTGGCCTTTTCGAGCTGCGAACTTCAAAATAACTGGGCTCATGTTCAACTTGCTACACAAGCATGTAATACATTTTGCATATTTTCCTTTTCAGGCAATATCAAGGTCTTGACGAGCTACTGACCCGAAGTTGTGACAACACCAATCCCTTGATTACTCAACTGGACACCATTGACAATGTGGCTCGTCTGTGGCTGGAAATGGCCTCACATCTCAACCTTAACATCTTCAAGGGTTTCAAGGACGAGAAGTCATTGGTGAACTATGCTCTGAATATTAACAACTCAAGGGGAGGAGACACCTCCAAAGTGGTTGCAGGTCAGTGTTACCTGGTTATTATAGTGTCTCTGCATGTGATTGTATTACAGGGTGATTAGGTTTGAGACATTTGTTGTGAGAATGGCTGCTAGATGAGAACAAGTTCATGTAGCCGTGTGGAGACAAGAAGACTGGGAAAACCTGGATTGAAGCAGACACAGTTAGCGCTTGCTTGTTGACAATCCAAGACTCATTGCGTCCCAAAATTTACAAATATTCAACTATAGATTTTGGGTGCATTTTTCACGTGGAAACAGATTGCTCCTAGGGGAGATAGACGAAAAAAGGAAAAAAAAACATTCTCCTCGAGTTTGGCGTGTTCTTTGCCAAAATCCTTGCATTCGAACTGAGATGCCTGAAAACTCTGTTAAAATTTAATGGTAAAATCAAACTTAGTCTAGTGCCAAAATTTTTCAAACACCTTTAGGGCACTCACTGAAAGCTGTAGGAAATTTCCTTCAAAATGACAAATCACCTTCAGCGAAAACCTACAAAACCTTTGTTAAAACTATTTTGTTTTCAGGGATTGTGTTCATGAATATCAAGGTGAATGCTAGCCTTCCTCCTCACGTCAAATACAAGATTCGAATGAATGCCACTTACTTCACACCTGCAACTGATAGTATCCGTGACCCGTACTGGATGCCTGGGCCTCAGAGCTGGAACCAGCGCTACTACGATCTGGGATTTACCTGGCTACAGGATCAGATAGAAAGGGCCATAGTGGATCTGCATGCTGAACGGGATGTGATCAAACCTGCTGTGTACATGCACGAGATGCCATATCCGTGCTACGTTAGAGACAAGTGAGAGTTCTAGTTGTGTTTATCTTCATTTGAATGAAGGGCTGTTCACAATTTGTGACAAACAAGCCTTAGGACCTGTTACATTGTGTTTGCAGTCTGTAAACTAGGGCGTTTTCACTCACGTGGCCAGCAGCCATGCAAGTTTATTGGAACCAAAGAAAAAAAAAGAAAAGAACGGATAATACATACATGTAAGATAAAAAAATATGACGCATGCCCTTTCCATATTTGTGGAGCATGGCGTAATGGCTCATAATCCATGATGGCTAAGCCAATGAAAACTTTCGAATTGCATTATCCAATGATCCAGTTTTTTAATAATTTTGGTATTTCTCTTTTCTTGTTCCTGTATAGTTTTATGTTCATCATTGAGCACATGATGCCACTGTGTATGACAGTGTCGTGGATTTACACTGTAGCACTGGCCGTACAAGCCATCGTCTATGAGAAAGAACAACGGCTGAAGGAGGTCATGAAGATGATGGGTTTGTCCAATGCCGTGCACTGGGTGGCCTGGTTTATAACATCGCTCTGTGTTATGTCCATCACTGTGTTTCTTCTGGTTATTACCCTGAAGGTAAATAGCTCTACTTACTTTTGTTATGTGTGGGAGGTGCAGTCGTGGCATCAGGGTTCGTGCGCTCGACTCTGGATCAAGCGGTCTGGGTTCAAGCCCTAGCTGGGGACGTTATGTTGCTTTCTTGGGCGAGACCTTTCTTCACCTAGATGTATAATTGGGTACGGTTCGGGCGAAGTTAATGCTGGGGGTAACCCTGCAATGGACTAGCATCTCATCCAGGGGAGAGTAGTAGTGCTACAGAAAGCGGGATAAGCTCCGACTGTATGGACCACTTTCACGATAATACTGAAAGTTGTCAAGTTTTAGTGAGGCACTAACGTAGGCTCTCCTCTTCATGTCCACAGTACGGCAAGGTGTTATACTACAGCGATCCGTTGGTCGTTTGGGTGTTTCTGATGGTATTTGCCGTGGTGACGATTGTGTTATGCTTTTTGATCTCCGTGTTTTTCTCCAAAGCAAAGATATCCTCTGCGTGCGGTGGGATCATCTACTTCTTAACCTACCTGCCATACGTGTTCATCTCTATCCGAGAGGAGGCTGGGAGCGTAAACGTGTCGGGCAAAGAGAAAATGGCTGCCAGTCTCTTCTCCACCTCCGCGTTTGGACTGGGTGCTAGGTATTTTGCGATCTACGAAGAAGAAGGAGTCGGAATGCAGTGGTCCAATCTGGGCAAGAGCCCCGTATGTATTTACTTTATTTATACAGAAGCGGAACATTACATTCTGCGTTCTCTTTATTAGAAAGTACTCTTGCCAACGTGTTAACCTGTGAGTACAGTTGTACTTTGTGCTGTAATCCATACTTAAGTACTAAGGAATACCTCGAGTAGTACTCAACTGAGTTGTTCGCTTAACTGCAAAACTATCGAATGGAATTAATCATGTGCGGCATAGTTTTACCTTTTAGTCAGTTCGCTAGAAGGCCTTGAATTTAAACTTTGTCACTTGCTTGTGTAATTTTAACTATAATTGCTACGTGTAAGTTAATAGGACATTCCTTTTCTCTACTGTCATCTCCTGCCTTTCCACAATTTCTTTCTCTTGCCATTATTACTTGTAAAAGCACAGCCTTTGTGCCAATAGAACTGAACACAACCTAAAATCCTCCTCTCTCTTCTCCAGGTTCAAGGCGATGACTTTAACCTGTTGAAAGTTATGTACTGTATGATGATGGACACTGTAATCTACGCCATCTTGGTGTGGTATATTGAAGCTGTTCATCCTGGTTCGTACGGTCTGCCTAGACCCTGGTATTTCATCTGTCAGCCATCTTACTGGTTTGGCCACAATACGCAAGCCTGTCCTAAGATGAGCCGCCGTACATTCCAGATGATGACAGCGGATGAGTTGGAGGATATGCCTCAGGCACAAGGCCTTCTGGCGTATGAACGAGAACCTATTCACCTGTCGCTTGGTGTGACTATTGAGAATCTTGTGAAGGTACCAGATTAAGGAGCTTTCTTTGGTGGTGCTGTTGTGCCTTGATAAACGTCCTCTGTAAAGAAATATGTGGTAGTAGTAACAAGCATCTATTACATAATGAGAAAGCAAAGTTGCGACATTTGGCTGACTGTCGACCAACGTGTTGGCCAACGCATCGTTGGAATCGGATTCTTTACCTTAACCTTTAAGTGCGATGCCATGATAATTGATTTTATGCAGTGTGCAAACGTTTCCTCAAAATGAAGAGGAGAGTAGTAGTAGTAGAAGTAGTTACGTTAGGTAGAAAAAATCAAAGAAGTATCTAAGAATAAACTAGAAGATACATAGATGGAATAGAAATGAAGAAGATTGAGACGGAACTTGATCCTTTACCCACATTGTTTTAATTTTGAAGATTTCACCCATGAGCTCCTTTAGGTTAACTTTGTATACAGATGAAAAACTGCACAAGTTATAGTGTAAAGGAATCAAATAAACAATGGTCGTTTTAGCAACTTTGCTGTTTTTAACAGGTATACAAGGAAGGAAAGAAACTAGCAGTAGATGGTTTAACACTAAATCTCTACGAAGGACAGATAACCTCGTTCCTTGGTCACAATGGGGCAGGCAAGACTACCACCATGTCCATATTGACAGGCCTGTTCCCTCCCACAGCGGGTACTGCTTATGTCTATGGCTGTGACATCCGTGTGGACATGGACAAGATCCGACGCAGCCTGGGAATGTGTCCGCAACATAATGTGTTATTTGACAGGTCTGTTAACGGCAAGCGCACTGTTTATTGCGCGGAGGTTTCGTCTACATGTATCTCGCTTTCTAGGCCTTTGGTCCGATTGTGACGTAGAGCTCACTGCTTATTAGTGGGTATTAATATTTCTTGGGCATGTCAGTTTGTCTGCAATAATCTCTTTATGACAAATCAGTTGTACATTGTATCTACTAAGAGAAGGTTTTTTCATTGGTAATTAAGCTAACAGCAGATTTTGTGGGATGTTTAGGATGACGGTAGATGAACATTTGTGGTTCTATGCACGATTGAAGGGAATGCCTGAGAAGGATGTCAAGAGAGAGATGGATCAGTAAGTATCTTTGTTCGGGGCATGGCCGTGAAAAAGGCGAATAAGGTTATTTTATTAACTCAAACCACTGGGTGAATCTCTCTCCAAACATGACGTACAGTACCGTTGAAAAGTACGTTACCACGGGCTCTCGTCTCGTTTCTCTCGTCTTGTGAGAACCGGCGAAGCTTATATTTTGGAATATTTACAAGCAGTTAGCTCGCGAGGAAATTATTAATTTCTCGCGAGGCGTTTGTCACGCTTCGTGAAGATCTTTGTTCTTTTTTCGGTGGCACGTATCCAGTGTATAGTGATTTTTTTTGTATTTTGTGTTTATCCCGGCTGTGGAAAGTGTTATACACCCTAAGCCTTTGAACAACTGGGATCAGAGGAGTAGGTTCTTAGGAAACTGTTGTTGCATTCGCGTATAATTGAAAACTCTTGACGTAGTTAATAAGTAGATTGTGTGATTAAAGTTTAGGTTTCGGGTGCTAGCTCAGTCTTATGATTGAATAGCGAAAGTTCGAAGATAGCGGGCAGATTTTAGGAATTTTTGCATAACAGACTTGCTCAGAAAAGGTAATTGGCTAGAACTGATTATTATTCAACAGACTCGTAATGGACGTAGGACTGCCCACTAAGCGCCATTGCGCTGTAGAGACCCTGAGCGGGGGCATGAAGAGGAAGCTCTCTGTAGCTATGGCTTTTGCTGCTGGGTCAAGAACTGTAATCTTGGATGAGCCCACTGCGGGTGTGGACCCTTATGCTAGGAGAGCCATATGGGACCTTCTTATCAAGTACAAGAAAGGTGAGCTAACATATACAGGCATTACAGAGAACATTATTTTGTCGGGAAACTGCACTAGGGTAATTCAGTTTAGCTTAGGGTGACGATGGCTTGTTTTGGAGTGGTTAACATCAGATTTGGGTTTTAGCCCAGAAAAAACATTTAACTTTCCAAGTACCTTAAGAATGTAGCCAATCAGAAGGCTAGACCACTGGTGGTATTACCCTGCTGGTCACGTGCAAAGATGTTTTCCCACGAAACTGTGCTGTCTCTGTCTCACTGTTTTTCCTTTAAATAACTCCTGGGTTGCAGCAGGCCAGGAATTGGTCAAGGAAAAAATTCTTCCAGGTCGTCAGGGAAAAGTCAAGGAATTTTATTTCGAATCAGTTGATATTTTGAAGAAAAGTCAGGGAAAATGAAATAATTTAACACGGCTGATGTTAATACCATTGAAGGCTGGAAGAAACATTTGGGGT
>Ga0126338_10002360_pt1 | contig 12938 bp, 7 predicted proteins | sample OrbCmetagenome_2_FD_92529 | JGI IMG/M metagenome (GOLD analysis project Ga0126338, IMG submission 92529) | Coral microbial communities from Petempiche,Puerto Morelos, Mexico - Orbicella C C metagenome | ecosystem: Host-associated > Invertebrates > Cnidaria > Coral | place: Petempiche,Puerto... | reverse complement strand
GCGAGCTGCTCGATTTGTGAAGAACTGTTGGCAGCGAACACCTGGAACTGTTTCCAATTTACTTAACGATTTGGAATGGCCCTCCCTTCAAAACAGAAGGAAATCTGCTCGCCTCACATTACTATTCATGGTGAATCAGCATTAGAAATCCCATGCTATATCAAAAGGCGTAATTGTCAACTTCGATCTTTTCACAAAGACAAGTTCATCGAGCTAACTCCGAACACAGAATGCTATAGGAACTCATTTTATTGTAGAACTATTAGAGAATGGAATGCCTTACCTAATGATGTTTTAGATGTTAAAAAACATCAATTATTCAAGAATGCTCTTAGATTAGAATGATGACGTTTTAATTAGGTTCTAATTTTTTAATCTTACTTAACTTTTCTTAGTAATCTTTTTAAATTATGTACATATTTTATCATATATTTTAAAGGTTTTTTACCCCCCACCCTTTTTTTTATTTTATTTTTTTTTATTCAATGTCTTGCAGTGATGGGAGCATGCCTCCCTTTGCAAGACCCCCATAATGAAGATGTAGATGTAGTAGCTTCTTCTAAAAAAAACAAATTGCTTTCAAGACAAGAATGCAAAAAAAACATACCCTATTTGAAGCCAAAATGACCAAAATGTATACCCTATTTATGACCAAAATGGCTAAAAAACCATACCCTTTGGTGCCACACATACCTAAGTATATTAAGCCCAAAGAAGGGAGCATCCCCGGGGCTTATTACTTAACTACATGTAGTTCGTGTCACGAATCTCTGAAAATATAACTTATTTCCCATTTGTCCATTGCATCACTGTACTTCAGTCAGTATGTCAATCCTTTCAAGACTGTTAAAAATTGAGTGTGAATTAAGATTGTACATTTTTCTTTAAATATGAAAACATAATGATTGTAACATTCTACTTTAAGGTGGTTACGTGAATTTATAGATGATCCATACAGAGGCCACATTGCATTAATAGAATTCCTACAGTACCTTCACTTAAATCAACCTTCATCTGGAGAGGACAATGTTCCAAAGAAGAAAGGAAAACCAGATGTTTTGGCCAGAGACTTTGTAAGTACCTCCACATTATATTTATTTTGTTCTGTATTCTGCTTGTCAAATGTAATTCAAGCACAATAGTTATTTATGATAACCTGGAAATGAGCTTGCCTCTTGATTGGTGATGGATGATAGTAGGACTAGTATGTGCTACAGAATGTGAAGTGAGGTGTTAGCTATAAAGGTGATGCTACCTGACCATTTACATCTTAATTTGTTAAGGAACAGCAGAATTATATACAGTGGAACCCCATTAATATGGTCACCAACAGGCCAATAATATGTGACCTTATTTAAAGTGCCACTAAGCCCCAAAATTTTTTTTCGTTTAATAAAATCTACTAGTTTCCCTGATTACTTCAGCAAAAAAATTATCTCGATTGATAAAATTCCTGCGTTTCTAGAAGCGTTTAAACTATGTTCACGACCACGCAAAGTAGGATCTGGGTCGGGCTACTATTGACGTCACTTCGGGAACGGGGCTAAAACACTTAGGAGACTTTTGACTTAGCTTTGAGGGCAGTCAGAACACTTTCAGGTTATTTGTGATTCATATTTTATCAAAACTGGACAAGAACTTTAAGTGAAAGAACTGTATCATCTAGCATTACAATTCAGAGTCTAGCTATATATATGATTTGGACGGCTGCAAAGTACATATTTTTTTCTATTTCAAAGTGCAGGTCGCCAGTCGAGATCGCCGCGTTGTATAATTATGTTTAGGCCGGGATCGACAATTTGCCGGTCCATTCGGGTTATGAAGGTACAAACAATGACTGAAGAGTTAGCTTACAGCTCTTAAAGAGTTATAAAGATATCAATGAATGCGGAGAGTTGGTAATTTGACTTTACGGAACGTGCAAATTTCGGAGTGACAAAACACTTTTACATTCAAATATTAATTTCCCCAGAAAAACAAGTTAAAATGCGATGCAGTCATACTCCACTCCTGCCTACTTCTCCAGATCAATGATTGAAAATAGTTTTAACATAAGAGATAAGCAGAGATGTCGGCAAACAATATTCGAAGGTGAGGTAACTTTTCGCTTCATTATTGTTGCCCGACCGTAGAATATGCACATTCCATTACTGTGTATGAACTTGAGCTACACAAATTTACATATTCCGTACTAGTGAAATCATGGAAAATCCTTCGACAAGATCTTGAAAAGAGGTTCAGCATACTTTCAGTTAAGTGAATACATTTCTACTTCACTGTTATTTTGAATGAAATGTCCATTTTACGCTTGCTAATAACCTGGGAGTCCTCGACTTATTAGTTTGTGTTTCGGTTGACTGACAAGCGCATTCTTCTTTCAGCACAACAATCTCCGTTGGTAGCTATAGGGTCGAATCTTAATCGTTTGTTTCACTTTTCTCATATATTTATAAATGCTTGATCCATTCTAAGTTTGTAATTTAGATGTATTTCGTTCCTCGAAGACGAAACTCCAAGAGCAAAACAATTTCGTATTCGGAATGGCCTTTGAGAAATGCAGCCAGATTACAGGCAACCTCCGGCGTGCATGTGTTTTTATTAAAATCCACAAATACATAGCTAGTTCACCAGTTTGAAGCCTCAACAATCTTTTTCACGTCGCTGTAGAACATAGGTTTAGTTTACTATTTGTTTAGACAAGTCAAGTCTCTATTTCAAAACGCGATGCGTTTAACTTACCGTGTAATTTCGTCACCTATAGTTTCGTCTGGAACTCGCATCGGAGGATCGTTTGCGCTCAAAATAGTCAGATGGCTCCCAGCTTATCCCAAATTCATGTCTTATGCAGTACCTTGACAATTTCAAGCTCTCCACTATAGATAGAGAAGAATATACAGGCCATGAAAATCTCTAGGTTTTTACAGTAGCGGCGAACCTGAGATCAAAGAAATCCTCAATGGCTCCCCGGCTTTAGCTTCGCACAGAACAGCCCACTTCTTTGGTCTTTTTCTCGTTTCTGGCAGAGTTTCATCGAGATAGAGATATTGAATGAAGAGGAATACTCTATTCTACGCATCCTGTATTGCTACAGCCTCCAACAACATATCTTCCTTGCATTCTGCAACAATTTTGACACACTATTGCATGTTTGCATACATTCTTCTCAGAAACAAAATATTGTTATTCCCGAAGTGACGTCAAAGGCCAACTCGTCCCATTCTCCGCTATTCCTTGGTCGTGAACATGGAAAAGGGCAAATTTACAAACTTTAAAAATTCATAAAAAATTAACAAAAATAGCTACAACAATAATTTTTTCGCAGTGGTGATCAGGGGAAAAAGGAAATTTATATTAGTGAAAAACAATTTGGGGGTTAGTGGCACTTTAACGGGGTGGCTGTATAACGGGATAGGGTCAAATTTCATAACTGGTCTAAATTGAGTAACATCTTAAAAGAATCTAACAGATATATCACAATTGCACTACTAAACAACTGTTCTTAAATAAGCACCTGGAAAGCCTAAAATTTTTAAAAATTGAAACTGTAATCACTACATACAATATTAACAATGGAAAGATGAACATAACTGGTTTGAGTGGTTCAATTAACAGGGCAAAATTAGAAAGGATTATACAGATTGGGATTTCAGAATGTGGCTGTAACGGCTGTATGTAATGGGGTGGCCATATTAATATGGTTTTCTCATTAAAAAATTATAAGAAAATGTTGGGCATTTCGCTGGCACAAAAAAAAGTGGCTGTAATAATGAGGTGACCATATTAATAAGGTGACTGTAAGGTGCGCAGGCTTAAATAAAGGGCATGCACAATTCAATTCCACAGTAGTTGTTAAATTTGTTGAAAACTCTTTTTTAATTACATTATTTTTGTACTCTAACAATATCAATGAATTAAGGCTGAACTCAAAATCGTGTAAGACAAATTTTAATTTTATGCACCAGCTTGCACACTTAATTAAGCCCTTCATTACTCAAGGAAAATAGGCGTCAACAGCCATTCTCTGTTGCTTCCAATTCTCTACAAACTTAAGACATGACAGGTTGTAAGATTTAAGGTGGCTTACTACAGTTTTGATGGATTATAACAGCCCAACTTCTAACTCTTTTGAAAAATGTTCCAAGATGTTTTTCCTTTCTCTATTTACTGTTTACTTAAGTCTTTTGCCATTCTATGTGAAACTTGAACAATTAAACGTCAACAAATGGCCAAAATGAATGACCAAGTACCTAAGGAGAGGCTGGGCACTAGTACATTAAATCACGCTTTTCTCAAGATCTACCCGTATGACCCCACCTCAAAATTTCAGGAATAAGAAATTGGCTCTGATTTAACATTTCATGTAAAGTGGAATAAAATCATCTAAAGAAGACCACGACAGCAATCTGAGGAAAGTCCTTGAGTGTATAAGAGAGGTCGGGATCAAGTGGAACGCTGAGAAATATGTTTCTGGAACAACCAAGTGAGTTACTTTGGTCATGTGCTATCCGACAAAGGAGTACAGCCAGACCCCAAGAAAGTTGCCGCTATCCAAGAGATGGAGCCACCAAGAAACAGACAAGAACTCAAGACCCTACTTGGAATGGTCAACTATCTGGCTAAATTAACACCAAACCTGGCAGAAACCACTGCACCCAAGAGAAACCTGCTAAAGAAAGACTCTGAGTTTGTATGGGATTGTGTACACGACACTGCCTTCAAGCCGCCGAAGGCGGAGTGCTTTTATTGTTTCGAGGTGTTTGGAGCCCCTGATGAAAAACAAAGCACGAGTTTTTGAGCTGGCTTCTCAAACTAGTGTGAAAATTTAGTAGAATTATTTCCGAAGAATAGGTAATAAGAAGGCATGCTCAATTGGCTATTGTTTGTTTCTTATTTGTGGTAAATGAAATGAATATTTAATATGCAGCGATGCAGGCGGGTTTTTTGGTAGATTAACATTATGCTGCGTGATGGAGGTCGAGTCCGGATCAGAATGATTTCGCGTTCCTAAAACTTCTTCTCAATAAAATGTTCTGGTGAATGATGCTGTTCCAGCTTCAGCTAAGTATGAAAACAAGTGGGCTGTGAGCATTTTTGCTGAATGGCAGAGGTTAAGATAAAAATGCAAGTTTCTTGATCATTGTTTTGATCAATTTTTGAACTAGTCGAATGTGTCTTGATCGGTATGTTCATTGGGTATCAAAATACATGCACCTGACCCAATTGATGTAAGCTGATTGGGTCATCAGCACATGAATAGCTAATGAATTTGAGAACTACAGTTCACAAGCCCCTAGAGGCCATTCTGAGGAAACCCCATTTTGCAGCCCCAGCCTGCCTGCAAAGAATGATGCTATGTCTTCAGAAATATGATTTAACTGTTCGCCACAAGCTGGGTAAAGAAATTCCGGTAGCTGACATGTTGTCGTGTCTGCACCTTAAAGAAACTGATCACACACATGAGGCTTTCGATGCTCAAGTCCATCTAGTTGTGGCAAACCTACCTGTCTCCGACCAAAAGATGTCAGACCTACAAGCTAGTACAGCATCTGACCCTGACATGCAACGGTTAATTGCAGTCATCAAAAAGGGGTGGCCAGATGACAGAAGCAGTTGCACACCGTCAGTAAAGCCCTTCTGGAACTACAGGGATGAGCCCTCGGTGATGGAGGGCTTAGTGTTCAAAGGAGAAAGAATAGTCATTCCCAGGAAAGACATGTTGAAGCGAATCCACACAGGACACATGGGCATGGTAAAGTCAAAAAATCGAGCAAAGGAGGTCATGTTTTGGCCCAGCATGAACAGTCAGATAGAAGATGTTGTCTCAAATTGTCCAGCCTGCACGGAACACCAGAGTTCCAACCCCAAGGAACCAATGATTGCACACAAGCTACCTGATTATCCATGGCAAAATGTCACAACTGATTTGTTTGAACTTGACAATGAACATTATCTGATTGTAGTCGACTACTACAGTAGATATTTTGAATTGGAAAGGATTCCCACCACGACTAGCTCTGCAGTAATCAACAAGATGAAAACCATCTTCGTGTGGCACGGCATCCTTGAGAAAGTGGTGTCCGACAACGGCCCCCAATTTTCCACACAGGAATTTGCGCAGTTCGCCAGTGAGTGGGATTTCAGCCATGTTACAAGCAGTCCCACTTACCCTCAATCAAATGGTCTGGCTGAGAAGGCCGTCCACACTGCAGAACAGCTCCTGAAGAAGGCCAAGTTGGAGATGAGCAGAAATCTGTGCTCTATTAGATCTCCACTACAAGCAACGACCTCAGACCAAGCGTTGTCCATCCTGATCTTGCCAGAGAGAGAATGGAGCAAAAACAGGCCACTCAAAGGTATTACTATAATCAGGGTGCTAGAGAGCTGAAACCCCTTGCAAGTGGTGAACAAGTTCATGTTCAAACAAAGTCAGGAAATTGGAAGCCTGCCACCGTTCTGAGCCAACATAGCACCCTGAGGTCTTATATAGTACCTACCAGCAATGGAAGTAAGTATTGCAGGAACAGATGTCACTTATTGACAACAAGATCCCTATGCGCGAAAGAAAATCGAGGGGGACAATGTGACAAACCAGAAACATCCACAACCACTTTGGAAGGTCACGAAAATATTGAAGACGCCAAATCAGGAGTGATGCTTAACCAGAAACCCACAGCCTACCCACAGACCCAGGATCCTTACAATGAACCATACGTCACCCGATCCGGTCGAGTTGTAAAGCCACCTGTGAGACTTGACTTACGAACGAATTCCGAAAAACATTCTAAAGCGCAATTAGTTGTGTCAACTGTTTATTCCATTCATTCTGTAAGAAGAGAGATGTAATGTATGCGTTTCGGTTCCCACCTTCAATAATTATGTGCGCCTCATTTTGGTGTGTGTTTTTTACAGGACCGCCATTTTGAATGTTTAGGTCTTGAGTCATACTACAGAATAGATAAAAGAAGCCATACTAAATTGAAAGAATACTTTACAACCTCTAACCATATCTTTTCACACTGACTTTAGGTTGATGAACATTTGTGTCTTATGTGTATAAGAGTTTTAATGAGGAACAAGGTATGTTTTTTTAACTTTCATCATGAAAACATGAAAAAGAAAACATTGTTGCAAGCCTACTAATCTGAAAAATCAATCCATCAATCATTGATAAATTTTAAATCTTTAATTTGGAACATTTAAACAGTCACGTTACTAGGTGCAACATACAAATCTAGTAGTTTAATTTCTGAATTGTACCAAACTATATTTCAGTAATCCAAACCAAAACCAAACCATGGTGAAATATTATGGTGAACCACATATCACAGTCAGTGGTTAAACCTCTTTATCATATGGCTAGCTCTGTGAGCAGGCAAGATGAATCAAATCTTGTGCCTGAGCGGGCAAGGTGGTACTATCTTGCCCGTGCCTTTATTTACCAAGTTTGTTCGGTTAAGATGACTGGATATTGGTCTCATTCTTTTTTTTGCGAGTTTATGGACTTCAACTCCATCTCAGTCCATAAACATGCAAAAAAAGAACTTGGCCAATATCCAGCCATCTTGACCTCACACTTGGTCAGTAACCCATACATAAATAATGTGTTTATTTTTTGAAGGAGCATACTATTCCTGTATTAGAGGGGCTGAGACATGTGACATAATTTTCCTATGACCTAGGAAGCAAAATATTTTTCCAAGTTATGTGAAAACGTTATTATAAATTATTTTTCATTTCCTTTTCCAGTATGGTTTTCAGTCAATCATGGGTGTGGAAGACTGCCTCAAATCCATTATCCTCTGTCTAAAAATTGACAGTTTAAAAACACGAGCACTGGTTGTTAAGGTATGACTGTGACCGTCATCTACATGTATTATCTAATATTCTTTGCTGCGTCAATCACCTGCCATTAATCTATGCCCATCTGTTATGTTCCAAGAGAATCTTGTGTAAGTTATTACTGATTAGAAGGGTGTAAATAGAAAGCATTCAGATCAGGGCTTTTGATTTATAAGAAAGGCATTTGGAGGGCTTTTAACTTAAGAATTGTCCTGTCAATGTCAGACACCAGAAAACTTTTATTCACTTAAGGTTAACTCATCTTTCACAGTTGTGACAACGATACAATGCACTTTTAAAATCGTAATAGTTTTTTCCTTGTGTTTAAATTACTGCAAAGTTTACTTTTAAAAAGTGAATCTTTTATTTATGGGAGACCAAGCTACTTGGAGACTCGTAGCCACATGCCTACATACTAAAATATATGTTTACTATTAACAGACTGACATGTTTAAGCAATAATCAAAAGCTTTACACTTTACTTGATTCTTTCTATACTCCACTCCCCCTCTCTACACAAACATACCTCAAAATTAACTTTTTTATTTCTATCCATGGCCAGATGTTAACACAAGCCTGCATCCAGTCAGAATATTATGAAAAAGTTATTGATGCAGTGAGGTTTTACACAAGAACAACAAGAGAGGGCCGCACATTTGAAACACTGGTGAACTTGATGTACAAGAGACCCATCTCACCACAGTTCCAGGTAAAGCAGACTTATTTTCCTTTCCGTGTTGTTGACCTACATGGCCTTCTAATGTCATTTGACATGATGATATGAACATGTTATTTTTTTTATCTCTTCCAGACACTCTGTTTGGCTTTCTTCAATTCCTTGATTGGTATCACACCAACATTTAACAAGAAAGTTTTCCATCAGCAAGAAATTGAAGATGCAGGATTTGATGTGGAACGTTTGGAGAGGGTAATACATGTATATTTTATGCATGTAAACATAGTTATGTATGATTGTACTAGACTGTGCTAGTCCGAAGTCTACAAACAATCGTTGACAATTTTCAAAGATCTGAATAGTCATTGTGAGGACCTTTTGAGAACCCTACTGATTGAGTGTCTTTGCAATGATCCTGAAAGATGATCTGGTATTTCACTGGGGATACAAACCTAGGATAAAAACTAAGTGGAATGGTCTGCTTCAATTTTGTAGACTCTGGAGGGTATGGAGGCTGGATCTGTTCGGGAGGCTCTAAAAACATGGCAGGACAACTATATTCATGTACAAGGAGTTATGGATGAGTTTGTGACTCTCAGAGAAAGAACCAAGTACCTCAGAGATGAGGTACAATTTTACTTTTGTTAATTATCAATTCTTTCCAGTGATACTGTACAGTCATTAGGAGTCCTGTTTTGTGTGCACAGTGACTCTAACATTCTTCTTTAGTTGTCTGTATCAATCGTATTATGTGTTACAGAGATGCCAACTTAAAAAAATTCTCATAATCCAGAGGATAACCAATTGTACCATCTCAACCAAAACAAAACGTTAAAAGTAAAGCTCTCCCCATTTAACAACAAAAATGCATCAAATATCCCAAAATGTCTCCCGGAAATTGTCAAACAAAATAAGTGTACTCCTTTGTATCTGGGAAATTTGGTGACCCAGACGGGAGACTAGGAGATTCGGTCTGTATCCGGAAAACTCCCATATAATGCGGGAGAGTGGGCATAGATGTATAAGCATGGTCAGATGTGTCCAAAACTCAGTTCTACTGTTAAGTTCAAGTTGTCAGTCGAATTGTGAGATGATTAATTTAAATAGTTTGTAAACAAATTAATACTTGATTATTTTTCACCATAGGTTGATCTTTTACAAACAAAACTGGAGGTAGGTGAATGTCTAATTTGTCTTTCTGTTCGGTAATACAGCAGTAGCTGATGATGGTTTTACGTAATGTATAAAACACGAAAGACCGTAATTGATCACATTTCCAAACACCGAGAGGAGAGTTGGAAATACGGTGCATAGCGGAGTTTTTTGATGAACTTCGAGGTGTTTTGAAATGTGGTCAAACACTGTCTTGCGTGTTTGATATATCTTCTCAATCGAAAGTAAAGCTAAAGAGAAAATAGCGAATTAAATCGTAAAAATCTATGCTAATCAAGATCAGACATCCAAACACCGTCACGGTCTCGATTTCCTTTGTTTAAACTTGATGAACTATTAGTGAGTTTGAAAAAGGGCATTAAACAGCAATGGCAAAAGTGGTATTAACTGAACAATTTAATAAGACATGACATAAGTCATCTGATTTTATACATTTTGTAATGCTGTGCTTGAATTGTTTCTTATCAGGAATTACAAAAGGAGAACAGTGAACTCAAGAGTAAAAACACAGAGGTGAGAAATTAACAATGTTATTGACTACTTTTTTCTTGTATTTGGGGAAGGTATTGACACCATTGTGGATAATTTGTTTTAAATTCTAACTCTTTGACCTCTCTGATATTCAGCTTGACATGCGGTCTGAAGAATATAGACTGCGTGCTACAGAATTGCAGACAACTTTGGAAAATGTCGTGGTAAGTCTGCTTTTCTTCAAGTACTTCTTTTACTTTTAGGATATTATCTGTCTGCAGAATGAAACGATGTTTAACATTGTAAAAGCCGTCCACAGCACATTGATTATTGTTGTCGCATAAGGTATCTGTGTTGATTGCTGATTGGCCTTTTCAATTTTTTGTTGTTTCTTAGAAACAAGTGAAGCACGAGGCAGACCAAGCTGAATTGCCAGATGAACTCGTCACCAGTGTAACCGAGGCTGCAGCAGCAGTAGCCCCACCCCCTATCCCTCCACCACCGCCACCGCCCCCTCCCCCGGCCCCACCAGCACTAGATGGTAGGTGGCACATGAACATTGTGCGTGTATCTGAGTATTTCAGAGTATGGACTCACGTCTAATAAGCTTAACCTTTCAGAGCCATTCAGTTCAAACAAATAAACCCGTGGTCCAGACACGTTTGTTACATTTCATCTAAAAACAATCTACGTCAACTACGGTCTGTCCATATGACTGTTGAAACAAAGATAAATTTAGAGAGTTTGTTTTAATGGTGCAGCTAAAACGTCAGAATGCCTTTTAAACTTGTTCATCTTCGGTTCTTCTGTACCTGTGCTTTCATGTTCATTTATTGGAGCTGACTTTGACAAGTATGATTTGTTACTCTGCTGGTTTCTGACTTATGTTGATGTTTTTATTTCTTTGCAGGTTTGCTAATTCCCCCACCACCACCTCCCCCTGAGTTAGGTTAGTGAATAATTGTAGAGTGAAAGGAATCAAGCGACAATCAACTGTACAAATGTGATTGTGCACATCACATCGTTGTCATTTGTTGCTGTTTTTGTTTGACCACCGTATAGTGAAGTCTGTCAGTGTCGAAGTTTTGCCTTTTTCCCTAAAAACCAAACTTTATTTCAGACGGAAGTCCATCATTGAGGCGACGTGTGGCTGCCAATAAAGTTCGCCTTCCAATGTTAAACTGGACTCCCATTTCATCACAATCGGACGCCAGTGCTTTCTTTAAGGTACGCCAAAAGCCAAAGCCTGAATTTTTTTTTGTTACTTTACTATAAACTGTTTTCTGAACCAATTCAGTATTAACGAGGAATCATATGGCCAACCACAACTAATGTAAGAAGCACAACGAACCAATCAGTTCTCAAAAAAACAATAATTAAAAGACAAGATACAATTTCTTTTAGTTTTGCCTGTGACTGAGATGGAATGAACGGAACGCAAAGATTTGTTATCTCAAGTCACATGCTTGAGTTAAACATTCTAGAGATTAGGTTGGTACCTGGCGTGGATAGTTCCTGTACTTGAGAAACTGAGGAAATTTTTGTTAAAGAGAAAATTAGCCACAACACACAACTTAAGGAGGCTAGGAATTCTTCTCTCGAAACTATACCGAAGAACAGCGCAGATTGTTCACGTAAATGTTGCTTTTTACTCACATAGCAGGGAATAAGCGATGAAGAAGTCATGGAAGTGCTGGACTTTGCTGATTTTGATAGAAGATTTGAGTTGAAAATTAACGAAGCTTCAGAGGGTCTTATTGCAAAGAAGGAACAAGGCAAGTGTTCATGTGCTGTTCTTAATGTGTCCTCGGTCTAAATGATGCATGTCTTCCTACTGAACCATTCAAACCTTCATAGACTGACAAGAAATTGTGAACGACTAAAACTTTTAGGCCTAGTAGTTAAGAGACATATTGGCATTTTGAAAATTTTCCAGTTTGTAGAATTTAGTTACTGTTCCAGTTCGTGATTGTCACTGCACTTTGGCGGAGTTACTGACAAAGTGTGTTGTCTTATGTATGGTTATTTTCTGTTACTCAACAGCCTTAAAGCGAGCAGCAGAACAAATCACAGTCATTGAGCCGAAAAGAGCAAGAAATCTTGGTAAGGAGTTCAAACTCAAGTCATCTGACATAACCAGAGCTCCTCTCTGGGTCGTGTGGCTCCAGACATTGATTTAACAAGATGCTGATGTTTTTAAAACTTCTCTGTACTGCTTAACATACATGTGTTATAGCGACAGTCGAGAGAATTACATTTCATATCAAGACAATTGCTTTTATTCACGCGAACCACATGTTTGTCATTATGTGTTGACATTTTTGAGGAGAAGTTGTTGTTATTTCCGTTGGTTGTTGCTGAAAGGGTTAACAACATTCATTGTTATTAGTTCGTATAGTGTGATCGTCCGGGTGAGGGTAGTTCTGAAAAGAACTGTTGTTGGTGACTGACGTTTCGACAATCTGAGCGGAAGTCATCTTCAGAGTCAAGTGAATAGTGTTTGTCAGTCGATGATGCTATAAGTCTGGTCCGTTGAACGTTATTGGTCAGTTTAGCCATGATGGTATTGGCTGAAAGACTCGTGTAAAGTTTGTCATCAGTCATTGGTGGGTTTCGATCCGTCAATTGTTAGTCAAATTAGTCGGTTTATGGTCCATGTGTTGTTAAGTCGGTCTGTTAGAAGTCCGTTTGTCGGTTTCGTTTCCGTCATGGATAAGTCGTTTGTAAGGCGCCGGTAGTTGTTGACATCTGTTAAGAGGCGTTTGTTCTAGGTTAGTGT
>Ga0126338_10002359_pt1 | contig 12938 bp, 13 predicted proteins | sample OrbCmetagenome_2_FD_92529 | JGI IMG/M metagenome (GOLD analysis project Ga0126338, IMG submission 92529) | Coral microbial communities from Petempiche,Puerto Morelos, Mexico - Orbicella C C metagenome | ecosystem: Host-associated > Invertebrates > Cnidaria > Coral | place: Petempiche,Puerto... | reverse complement strand
TATTGACTGTAGTTTAATGCGTGTTCTTATGAGTCCGGGCTCACAAAGATGTTACAATTACTGGGAATGCGTTCTTATGATAAGCATTAAATAATGCCAAAATGGGGCATTTTCAATGCCTCACTGCTCCTTAATGAGCATGGGCACCCACCTTTTTTATTTCAAAATTGAAGTTATCGTATGACAAATATTCAGTGGACAAAGTTTGAACAAAAATCTATTGTAACTTTTATTTCAGAGGAATTACCTTAAAATCAAACGGAGTCGTTTGGACTAGTTAGGGTGTTCGGTAGATCATGTCACAATCGGTTCATTAAACCTGCATGCTTTTTCCTGTTTGTGTTGTTGTATTTCAGTGTCACCACTAGGCACGTCAACAAGTGATACTCAAGAGTAAGTGAAACCTTTGATTCAAATTCATGTTTGGGTTTGGTTTAAACTGCATTGGTTCAGTCCCATTGCATTAACATGAGGTCTTACTTCTACGTGTATAGTTCCAAGGGCACTTTTGTCAGAGTCTTCAAATACGATTTTCCGTTAGAGTTATCACTGTTGTTGACGAGGTCCAGTGTAAATGAAGCTTGCGAAGAAACTGCGCCTAAAAATGTTTCTAGTTTTGCTCATCAGGTTGTTCACATGGATACTGAGGCGAGTTTAAACTTGATGACACCACACAATCTTTTAGCGACTGTTGCAAGCATCGCGTATGGGAATGTATTAAACAAGCTAGCTCAGAATGAATCTCTTCGTAACTCAGTGGCTAGGTAACCCGACCGAAATCTGGGAATTCAGGAAGTCACCTAGGAAGTCATCGAAAACCGTCGCATTTTTCTTTGTCCCGCGCTCACGACTCAATGAAAATGCCATATTTATCAACTTTTTTCCACTCCTTTATTTCTTGAATGTTTATCATTAATATTGTTTTTCCTAGGACTTTAGAGGATAAACACGTTCCTTCGTCAGCAGAAACAGAAAGCACTGCAAATGAAGAAGATGTGCCACCACCAAAACTGTCACAGTGTTCGCTCGAAGAAAAAAAGGTGGGATGGGCAACATTATAATTACATAATTTAGTGCTAGCTATAATTATAACGTTTACTTATAATTTTATAACTCTAGACTTAAAACTTGATTGCGTTTTTTATCGAGAACATATTTCTTCCCCACTACCATGATAATAGTTGTCCTTAATATAACAATATTTTACACGTATTTCTTGCTCAGTTTTCTGAGTTTGTTGTTTTTTAACTTTTTCATCTAGAGAACTTTAAAAGAGATTGGGGAGGAACTGACACAAAAACTTGCTATACTGCAACCCGCTGCTCGTAGAGGTAAAAGTCAGGGAGTTGTTATTCTCGTTAGAGTAAAATATAGAGATAAACAGCTGTTTTCATGGCCTCATGGTTAGTGCGCTCGTCTCCGGATCGAGCGGTCCGGGTTCGAGCCCAGGGGCCCGTTTCTCGAAAGCCCCGGAAACTTTTCGGGCCCGTAAAGCCATTTTTAGTTCATCTGTATCTAAAAACGGAGAAGTGTATACGCCTGAAACTTCCTGTATGAATTCAACCTCTGTTCATATTAAGAATATGGGTGTAAAACAGCTCTGTAATCGTAAGGTTCGAGATTTTGCTATGGCTTTCCGGGCCCGAAAAGTTTCCGGGGCTTTCGAGAAACGGGCCCCTGGCCGGGGACATTGCGTTGTGTTATTAGGCAAGACATTTTACTCCCACAGTGCCTCTCTCCACCTAGGTTTATAAATGGGTACCGGCAAATTTAATGCTGGGAGTAACCTTGCGATGGACTAGCATCCCATTCAGGGGGGAGTAGAAATACTCCCAGTCGCTTCATGCTACAGAAACCGGGATAAGCTCCGGCCTGACGAGCCGCTTGGCTGGTATACAGACTTTACCTATCTTACCTTCATTGGATTTAAAGCCAGGTTCTTATTCTACAGTTTCTGAGGGTGTTACTGTTGAAGGTATACCCGCAGCATTATTAACTGCTTTGCCTTTTTTCATTAGTTTGTCGAAGCAATTCTTCAGACAACAACAACCCGACGCCGAATCAAATCAAACGGTGAGCCAGATATAAGTGAGATAGCATGGCTATAAACCGTTGTTTATGGCCATGCTATCTCACTTTGTGATTATGTGTACAGGGCTGCAAATAATTTTTTTCTCTTTAAAGAGAAAGACTCATATGTCCTACTAAAACACCATCTTGGTCAGACAAAACAAATTGTGGTCGGGCATCACTAAAAAAAGCAAGATTTACTCACGGTAGATTTTTATTCATCCTTACCGTAAAGTAATTTACGATAAAAAATTTTCTGGACATCATGTCCGCCCACAGTTAAATGGGAAGTCCTTCTATACGGCCAACGCTTAAAAATGACCAGATATTTCGATGGCTTGTTGCTATGGATTAGCAATTAGTGACGACTTACTGCTGTAACAGTTGAAAAGATTACCTGTTCGTCACTACTGTGTTTACTTCCAATGCATATTTTGTAAAGGACAGTGTGTTTTTTTATCGCTTAGACTGCATGCGTCATTTGCTATCTAAAGTCACATTCTCGATACAATAGTTAAAATCGATCGTCCACAAGCACATTTGAATTTTAACAAATTTCTTTTTTGCTGTAGAAGAAGATGGATGACAAAGCAGAAAATGCCTGGAAAAACAAAAGGCGAGAAATTAGTTGTAAATTCTGGGAAGTTAATAATAATTTATAGTTTGTATATGTTCAATGTTACCTCTTACCGATGCATGGGCACACATGTCGTTGTTAGATGTTGTTAGTATTGTAATAGAAAGACATGTTGTCCATGTTGTGGTCATATTACTTGTTAGTTGTTTTGTGCACGGAACAGTCCGACTTACTGGCTAATTCGGGCACTATCCAAATTAAGAATTAAGTTGCACAGTTTGTAAACTTAACAAAACTCTTGCGCCCACCTGTATGGACAGCATAACAATGCTTAGAATCCTCTTTCTTTAGTAACATTTGTGAAGCGTAATTCACTTGACACTTATTGGCTGTCAAAGTCTGCTTTTCGGCCTTCGTGGGACAGGATTCCTATTGTCCTGAACGTAGCGCCAGGGAATGACAATCTGGTTTGTGAGATAAATGCAACTGTAAGCCATCAGTGTGATATGAGCTATGAGGCACAAAAATTTCGTTACCAGTTTGAGGTGCAGGATCAAGAGTATTAGGAGCCCGCCTGTTTCTCCCAAATTCGAGTCTTTAATGCAGTGATATGGCGTTCCAAGCAACAGGTCATGAATAGGTACTAGGCTGCGATAAAAAAAACCTGTTTCTCAGTCAATGGAAGGAAAATTGCACGGCACGTATAGGATCGTATAGTAGAGGCAATCCTGTCACGCTTGGCTTTTTTGGGTCCGTCGTTGGAGTATTCTACGTAAGAGAAATTATCAAATTCTCTTAACTCAAATTTGCAGCAACTGACAAACCAAATAAACCCGCGGCCAGATCTGCAGGAACCTGCGAAGAAGGAAAGGTCAACACATGTGGCTGTAAACAGTGTGAATATTTCAAGGCGCTGGAGAGACAGGTACTTTATTTGCAGTGTGTACCTTGCGTCATTGTTTAATCCTAGTACTGGTACAGTGCTTGTTCGGATACACTGCAGTCAAGCTCTGTATATTCACTCAAACGTACAAGCTCTCCTGTTACTATCTTTCAAAGCGAGTCCTGGTGCAAAACATTCGCATGAAAATTTCTTTTTGTAAACAAGCTATAGGCTTAAATTGCATATTTAATAAAGCTGTTTTTGGCAGTATATATTTCGTACAGCCATACAAGACAGCTTGTTGACCAACATTTTCGTCTCCCTTGCAGATAAAAAAAGCCAAACATTTAACCGATGAACAAAGTAGTTTAAAAGATGCTTTGGAGATGGTAAAAAAGGTCACTACAAGTACACGAGACTCATCGAACTCAGTTTCAAAGAAATCCTCATCAGTTTCACTGTCAATACACTCGTCAGTGTCACCTTCAGCATCCCAATCCTGCACGACTGTGTCGTCTGAATATCCCGGATACTCTCTTCCAAAAGATACCGCTGTACAAGTCACCATTTGTGACCATGAGAAGAACCAATCTCCAAACACAAAACAGCCTCACAAAAAGTACAGGTAAAGTTTATTGCAGAAGGGTTTCGTTGATAATAGAAAAAATGTAGGTGGTATATACGTCGACAACATGTGATTAGCTGATTTGTAGGTAAATGAAGTTGATGACAAATTATTAGTTTATCCATCATAGTTTTTTGTCTGTTTGTAAACATCAGAACCTAAATGGTATAATAGTACGATTCAAACTATTTGAAAATTAGCTAGGAAAACCTGATTGAAATTCTGATCATTCTAATGCTTTATTTATACTTTATGATTCCTGTTTTGTTTAGTGGCGACGGTAGCAGCCTCGATGATGTGGGAAAGTTATCGCAGAAGCTGAAAAGTGCGATAGAAAATGAAAACATCAGGTTTGTTAAACTGTCTTGTTAGATAGGAGAAAAAGTCCAAACGAAGGCATACACTCAATATAACTAATATACGTAAGATTGCTTAAAATCGTACTGAGGCATCTCCACGACTTTCGACAAAACCTCCAAAGATTAATTCAGTTGAACCATTGGTACCATTTTAAAACCGATAAAGTTATAAGGGAGTCCAATCAAGCTGTATTGGTGATTTAGGGGTTTGTGTGACTATTCCACCAGACGTGCCGTGACTCTGTTAAGGCGCGGTGCAGACCCTAATGTGTTGGTGAATGGACTCAGTGCTCTTCATACTGCAGTGGGACTTGACTCTCCTCTTAATCTCCGCTTCACTCGTCTGCTGTTGGACTATGGCGGTGACCCTGATATCTCGTCCGCAGAGGGTTTAACGCCGATTCATGTAGCCGCCATGTGGAATCGTGTCAACTGCCTCAAGCTATTGATTGATCGTGGAGGAAACCCTTATCAGAGGGACAATGAAGGAATGAATGCACTAAAGCTAGCGAAAGCGTTTGAAGCGGATACCAGCGCGGACACATCGGACTTCTTAGAGAAGCTTGACGACAGAATCTCCAAACAACTCCAACAAGCTTCTTTCCAATCAGTGTCGCTAGGCTCCGACTCCGCCGATGAGCTAAGTCCTCCTCTCCAGTCTCCTCGCGTGGGGTGTAGCTTCCCGGTGAATGGACTGGGAAAGAGAGTCTCCGTGAGAGCTGTCGGTCGCAAGGTGTCGCGTAATTTTCGCAGAGCTTCGGGTCAGTTTCGTCGTGGAATTCGTCAGATCCGTAGTTTGCTTAGCAGTTCCTCTGGTAGTGATAGACAAATTAAGGATTAGTTTACATGATAAGAAATATTTTATTGTAATTCAAATGTAGATGTAAATATAGCAAACGAGCATACCAGGACAACACATAGCTTTGTTGTAAAATAGTTAATTTGATGCCATATTTATTTCCATTGTATGAAGAATTATTTATTTTTTAATAAACTGTTAATTTGATTATCGTTGACTAGTTTGTGTCCTCTGGGCCTCGCTGCCAAGCTGAATTTTAATATGTCGAAAGTGGTCTATTTGACGAGTATGGCGAAAAACACGAGTGACACCACGTGGTACGTCTTAGGCCTAGGACAAACGTCGAATCCAAGTCGCGTCGAACAAATTAAAAACAGGCGCGACAAAGAGTCGACTTAATTCCAGCGTGGCAGCAAACGTCGAACCTGCGTCGATCCTATTTCACAAGTTGCACTTCATTAAAACACAGGAATAAGCACGTGTCCCCGTGCTATTCACTCAATGCGCGACAAGTTACTGCTAGGACTTGCTAGCGAAATGCCGATACTCCTCTCTTCAGACAACGGTAGACCCGGCGCGGCTTTCTTTAGGTCCCTGTCACAAGCCTCGCAGTATGCAACGCTTTTACCGGCTGTCTATCCCTCAACGTCCTCGTTTTCTTCAAATACTGAGCATTTATTGCAAGTAGGCAATTTGCATCTCAAGCATTTATATTTAGTGTTAATCAAACAGGAACAACACACTTCCATCACGTTGTGCAATGTCAGCAATGACTTTCGGCATTCTCTTCCGGCACTCGTCCCCAGAGGCCGCGCTCCTTTTGGTCAGCACCAAAAGGAGCGCGGCCTCTGGGGGCGAGAATGCATTGCCGGTCGCGAAACTGTCTTTGTACAGCGCATGCTCGTCAGGGGGGGGAATAGCGTTTGGCAGATGGAGGAGTATGTATTTTTGTGACGTTTGCCCAGTCCATCACATTTGAATAAATTATCTTGTAATTTGCATGATTTATGAATAATTCGAGTTCAGCGCGCGTTTAGAGCGGCGTTTGCTAAAACGCCGAACCACTGTCGCATTATCCTACTTAGCAAGTCGAACCTATGCTAGAATCGAAGCAATTAATTTATTAAAGCAACTAATTTATTAATGCTCATAAAAACGTACACAAAAGTTCTAAAATCTTCAAACCTAGCATACACAATGTCGTTAGCACGGAGACAAATATCGCAAACATATGGCTTTCCTGGTTTTTTATGGGCTGTGTAAGGTTCGCATGGTATTGTGGTAAAATGTACAGCCGCCATCTTTTTTCCTACGGCGGATTGCAGCAAACGTCGCACCATTCATGCGCCTATTTCAAAATTAATAGGTTCGACTAAGATTCAACGTTTGCCCTGGGCCTTTTACTCTTTGTCAAGGGACAATGATCTATTGTCTTCATAGCCTTGCTAAATTGGAAAATAAATTGACTTTAATGAAGGTACGCTCGATAATGGGCTTACACGATATGAAATCGTCAAACGATGATCGTCTCGAACATTCTATCTTAACCCAAAATTGATGAATTTTATTTTGGAAATGGAAAGTATGTGCATGATGTACCATTGCCGTCTTCAGGGAGAGAAAATGGTGATTTCATACAGATGTATGGTTTAGTTCAACGGCTTTTTCTGCTGCACACGTAGAAAATATGATAAAATCTTACAGGCAGATGAAGTTGGGATCAATTTTGAATCGCAGCAGATTCGAGGCAATATCTTTGTTTTCTATAGTGTTTATGTGGTCAGCTACGAAAGCAACTGCTCAAACTGGCAAAGAGGAACTGCTTCACAAAGACAGCCAGGACGAGCTTTCAGGCGAAGCCAACGCTGTTATATTTGGAGTGTTTGTGCTAGCTGCGTGTGGTTCAGTTTATTTATGCATCTCGTGGACCTGCTGTTTTGAGCACGAAATGATTTACAGAGATGATCACGGATGCTGTCTATCAGATGGACTGCGTCTGTTAAATAGCGAGAACAACGAAAATAACACCGTTCATTTGACTGAGAACATGGTCGACGAGGTATAAAGAGAAAAAAAACTTGCTCAAAAGTAACGTCCGTTGTACTCAGTTAAATTACATGAAAGTTATGAAAAATTAATTTGAGTTCGTGGTTTGTTGGCCTTAATTGCTGACAACTCAACCTCACGCTAATGATTTTCTTTTAAGTTTTAATGTCAGTGTTGCAAACACAAATATCATGTCAACTAGCAAGCAAGTATTTGGTATCTACCTCAAAAAGTCTTCTTACGGACGTCAGAGATGAGACATAACTTGGTCCAACAGTAGTTTATCCTGCACTTTGTTAATCGAGGTTATACTCCACGATGTAGTCAAAAAAACTTTAAAAGATCACTTGCTTACATGTGTTGTGCTTTAGCAATAGAGCACTTTTTCCTCGTTTATATAGCTTCATCTAAACACGAGGAGGGTTGGGAGAATTCGAGATAGTTATGTAAACCCGAGACGTAGTGAAGGGTTTGCTTAACTTTCGAGAATTCTCCCAGCCCCCGAGTGTTTAGATGAGGCTATGTAAACATGGAAAAAGTGCTCTATTGCTTTAATAAAATAATTCTCAAAAATACGCGCGAATCTGAACGTCACAACCGTGTTTACATACTCTCATCTAAACAGACCTATCAACCAATCAGAGCGCAGTAGCTCAGTTATTTTACAAAGGTCTTTGTTGTTTACAATCTCAGGACATGACAAACACTTTCAGGCATAGAATATAATGAAGATGGAACTTACGTTAATGAAAAAACTGGAAGTAAATTAAAACTCACAACTTTGAAATTAGATATAGCGAACTCAAATTAAGACAAAACAAACTTCCGAAATTGAAAGTGAGAGACTTAATTTAAATTTCTGCTTATTTTCAAAATTGCAGTAGTAATATTTGAGTAGTGCTAGTATAAGGGAATTAACTCGTGAATACAACTAATTGAACTGCGTTACTAGCGAATGTTCAGCTGGTTGTTTTCCAATTACGTGTGAAAACTCAAGGAAATTAAAGATCTAGATTCACTACTAAGTGGTATTGGAAAACTGCTGTTGGCTTTTCTAGAATTTTCGATCAACAAAGAAATGACCGAGCTACGGTAAATCCTCTCGTAACAAAACATAAAATGTGAATTGTGCTATATATTTTAACCGGAAGGCTTTAACTCCCAGTTTTATCGTTAGCAAACCAGCTGTTAAGTTCCATTATTATATGGCTAGCTCCGTGAGCTAGCGGGCAAGATAAATCAAATCCCGCGCTGTGATTGGCTACCCAAGCGGGAGAGATGGGGCTGCCTTGCCCGCTCGGGACTACCCGTCCTGTCCCGCAAGAAAAATTTCCCCGAAAGCTGTATAATAAATCCTTTATTGACCAAGCTTGTTCGGTCAAGATGACTGGATATTGGCATGGTTCTTCTTTTTCTTGTTTATGGACCTCGACTCCATCTCGGTCCATAAACACGCAAAAAAAGAACTTGGCCAATATCCAGCCATCTTGACCAAACAAGCTTGGTCAATAACCCATATATACGACCATACAAGTCATTCAGGAGCTTATACATGCAAACAGAAGCGTATAACCCCTGATGCAAACCATCATGTCGGAAACATGTTAAGCAACAAAAGGCAAATCATTTTAGGTCTGGGGTTCAAACGACTCCAAGTGAAAAAGAAAAAGAAAGGGCACATGATAAATCCGAATAGCGTTCACTGTCACCTTCATCCTTTTGTTTGTAAACGGCAAAACGAATCTTACATCTGGGGTACAAACCTCTCAGATTCCTTCTTATCTTTTTCTTGATTTATTTACTTGATCTATTTAGCCCATCACAATACAAATATTAACTGATTACATGTGATACTTATATGGAGATCTCTGTAAGTCCTAACGGGCTTTTCAGAGATGTCCCAGTCAAAAAAAGTAACAATACATCAATTACATTTTTTTGTGATGGCTAACATAAACATAACGAAGCTTTTGTTTGGAATCAAGACATTTTTAAAACCTGCATTTAAAATCAGTCTAATTATTTTGTATATGAAAATAAGTTTATATGTTCTTTTTTAAGAGCCATCTTACAAAGTTTAAAAACTTTCAGGCAAATGATTCCATATTTATGCTCCCTCTGTACCTTATAGAGAATTTTCCGTAATATAGTACTCTATTAGTCAATAGGAACGTTTAAAACTGAGGGCTTGTTGTAACTTACGTAGAAGTTCAAAGGTAAGTCATCATTGAAGTTCATTGACGTATAAATACATACAAAGAACTATAATGTACTTGTGGAGCTCATATGGTCATTAGTTTCAGAGACGTAAAAATCTGAATTTCAGGAATGTCATAATTCTCGCTTACTTATATACCGTGTCATAATAATTGAACACTGATTGCATACGTGTCGAATTGGTTCAAGTAATGATACAATATATCAAGTAACGCTATACCACGGTATTACAGTTCACAATGACTGCACTATAGGTAGTGGCCTGCTCTACCGATATCTCTTGATATTTTCAAAATTTTTTTAATTTTTAAGTTGTTTTATGTGGTATTCCATCAGAGTTCATCATCAATATATTAACCTAAAAATTTGGTATAGTTCACTTGTTCTATTGTCATTTCTTTGATTTCATCAGACAAGTTATTCAGTAACTTTTTTTTTCTTTTTTTTTGTCCAACTCTATGAAACGAGTTTCGGGTTAACTTCAATGATAATTTCTTTGTTGAGAGCCACAAAGTAATTTCTTTCAATTCTGATTTACGGCATTTAAAAACGCATCAAAATTTTTATCGCTCTAAACAACTTGGTGTCATCTGCAAATAGAATAATGATAAACTCTTGTAGCTCTTATAACACATAAATGTCTTTGATGGAAATGAGAAAAAGTATTGACCTGACAGTGATGCTTGTTGCACTCCTTTACTAGTGCAAATGTCTAACCATGCACTCATAGATTTCTACTGAGGCCCTTTTGTTAAACTACTATATTACACGTTATTTCTACTTGCAGTAAAATATACTTTAGGCTCGTTCACTCCTTCGTTTTTAAGCCGCTATATGGCTAGGCTTTTCTTTACTTTATATATTCTATACCCTTACCCCTAACCTAACCCTAAAGTAAAGATAAAATGTGAAAGTTTACTTCTCAAACTCATTAATAATTCATAACGGTGTTTGGATATCTGATCTTAATTAACATAAATTTTTACGATTTTGTTTCTCCGTTTTCTCCTTAGGTTTAGTTTCGATCGAGAAGATATATCAAGCAATCAACAGAGTGTTTGACCACATGTCCAAACACCTTGAAGTTCGTCAAAAATACTCCGCTGCGCGTCGTATTTTCTACTCTCTTCTCGGTGTTTCAAAATGTAGTCAAACACGGTTTTTCGTGTTTGATATATTACGTAAAGAACAGAGAGCACACTTTTCCCAGCTATTACGAGTAAGAGCGTTACACGGGTATCTTATCTTACCACTAAACTAAAAGTTATGATATGATACAATAAGAAACTGAGTCAAAAGTGGCTTGTATGACGTCAAAATTCAACGATCACTTTTAAAAATTAGCTTCTCCAGTTGCATCATGGGAAATTCCACACACACAGACACAATGAAGGCTGCTGCGTATGAAATGGCGACCACGCCCACAAAACAAAAGGCCTGCAAAGATAGAAGGAGAGTAAGACACATTACTTCCAAAACATTCGGATGTTTTATTTCGGACTTTTAATTTTCGGACACTTTTTACCTCATTTCGGACAATTTCGGACACTGTGATGAAACATAATTTAAGCAAATTTACGCCTAGAAGACACGAATTAGACTGAAAAGACATATGCGAAAATGATAGTTTTTTCTGCACCTTCAAGGTTGTAGAGATATACCGAGGAAAAATTAATATAAATTCTATGAAGCCTTTCGTATCACAAGGAGTGTCTCAACTAGAGTTCGCTTCATAAAGGAAACTAAGAGCTTTAAAGCTACTCAAAAATTTTAAACTATAATGTAAATATTTCGGACGGTTTTCTTTTCGGACAATTTTTTTTGTCCGAAATTAAAATCGTCCGAAATTCTTTGCAAGTAATGTATGAGTTGTATGTCTGGCAAGTATGATAAGAGAAACTACACCTGTAGGAATAATGGAATGACCGCTATAGTAATGCCTATCAACTTAACTAAAAGTAAAATTTGTTAAACTCGCAGTTATATTACAAAGAACAGAAGCAAACCTTTCGAAATCAGAAAGGAGTGTCTCATGTCATACACAAGTCAAATTCATGACTATTATCAAGCAAATGTTACTCACAGTGTGGACATCAGAATAGGCTTGTACGGTCTCATATGATACACTTAATACTATCAGAGCAATAATGTGCACAAGATAAGCACAGTATGTCAGGCGGCTTAGTGGAATCCAGAAACGAGCAGACAGGATCCTATCTACCAAACCTTCAAAAGAGAAAAAGCAAGGAAAAGTTACCATCATTTCCGACCTCGTAGATAATGTAATGGTCTTGTGTATAGACACCTTGATATTATCTCTCCCATTGTTCTACCTATTTTTCGTTTCTTTTTACTTTTACACATTGAACATAACATAACGAGATTTTAGAAGTTATTGCCACTCCAGTCCCTCGATTCGTCTGCACCACAATAGCAATAACAACAATAATCTTTATTTTCCTTTCTTCCTTCTGGAATTAATTCGTCTGCAAACTTCAAGAAATGTTCTCTTTTGTGTGAAGTGGCTTATTTCTGAGGTAGAACAAGGTGCCACTGCAATTAACCCAAGCGCTGTACAGCGGTTTATAGATCTGTACATTGTATTGTGTACGTTGTCTCTGTCTTTCATACTGCTTCAAAAATTCCTTCTCTTTATGTAAATATGTGAATGTTGTATTGCTTTTGAATTCTCCCACCAGTATGAATACTGAAAGGTAAGTAAGAGGCAAGCAGAATTGTACGGTAATAAAAATACAACTTGAAGTATTTATTTGATTTTCCATGTGGTAGAACCTTGAGTTACAGAACGCGTATTTGGGCCATTTCACGTCTTTGTTGCACTTGCAAATAACTTACCTCCGAGCCCGCGATGACAAGCAAAAATCACCCAGGCTAGTGCCAAGCTCCACGCACATCGCGAGAAAGTCCCGTATATGATATTCTCAGCACGAGAGAATGGTTGAGGATTGTCTTTTCTCAGAACTTTGTATTCACCATACAGAGTAGACAGGGCGAGAATGATAGCAACACACCAACCAGCCATATTGAATAAGTATGTGTGAACCTTACAAGAGGAAACAGTTAAAATGTTATAGTGAGTGTCGTCGCAGTAGTTGCCTCACGTTCATTCTCTTTCTCAAGCACAGACTTAAAATAAGCTTCACCTTTATTAGCAGATTGGTTTACTTAGAATACAATAAATGTCTATTATGATACTTAAGTTAGCGGCCTCATCCCCCCCCCCCCCCCCCCCCCCCCTTTTATGGAGAAGGGTTGGAGTGTTGTGTGATCGGGGTGGAGGTATAGTAATGTTTGATTTCTGGGTCTGATTTCATTGTTCGTCCTTTCCTCATTAATAAGAC
>Ga0126338_10002358_pt1 | contig 12938 bp, 10 predicted proteins | sample OrbCmetagenome_2_FD_92529 | JGI IMG/M metagenome (GOLD analysis project Ga0126338, IMG submission 92529) | Coral microbial communities from Petempiche,Puerto Morelos, Mexico - Orbicella C C metagenome | ecosystem: Host-associated > Invertebrates > Cnidaria > Coral | place: Petempiche,Puerto... | reverse complement strand
ATGAATGGATGGATGGATGGACGGAAGTCTTAACTAACTAACTAACCCTTGAACTCAAACCTGCAATACTATATAGATTAATTTGTAATTTAGTATTGTAATTTATGTCACGTAACTCTGCAAATGCTCAATATAAAAATCTCATTAACAATCTTGAGAGCCATACTGGGAAACATTGGCGAGATCCCTATCAAAAAGGAAGATGGCAGATGTTCTCCCTGTGCGGTTCCGAGCAAGTTATCGATACATTTGCATTTTCGGACATAAGTCAATCTCAAAAGCCTAAGTCGAAGCAAACCTTGCTCACGTATTATTTCGTACATTTTTCCGTGTGATACCATTGATCAGCTCGTTAATATGATAGAATATGGTGTGGAATAGTGACCCTTTTTCGTTGCGTTTTTTTTTGTTTTTTATTCCTCAGTAAATTGAGTAAGAAATACATTTCTCACCATATTCTGGATTGAGTCCATGACCTCCACTGACTTCGAGTCACTCTGGCATCTAGATGGTGCATTCCCTGACTGAAGTGTGATGTTATAGTTTCCTGGACTGATGTAAGAGTGTGACAGAATCTTTTGTGCACTAGTTAAACTGTCAGTAGTTCCATCTCCGAAATTAACCGTGTAGGCAGCATTACAAGAATCCTGCACGGTTAAATTAAAAGTCTGGTTTGTTCTCAGGATATCGGACGTTATGTTAAAGAACGCTGAAAAGCAACAGAGAAAGCTAACGTTATATGGGCAGCTTAATGACTGCCCCCCGCCCCCCCCCCCTCCCCCGCTAGGAAACAGTGAATTTTGTTCCCCCTTCGCACCCTAATGGGAGCTACCTTGGGGACGAAGTTGCGCGGTTTTTCGAGGCAGATGTACTGATTACGCGCGCTCTCTAGAATGTCTGTCCCAACCCACACTACTCGGGAAGAATTTGAAACCTAGCTTTATTTCTACGGTTAGGCCCACCGTCCACATTAATCCGTCACGAAAACGGAGCTTTTCTAAAACGCTCTTCAAACCGGGAGATTTGAAAACGCCAGGTTTGCGTTTTTGTGTGGACAAAAAACATTTTGAAAACGAAGCTTTTCAAAAATGAGGTTACGATAGTCATGACATTTCCCTGCCCGAACTTTACTCAAACGCAAATCCAAAATGACCGGAGATTGTTGCAGTTTTAAATTCCTCCGGCGTAGTGTGGACAGCTGGTTCTCCAAAGAAGCGAAGAGGAACCAGGGGACATGGAGACATGTAAAGTAGGTTGCGTTATGACTCTACCTTACTCCACACTGCGATTAAAGATCTCTAAAACACGCAGTCCATTTAGTGGTCATTTCTGCACTGAGCATGTAATCTTTACATTATAGGTATTTAGCGAGGTATTAGTAGATTCTATTATGCCTTTTGGGACGTTAGGGAGTTTGACAAAACCACAAAGGCAACGTCGACGAGAACGTCGCTAAACAGAATTCTTAATTGAGCAATACAATGGCTGTGCAGGTGCGTTATAATTCTTGGTACATTTCTTTGCCGTCCTCTGCAAAACAACTTAACATGAAAGACCAAATTCTGCGTTGTCTAGAAAACATGAACCACGAAGGCTAATTTTTAAAATTTCTTTTTCGAATTTAACGGTGCGTTCCATATTCAGTTTGGAGGAAAAAGACTAAATGACTTTGAGTATCGCGAGATTCATAGCTAAAATATAGATTTTTTAATCGACGTTGTCCTCGGTGTCGCCGTCGTGACTGCTTAAATTCCCCAATATTACCATTTCAATGCCGAACCGGTAGTCAGTTTGTGATATATTATTGATTAAGCTGGTTTTACATGATAATAATTTTTCAAGTTGCGCAAATTTATATATTATTCATTAGCGTGAGGACGTTTTCGCCTTGGCTTAAAAATTTGAAGCTGGTTGCACGACCTCCATGTTAAAAATATTAATTCTCCATTTACTGATTTCATTATTTTTATAAAGTATCAGTTCAGAGAATTTGATGAAACCTTCCGAAGTTTCTCGGACGAGAACGGAATCACGCTTGGAAAATTAATTTCCGCAGAACATTCGAGCAATAATGGCAAAAATTAAGTTACCAAAAAAACCTCATGGCATGGTAATATTTTGAATACAATTAAGAAGAACTTTTCGAGACTGAAGCTCTCAAGCTGACCCCGAGAGAGAATTGAACTTGAAGTTATCCATATTTCAATTCAAACAGACGTTTCGCGTTCGTTAAAAACACAATAACACACGCTTTAAGCGTTCTAACGAGGTTTGACATTAACTTTTCCGAGAATGCTTGAGAATTTAATCGCGGAGTCAATTAGAGAAATGAACTAATAGTGAGTTGTTTCAAATAGTATTCTAAAAGTTACCGTGCTATGAGTAGATTTTCAGTAAATAATTTTTGCACTTATCGCTCAAACTTTGAGTGGAATCCGTTTCAAGTGTAAAACGCATCTTCAGTTTTACCAATTAACTGAAACATTTATTGAGGGCAATATTTAAGGACAGTTTCTGTTTCCATTTCTACTTTTCCCGTAATTAAAACCCTTTGCGGTTTTTGATATTTCAAGTGCTAGCCTCCAAAGTGATCACTTCTCTGATAATTTTCATTCGGTCTTGGACCATCATCATGGACAACAAATTTCTCGTGCACGGTGCCACCTACTCTCTACGCTTCGTCGCTTTACAAGGAAAACAAGATATTCTGGAATAAGTTACCTTCAACGGACATTATCCACTGCAACGCCTGCGGCAGAAAAAAAATATTATGCTGTAAGAATAAGAAACTGACTTAACTTGAAGATATCTTAATTGAGGGGGATTATATTTCTTGCCTTTGGACTAAAGGATAGCTGACGAAAAGTGTTTGAACAATGGCTTAAAATCGTTTGGTATCTCACAATATTTTACTCTTCAGATAATCATCCAACAGAATAGGTACTTGTGGGGAGAAATTCCCCTATTTAATCAGCCGGTAGTATACAGCAACATAAAGTATACCATCAGTTTACAAAGAGCTGTATCTCACTTCGTATGACCCCTGAAACACTATTAAAAACAGTGCGTGGTATGTTTTAAACCTGAGCTATCAAAATAACATATTTCCTAATTTTTTCAATACTTGTAGCTGTCATTTAGTGTTTCACCAGGTTCTGGCGCCTTTAGTCACCATAGCTTTTACGCATACTTTTCACAAGATGTCTGGTTGTAACTTCTGTACCAAGACTAAAGTGAATGAGTCCAAAATAAGAAAATACGATATAACAATGTTTTTTCGTGCCGTACGACTAGATCAACAATATTTTTTTCCTGTCGTTTTTTGCATTTTTATTTTCTTGTAATGATATCAAAATAATAAACGTGTACTTTGTGCTATAAGAACCCTACCAGCACTGTTATCAGTCTTTTCACGACACAAGACAAAGCGCAGATTGTCTCAGCTTCCAATCCGCCGAACTAAGGTGATTCATATATGAAAACAGCTGCCGAATTTGTGAAGAAGGGTGGCTAAACTTGGCTGACTCACGCTTGAACCTGATAACCTTGTCAGTAGAGCGATGATAGTAAAATAATAGCAGTAACAGCTTATAGCTTGATATGTAACATCGAAGCTGTAACAGTTTAATAAATTGGTGTCTTTTTCTTATTACTGCTACAGTTACTAAAAGAATTAGGAGCCGAAATGAAAGCTGAAATGAGAGCCGAGAAACAATTAAAATATACGAGGATAGTCTCCATGAAATTTAAAAGCCTTAGGTTGCAGAGTTCGATCAAAATTTTCGCCACTTGTCTAAAAATGTTCTAAAACGAGCTAAATTAATCGTTCCCCATGAAGGAGATGGGCTCCAATTATGACACGAAGGTCCTTCTTTGAAAAGAAATCCGATGTTAATATTCTGCCAGTCTAAGCGAATGAATTTTGAATACACCAATGAAATATGAATGTGTTTGCAAGTCTAAATGTTTGTGTGAAAGCACTATATTTTTGGCTCATAAGCCCGATTCACTTTAAAAACTTTTTCCAACGATGTTTTTTTTTTGATCGCATTTATACGCTAAGAAAATTTGAGAACGGATCTGACATTAAAGCTCAAAGTGAACTGAAAGTTGTTGACGTGGTTTAGTGTTCGGAACGTAACGGAAAGATCGCCCTCGATCTTGAGTTATCTGTAAGCTTCAGTACATTACAGAACGACCATGCAAACCAAAATAATATATATCGTCCTTACCTTATAATATATATTAAAATATTTAGCCAGCTTACCGATAAACACGCTCCGAAGAATAAGCACCTTGCGATCTTCATGTCCATTCAGTTCAAAGCTTACAAGTTTACATTTCTTAAACAGAACCTGCAAACGAAAAAAAGAAGTTGTTTACATTTAGAGGAACTTGACTTCATAGTCATTGTTCGAAAAATCAATTCACCCTCTTAGTAATATTCGTCAAAATTTGTCTATAGATTCTTACCGACTTTATCGAGGCCCGGACTGAAAAGTTGACTTGTTTAATAGTTGTGTCCTGTTTTGGCAGTTGAAATGAAGAATTTAATGACTTTTCATTGTAATTCTAATCAGCCGATACAGGTGGCCTCTCGTTAAATTGGTTTGTAATCAAGCGGATCACACCAAAAAATGCCCAAACTGTAAGCTTTATCTTTTAAGAAAATAATAAAACAAAACTAAACCATCTTATATGGGTGGATCGACTCCTGGAAATGTTAAAGGAAGCACATAAAAGCGACAACAAACAACGGCTTATCAAATCGTGTTTCTTTCCCTTAATCTATACTTCTTTCAATATTGTCTCGAATTATTCCCATATTCTTCCAAAAATTTTAAAACGTATATGTGCAAATAAAATCTTTAGGACATTCTTCAACCATTAATTGTGGTAAAACGAACGAGTGCGTACTGGTGTATGTTCGCTGACAAACTGACTGTTTTAAAACAAACTTTTGCAACTCCTCAGTATTCGTTAACATTCGATACCATTCATATTCATGAATGTAGTCATTAACTCGAGAATTGGTCAAATAGTTCTCTTTAAGATGAGTAATTGTGCCCTTTTAACTCGGAGCTTAGGTCCAGGGTCTGCAAAATTTAACGATAGCTGTAAAATGAGGTGAAATTTTAACTGATAGCAGAGAAATCAAGAATTAACTGATAACTGAAATTATAGCACCCCCATTAATACCCTGACATTAGTATTTATTGAAACAGAAGCAAAGCTTTTTAAAAAACTGTACTGAACAAACCGATCCCAACTAATGAAGACACAAGGTCCCTACACAGCTTTTGAACATTTTAGACTTTCAATGTCAGGTTGTGTCTCAGTGAATTCATTGCTTAAAGCCCCGCGTTTCAGATTCACTAAGCTATTAAACAATGCTTGGTCACGTCGTGTGTCAATTATATTTTGGCCAGTTGCCATTATATGTCTCTTACAGTTCTCGGTCAGATCTTACTACCAGCAGGTACTCGACTCAATACTGTTAACTTTATTTTAGTCTCAACATTCGTATGCTCACAGTGCACGGAAAAATTAAGTCATATTTGATTGGTTGATTGCTGCCGCTGTCACTCTGTCTCTCATTTAACTTTCAGTTGAATATATCATATAAATAGCTAACTACTCACACAAACTGCTTGTAGAATTGGTTATTGCTGTTGCTGTTTGTAAATTTTATTTTTCAAATTGCTATCATCTTACAACTTAAGACAAGAAAGCGTGTCAAAAGAACAAAAACAAACAAACAAACAAAAAAGCCAATATAGGTTGCTCCAAGATTAAGGGTGTTAAGCTTAGTCAATACCTTCTTCGTTCATGGTTTTGCATTCGTTTTAAGGTGGCTCAAAACAGTTTCCAGCACTTAGAATTTGATTGGTCATTATAACCACTCATTATCACTTGATTCAGTCATGGTATCAAAAAACCGCCTCAACATCGGTAAACACGTTGCTATCATTTTCGTGACGCAGTAGGTTACCATAGCAACAGTATGACCTGCTATAAACACCCTTAATTTTAGCTTTAGGAGTTTATAATTCAAAAACGACATGGTGAAAATTTTTAAAATTATCTATCAAATTTTGATAAGCACGATAAAACGCAACTTTCGGCAAAGTTTAAAAAATTCTCCACATAGGGTCCAGAGCCACCTTAAATTTTCACAAATTTTAGGTGGCTCTGAACCCCATGTACAGAACGTTTTTAAACTTTGCCAAAAGTTGCGTCTTATCATGCTTATCAAAATTTCATAATGTCAAAAAAATTTCAACGTGCCGTTTTTGAATTATAAGTCCCTACAGCTGTAATTAAGGGTGGTTTCAGTTGGTCATCAAGTGATAAGGAGTGGTTATAACGACTCATCAAAATCTAAGTGCTGGAAACTGTCTTGAGCCGCTCTAAAATCGCACTTTTATCAACATGAACACAAGTAACGCTTTCATCTTTATCATCTCTACACTGAGGAATGGTTGAAGAATTCATGAAATTGTTAAATATATTAGCATAGGTAATCATATGGTTTTTCTCGTTCAATTTGGAATTAATTTGCACGAGTGAGTTCTTCAAAAAGCTGAAATTGCACGAGCCGATCAAGCTCACGCACCAGGTGCGTGAGCTTGATCAGTTATTTTCGGCACTTCGCACTGAGGAACGGACGTCAGCAAATTAACGGCATTAACTACTTAACGACAAAACCGTATGATTACTTATAAATAATATAAACGTGAAAAAATTTGCGTGGAGGAAGTTCCGGAAGAGCTTTCTTGAAACCATTTTTTTCCCATTCGAGAAAACTTTTTTCAATGTTTCCGCACAAAATTTTCGTCAACATTTTACGTAGTATCACTGGCTTCGAAAATTTCCTATTGTCTTTCAGCCAATCATAATCCAGAATTTTACAATGTGTAATTTGCACTGGTGTTACACTTTTTGCACGGGTGTTAAACTTTTTGCACTGGTGTTACACTTGAACTGCACTGCTCTCAGCCAATCAGAATCGATTATTTTTTTTCATGTATATTATTATAGTACTTAACTTTTCTCGGGGCACCCCAAATAAACCTTATTTTTTCTTTTGCTTCAAAAATGATGAATTCCTGAGAGATTTTGAAACATTACTTGGCTTCTTTCAGTCAGAAAAAGAGACTCTTCACTAAATTGTAAAAAGAAACATGTCTGTCATAATATTACTATTGCAAAATAATGATGCATTATTTAGAAATCTTGACTCACTACGGCATCCTAAAACCGTTAATTGCGCTAGCTACATGTTTCTAACCAATTGTCTGAAAAAATTCCACGACTGAACATTTCTTAAATTTCAAGATCACTCGGTCTACACCACATTTTGTCAATATGGAGCTGGCACCTTTTCATTTTCAAAAACGTGCCCGGAACAAAAATTATCCTTGTTTGAATATTGATGGAAGCGCAACACAATGTTTTGTTTTCAAGGCCAATGAGATGTATCTACTAGAAGCTGTCAAGAGTCCTAATACGTATTTGATGTTGTTAGTGTTTAACAAAGTGCAAGATCGTCAAAATTCGAAAGTGGAGCTTCCAGTTCTGTTTGATTTTACGTTCGATTTCTACCGAATCAATTCCATAGCACGGCAAACTATGGTAGCTGTGCTTATCTTGAACACCGAACAGCCCATGACAGGCATAGAGGAGGCCATATATTTTTGTGTGAAAATTTTCCCTGAATTAACAACTTCTTTTGTGCTAGGCTTGAAGTTTTTAGAACGTTTCTTGGGGTTTTGTGCAGTAAGACCTGATTATGGGCACCTGCACCAGTTGCGTGAGGTCGATCGATCAGTTATTTTCAGTTATTTGCGGACGTCGGCAAACTAACGGCATTAACTACTTAACGACAAAAGATATTGTTTATCTTGCCTACCACTAAGTCTGCCATTGGCTAGTGTAATTGCAACCAAGTAGAACATGCCAATCACTTTTCTTAACTCAACGTTACGGAACATGAATATTTCATATCGGGCCGATGTTAAATTTTTGAAAAGGACTAAAATATTAATTAAAACTTCCAGGGAACTTCCTGCGTTAAAAATTATTTCGCTTCTAGGCATCCCCCTAGCAATAATTATGAGTCCTCAAGAAATTTTCCCCTATACGAAAGGTGTTGATGGTTGTTAAAGATCATCTGCAAGGCATCTGTTCCTAATATAAACACACGCATCATGGAAATTTGTTCTTATTTTTATATTTTAATTTAAAGTGTGGCGTAGTTGTGAAGGGGCTAATCGAGAGAGGGTTTTTTTTTCTCCTTAGTCATTTCAACAAAAGTTTGCGGCAAGACAGGCATAAAGTTGAACATCATTGAGAACGAAACTGCGAATCGACAAACAAACAAACACAGTAGGTTTTATTATATTTGGACTGTCGGCTATGCTTAAAACTTCCTCAGTTTTCTCGGACTCGAGGGTTATTAGAAAAGGCCTCAAGGAATTTAAAATGCAGTTAAACTGGTTTACCGAACCAACACTTAACAATGAAAGAATGAAAAAACGTTTTGTTTTCGAATTCACTGGATATAGGTATACTTAGTGATAACGTGAAATATGACTTTTCTATATCAGATTAACTCGAGTGCATGATGTTTAAAGTATCCCGCAGGAAAATATCAAGTGTTGAAGAAAACTTCCAAAGGGAGCCTCTGAAGAAAATAACCAATCGTTATATCTCATAATAAATTCCAAATTAAAGGATCTTATAGCTATCTTTGAAAGACAGTATTACAAAAATTTCCTTTTTCCCATGGTTCCGTTGATTAAAAACATCCTTTAAAAACAGGAAATAAGGTTGTGGAATAAACTTCGCTTGCATGTCTATAAAAGCTTCTTTTACAAAGCTATTTCAAGTAAAACGGAATGTGGTCTAATAGGACCGCGGAATATCACAGAAAAACGCAATATTTGAAACATAAACACAGCCTTACTTACCCATAATCAGTCACATCCTACAAAACAAGTGTTTCCGAAAGCTGGGTTGATGCGTTTGAAGTCAAAAATCAACTCCTGTTCAATGTTTTTGAAGATTGTTGAAGAGAGCTGGACGTTGCTTTTTCAGGCCTTGCCAGTATATTAATGAAATACCGGTGGCAACATGCATACGTAAAATTATAGTGTCAGGGGGCTGTGACATTGTGACGAAATTAATTAAAAATTGCAAACAAGATAAATTTCACCTGCTCTGGAGATATGGCAGATAAGAACTGGTCGTTTTCACAAAACTTCTAGAAGTAATGAAGGGTTATGCGTAATTTCAGCTTGCAATTAATAATGTGAGGTGAAAGTATGATGTATAGCAGATACCATATTAAAACGAGTAACAGTTTGTTTTTGCCCTCTCCAGTTGAAAATAATTCTTTATTTGTTTTCTATTTACATAGTTGTTTTGCAAATTAGAATGACGTATCCTGTTTAAGGAGAAGTCGATAAAGTGACAAGATGTTCCTTCATCTTGAAAACTGATCAGCAAGTTAGGGATGCTATGCTAACGCACCACAAAATTATTCGTGACGATCAGAAAGTAAAAAAAAAAGAGAGATGCCTACTCGGGCCTTAAGATGAGTCGTTTAGAAAGCTCAAGATTCAGAGTTACTGGTCCCGAGGAATGACGCATTCAGCCTGCTAGGACGTGTCTAGATGGCGAGGCTGTTTTAATTTTTGATGATTCCTCAGCTCTCAGGGTATCTAGCAGATCTCGGATGTCAGCTCTCAGTTACAAAACGTGCCATTTCTCTGCTAATGCTCGGAATACACAATGTATTTACCGTGACGATGCGCCAGATGTTCGGGACGAGGGAGAGGTGATTCTGTTTTAAAAGCCAGGTAGCCTCGAGTCATCTGGGAATTGCTAACTGTGTAAGAGGGTGGGGGAGTGAGGTAGGATGTAGTTTTGTTACTTAGACATGTCACAGAACTGTTTAGTAGGTGCGAAAGTAACTTCTCCCTTGCTTATATTTAATTTGGGCTTGACCTCAGCTACTTTGAAGGCAGTGGTAGGTAGCCTTTTTCATATCATCGACCTTCACGAGCACTCCAAGCCCCCCTTCCCCACCCCCAAAGACTCAAGGCGCAAAGAGTGATAGGAATTAATTTTCTGGGTTACGTTAAGGCAGCCCGAAGAGTTTAGTTGAATATGATGTACAGCAGACATTTCGGCATACCTTTCGTGCCAATTTTTGGGTCTATATTCACTGAAGGCGTAAGGACGTCGAGAACGTGCTCGCCCGAGTAGTTAAGGTAATTTACATAAATGTTCTTTTTGCAAGCTAAATTGAATCTTCTCGGTTCTTGCCGAGGTTGATTGGGAATGAGTGACCTTGTATGGCTTTTTACTTTTCTCTGATGTCATAAGAAATGGTAGGTTTTGTGACGTCACCAGGAGACTATCAAAAGCAACCTAAAGTCATGCTTCAAGGTATCCTAACGATTCCAACAGTTAAAATTTGAAATTAATAGAGTGCTTATAAAGCACAGCAAACGTTGTGCATCGCTCAGGACTGACCCATTTTGAAGCTTAAGAGAATGGTAACTCAGAGATTGCCTATTTCCAGTTTGTCAGTTTTTTAATTAAAGGGTCTTCATATAATATTTCACTTGTACTGATATAGTGCGACAGGAACAGCTAAGTGACAAATGCGTAAACGAGTTGAATGAAAATTGTCAAGATGAGGACCTCCATGAGCTTAAGTGGCAAAGGCACGTTACTAGGCCTAAAATGAGCCACCGACCATCAAAGTAAGGGATTTTCACCTTAACAAATGAAGGAGGACTTCAATGGGTTAAGCGGATAAAATTTAATTATAAACTGGTTAAAGATGTTACGTTTAACTGTCACTTTTCAAAGAAGTGTCTCTTCAAGAAGCCTGAAGCTACCTCAGGAAGAGTGTATTTTTATAGTTTTCAAGTTCATCGTCCCGAGAGGATTTGAGATGGCGCAGTGGTGTTAGCACTCCACCAACTCTTCTTCAATCCCCACCAATGTAACCAGAGCTCAATTTCGGCCTGGCGCAATATACGTGGGTTGAGTTTGTTGTTGGTTCTCGCTTTGCTTTATGAGTTTTTCTCCGAATTCCAAGGTTATCCTTTTCTCTTGAAAAAATAACATTTCCAAATTCCAAATTTGGCCTGGTTAGAAGACCCGTATGAAAACCAGCTACGACTGATGTGGCTTCCTTTCTAAATGTTTAATAATTATTTAACGAAGTGAAGGTTTCCTTCACTTTAAATGTCAGCTTGAATATTACGTGATACCTTATTTTAGTGGCAACCGTAGTAAAATTTAAACCACCAACCGACAATTTCATAAAAGAAAGTTTTTGCCGTTATCTTTAAGAGGATGTACTCAAGCGTCAAAAGTAGACATCCAATAAAAAAAATACGGATGATAACTGAGCTGATGTGGCTGAAAATGTGAAGTTACATACAAGATATCAAGGTCTCAAAGAGGGTATAACCGTACAAACAGGGTCTCAAAGATATTAGGGGCACTTCCCATTCAACCAAAAATTCCGAAAATATCGAACCGGGGACAGATGGTACGGTAATTTCCCGAGAAATGTTTCCAGAAAATCCGGTAAAAGTGAATTTCCAAACAGTGAACCATTCAAACGAAACTTTCGGAAATTCAGGAAGGAAAATAAAATGGAACGGACATTTCCGGTAATAAATCTCCAAAAATTTGAATATACCTCGCGAGGTTGTTCTGTTTTCTGCAAATTTCGGAATATGCTGTTCCATTCGTCACGGTGCACTGGAAATTTCCGGAAATTTCCAGGGTCTCAATGACATGATGTGTCAAGGATGTAGTGAGCGATTATTTTGAAACCTATGTATAACTGCTATTTAAACGAGTTGCATCACGGTTTGGGCATCTTTCGTCGTTTGTAATGTGCTAATCTTATCCATCTTTAACCATCTCTGTTCCTTTATGGTTTGTTATTAGGGAGGTTAAGCATGACGTTAACGGCAGACGGCAAACGGCAATGATAACTTCTGACTTTGAGTTCTTTTCTTTTACTCCGTGAATAAAACACACAAAAATAGAATAACGCCTCCTACTATTCATGGCAAATACAAATAATTTCACTCTACTGTACACACAGCTGAAGAGAGACGGCAAAAGTTTCATTTTTGAGTTATTTTTTTGTGAAAAAAATACCTCTTAGTCGGCGCGTCGGGTATGTTATGGACGGGTCAATGGATGAGTGAGTGAGTGAGTGAGAGATGTATGTATGTCACACCAATCATATTGGATCTACTATAAACAGCCAATCAAATTTCTTGTTGTAAAGGTAAATAGTATGAGAGGAGATTTGATACCGATACAGCTCAGAAAGGTCACATTTATTCTTCTATAAAAGAGGAGGAATTATTCATGTACTAGGCTTATTTCGACATCTCTTGAGGCGAGGATTTTGTGGGCGGGTTTGATAAACATTTGCAATTGGATAATCAGTCAAAGAGACATAGTGTTTGGCATATAACTAAGAGCGTGCGATGAAGGGTGAGCTTTTCCCATTAGATAAAGTTTTCAATTAAATGAGTCTTAGCCGCTCTGCTACTAGGTTTAAGATTTGAATGATAAGAACAACTGTATTTTAGGGGAGCGGAATGCACTACTGAGAATTTGATGAGGTTGCGACCAGGTTCAAATCGTTTGCATGTTGTATTGAAACCTAAATATTGCTGCAGAGTTCGTAGTAAGTGTTCCGGACGTGAAGTCAATGTCAGCATCCATTGACAAGGTTCACGGTGAAAAGCGAAGAGACTACAATAAATTTGGTCAACAGAACAAAAAGATATTATTCTGTGACGATTTTACAATTATAATGGTTCTTGTTTACCACTGGAATGAGAAGATACGTTTGAAATGAAACTAAATCTTTTCTCTTCAATGTT
>Ga0126338_10002357_pt1:10000-12938 | contig 12938 bp, 6 predicted proteins | sample OrbCmetagenome_2_FD_92529 | JGI IMG/M metagenome (GOLD analysis project Ga0126338, IMG submission 92529) | Coral microbial communities from Petempiche,Puerto Morelos, Mexico - Orbicella C C metagenome | ecosystem: Host-associated > Invertebrates > Cnidaria > Coral | place... | reverse complement strand
CTCAATATGGTGCGGGTTAGGTATAGCGGGGGAGGGGGGGGGGGGGGGGGGGGGGGGGGGGGGGGGGGGGGGGGGGGGGGGGGGGGGGGGGGGGGGGGACCAAGTGCAAAGCACCAGACGTGAGCGTAGAGCGGGAGACGAAAAGTAACCCGGTGCTATATTTGTCGTTGTTTGTTTGTCGCGTTTCCAGTTGGCGCAGCGCTTCGCACTCGTGTAAAACACTCGGCGTTCTGCCCTCTAAACCGCTTGTTCTGCAGACTGCTGTTTACGCAGAGCGCCAGTTCAATTTGCAATCGCAAACAAGGCTTAATTTGTTGTTATGACAGGTTGGAGAGGATGACAGCAACAACCATCAAATAGAGAAATTCTCATCTTTTGCAGACTACATCTCACGTGATGAAAGTAAGACATTATTTTAACCTAGGAGTTGTGGTTTGTAGTGCTGTTTCATGTCTATCGTTATAAGGCTTCAAGTGTCTTTAACATGCCTTGGTCTTGGCTCGGGGACTTGTTGAAAACCGAACAAACTTCCTAACATTTCACACAAGGGTATCCCTAGGAAGGAGATCGGGGAGTGGTGGTCTCTGGGATTTCTGGCGGGGTTCATCCGTGAAATCTTGATTAAACAGGAGGCTTTATCAAAAATGGCTGGTTATGTGTTAGAGCAATTTCGTAATTATCGATTAAGTGGTTGACGAAAACACTATCATCAGCGGGTTTGCTGTATTTCGGTTTAGAGGTTGTATTTTCGCGAAGGCTAATTATCAAACTTGTACACATTACTCATTTCTCACAGCAAAGTGAACTTCGTTGGGTCATTTCCAGTTACAATGTAATAAAACAATTGATTCCTGCTTTTTGCTGTCTGTATAATGAGTTATGGATGCACTGGGAAGTTTGAAGAGCACTTAAGAAGCTAGAGTTGCTCTCGGCTGCGCCTCGGGCAACTGTTGCGCGCTCCAAACTTCCCGCAGGCGTCATAGCTCGACAAAAATGGTGTCATCCTGTAGAGCTAGCTCAGGGCTATCTAATCAGTGTAAGTTTATTTCGCTGTACCTTAACAGAACGAAACTATATAATATGTAAATGATTTTATGTAAAATTAGGGAGGACCATATTGTAAACTACTGGGCAACCAGTAAATTATGTTACCCTCGTTAAATAAAGCCTTTTTGTTTTGTTTAAAAATAAAATAAAAAAAAACTCAGGGAGGGGTTCCATCTATCCCCACCCCCCACGGTGGGGGTATGAGTTTACTTGTACGTCCGAGGGTCAAACTGAAGCTCGCGTAAAGGCATTTCCTAGTGAGAAACGCTTAAGGATAACGTGTGTTTCTTTCTGTAGATCGGACAGTGTCAACCACTGCCTCAATCAAAGAGCTAGCCACTCCTGTGTCTAACGAGCATGCGCAGTACGATGCGTACCGGGGGAACTTAGTGGAGCCTGTCCAATGCGAGAATTGTGTGGATGTCTTTGTAATGAAGGAACCGTTCATCATGTCTGTTAAACAGGTAAACCTTATGTGGTCATAAATGTATACAAAATATACCATACGGTTACAAGCGAGTGGAGTCCAACTAGTCTCCTCCGCAGCCGTTATTAGGGTCGTCACGCAACGCTTCTCCCCCACTAACGGCCGTTAGTGGGGGGAGAAGCGTTCAGTGACGACCCTTATAACGGCTGCGAGGAGACTAGAGTCCAACAGGCCATATTCGTATTCTCGGTATTGGACTGGAACTAGCATACGATGGAGGCTCATGCGGGGGAATATCATTAAAACAGAGATTAATGTCATTTAAAAAGACCCCCCCCCCCCGAAATAGCCTCAGTTGCAAGCTAGTTCCAGTCTAATACTGGGAATACGAATAGGGTCTGTTTGATGTGAGATCATACGAATTAATATCAGCAAGGAAAGACGTCGGACGATTACAACTTGGGTTCACCCACTAACCTGTTGCAACAAGTTGTATCTGTGGTTCTTAAAAAGAGAGATCGCAGGTCAAATGTCCTTAGCCCTAAAACAACAAGATGAAAAGGAAAAAAAATGTTCTGCTAGGAATAACGAGAATTGAATTTCCAAGAGGGTTAAAAAGAGTTGAAGTTTCATTGTTTTATTTCATTCAATTCGTATGGTCAAATAGCAAACTAAGTAATCGAGAGTTTATAAACTGAATAGCTTAAAAGAGCTCAGTCACGGTTTGCGCATATTGAAAAGTTTAGCCTCAATTTCTCAACTTCGTCTTTTGTAATCCGTGTCAATCTTCTCCATCCTTAGCCATCCTTGTTCCTTTATGGTGTATCATTATGTCTTTGGTGTTTTTCTATCTTATTAAACTGTCATTTTCAGGTTTCCTACCATTTGAAGGTAATTTTGTATGTGGCCAAAATAACTCAAAATACCGTGACTTTGCTCCTTTAAGCATTGGACGAGCAAAAACTCTTGTCGATTCTCATCAGATTTGAGTAATTCAAGCCAGGTTGAGTATGGACGAGAGTCGAAAAGAGCTTTCGAGATTGGCAAATGACAACGTAAATTCGAGTTCTCTGTTGTGTGATATGGATTCTGCAGCCCAACAGAACTCGATGGAGAATAACAAGTGATTTCTTTCCTTCAACCAGATGACAGAATTTAGGAAGGCGCCCCATTGTGTGGAAAATGACTGGGCGTTCTAAAACTGGTAGGTCGCCATTTCTAATCTGTTCTTGTTAGGAACCTTATCTATAACTCATGTGTAAAATGATTAACTGCCAACGATGAAACCTCAAAATTCCTTAGTTTATAATCCATCAAATATTTTCGCTAGTTCGCGATTGGTCTAAACGGGTCACTTGACTGAATATTCCCTAGTAAACTAGGGGATATCCGAGGGCTATTCCCTAACTTTAAAACGTCCCTCGTGTGGCGTACATTTGAAAGATAATAAACACAACAGTTTCC
>Ga0126338_10002357_pt1:0-5000 | contig 12938 bp, 6 predicted proteins | sample OrbCmetagenome_2_FD_92529 | JGI IMG/M metagenome (GOLD analysis project Ga0126338, IMG submission 92529) | Coral microbial communities from Petempiche,Puerto Morelos, Mexico - Orbicella C C metagenome | ecosystem: Host-associated > Invertebrates > Cnidaria > Coral | place... | reverse complement strand
TGTCCATCTGGGAGGTTTGTAATACACCTGTATACAACAGGATCAGGTTTTGAAATAAACATTTGATTGTTTGGTTGTTGTTTATTTATTCTTTTTTAAGTTTTGTGCACGAGCCAAAAAAATCTTTTTGGACGTTTAACTTTGTAGTGAATGTCCAACTCTACTCAGTAGTTAGCAGTGAACAAAACACATGCAAAACGAGTGCAATCCTTTCACCTCATTATATAGACACGAGTGTTTTACTGAAAAGTACACCACTCGTGAAATTCATACGAATTTTATATCCTGACTAGTGAGGATATTGATGACGTCATTTCCCGCCGTTTCACGGTTGTCTGTGCAAACAGTCAGTTTGTCTAGATAGTAACAAAAATATTACACGGTGACTTGAAGATATGAAGTTGAAAACAATAGTGTTAAAAACAATTGTGGCAAAATGTTATTTTTACCACTCGAAAATAAAAGTCATATCTTTGTGCCGCGGAGTAATTCTCTATATATCATTGTAAGGTACTCAGTTACTGTATTGTAAGGGGTCACATAGGATCACAACCATCAGCAATAAAAGAAGTTGCATTAGTGAAATTTAGATTACGTAAACGTACTCAATTCATCAGTACTCAATGTTTGCAACCTCTCACGTACATATTTTTGTACACTTTTTTTGTTAAAAAGGAGAAAATCAGCAAAGGAAGTGGGCTATGAAAGAGAGGCAAGAGAGTGAAATGCAGTTGAAGTTAGCGCACCCGGTCCCAAGCCCTACACTTGGTTATATTTCTTCGTTAGCGCGTGCGCTTGATGTATGACGTGGCTTGTCGTTGCGAAACTAATTACGCGGGCAGAACGGATGCGCAGAAGCAATGGGCGTCCTACGTAGACGCTATTGGGGCTGGCACGCAATCTTCTTCTCCCCTATGAACGCGTGACGAGCCATAAGACCGCGTAGGGGGTTAAGAACATTTGAAAGGCAAAAAGCTTACATATTATTTATTGCTCGTCTCAATTGACTTACACTGAGCTGGAAATCAAAATACTATTGATTATCATTTGTACGCACAATAGTAAGCACGTCCTTCTGAAATCGAACCAATCACTTATGCCGATTAAAAAATGGTTCAACGTGATTAGCTACTGGTTCGCCGATAAAAGTTCTATTAATGACATAATCAGGTGATTTGGTAGCACGAGAGCCAATACCACAGATGCAGACTTCTAGTATTATAAATTTCTGCTAATCGTTTTCATGTATTCCTTTGACACGATGCTCTCGGTTCCACTTTTGGTAAAGACAACGACCTATTTTGAAGCGTCTATGTTATATGAATAGCTTGGTAGCGGCTGAATGACTCTCTCTGTCCAGCTCTTATGTCGCAGATATACCGATACAAGTAAGGTGCTCACGTCTAGGATAATAGGCAATTTGCTTACCCAGTGCTTAACACATGAGCTTAAGGCGTTGTCCAAGCATGAGTTCTATTTTGTACTCTCGTCTTGCAACTTCATTTAAAGGTGATTAATCTCTATTAAAGAAACTCAGCAGCCGAAAAAAAATGCCACTAATAGCCATAGGAAGATTCTTCAAGATTCGTCTATGGCCACTCCCTATCTCCACCAACACAACCAAAGCAACCCCCACCATAAAGTGTTGCCAATGACAAACCGGGGCTTAATACGGACAGGCAGCAAAGAAATCCTCAAACGTCACTGCCACCCCTAAAATCACTGAAAGAAATGCAAACAGAGCAACTCAATTAATTTCCACCACCACCACAGCCGCCGCCGCCACATCCACCTCCGCACCCCCCTCCACCACAGCCACCCCCTGCTCCACATCCACTACCACCGTCACCACCTCCATCTCCTCCACCCACGCATCCTCCACCACTATCGCCCCCAACACAGCCTCCACCATCTTCACTTCCAACACAGCCTCCACCGGTACCATCACCCGTGCCAATACATGCACCCCCTTCTCCATCCCAACCACATCCGTCTGAGACACTGTCAGAGGCAGCATTTTCCCACTGGATCCATTCAAAAGAAATATCTTCGCTGAAATCGAGGACTTTCTCAATCAAATCCATCACAGGTTGGTAAACATTTCTGGGTACTTTTTTACTCAAGTATCCGGCGGTGTACAATGAGGGAGAGACGTTAGTCGATGAAGTGTGAGACTGAGGCATGGGCATACAAAGAAGATACAAGATAGAGATTGAGCATGCCAAAGCAAGAATCTCAGGAATGTGTTGAGCACGAGCGGAGATCACAACTCTATTCCTCAGAAGATCTATTCGCACCAGGGTGTCAAAATCAACTTTAACCAGGCACAATCCACCCTTTGATTTTCGAACTGAGCACCAGCCTCGTGCGCCAAGCAGATTGTAGACCTTTATGCTCACGTAGTGTTGCTGCTTCTGCTTTTTTCTACCAAAATACTGCTTCCACTTCCCTCTTCCCCTGTTGGCTGGGTTCATTATCCGCAGCATACCAATGCAAACTGCCCAATCCTTGTTACCCCGGATCAGCATGGCTCTCTCACCTTCATCCTTGTTCAGAAAAATGTTCTTCCTTTGATCCTCAACAGCAATTCGTTCTGGAAACGTATTTGGACTGAGTGTGTGAGCTGATGCCACAACGTGATCACGGGTGTTAATAATCTCTACTGCGGATAGCGAAGCATCTGACGAGTGAACAACGCGGCAGGTGAACACTCGATTACCTTTCCTGTCAAGAACAGGGTGGCTGGAATAATCACATGCCAAATGTGACTTAGCCAGATCGCTGGGAGAGAGCATCAGCTGTGGACAGCTAAGGATCATGGATGGGTGGTCACTGGGGGTAAAATTTACCTCGGGCTGAATGTCAAAGCAGTACTTCATGATGGATGGTGGTTGATCAATATCGATTGTAAACTTTGCAGTGTACTGTCCTCCATTTAGGGGAACATCAATGGTGATCTGCAGATCAGGTGCAGTATCGTCAAATGGAACCGCCTCAAAATAGGGAAGGAGGTCTAGTTGACTCTCGGCGATCAACTTCTTACCAAACAGCTTCTTCTTGAAAAGGCAGATATTGATGATGTGCTTGGATTGATTGTCAAACTTAAACTTTCGCGGCATAGCCGCAGCTACCAGAAAACCACCTTTGAAATTCTGAGAAAAAAGTAGCTTTCCTATCTTGCTCTCCACTCGAAGAAGGAAATTTTTCCTGCTGTTTAAGGATGCTTGGATTCGCTGAATTTCACACGCATATTCAGACCGCGCAAGAGGAGCATAAAGCCAATTAGGTGTCGTTGGACTAGGATCAGGTGGATCACCTCTGTACATGGCACCTGCTTTCGGAAAGCGTAACCCCGCCTTCTCCCACACCGACCTCGTCTTAATTTCAGCATCGTACAATTTGGATCCTGGGGTTCGACCTGTTGCTCTATCATCGTGGTGTAACGGCTTTCCAAGCAATTCTTTTGTCGTGTGCTTGTAATTTAATGGGTGAAGTTGATGGGCGTGCCAGATTAGGTCAAAATCATAGCAAGGAACCATGAATACCTCTGGGTGTAGCCTCTTCAGCTGCAGATGGTGCTCATAACGCTTCACAGCGCTGTTGAGAAACAAGTCGTCACTGTAGTGTGGCAAGGAAACTTGGTAATAAAACTTGAACTGACGGTAACAAGCTTCTTCCAGATTGTACTGAATCCTGGATCGATATTCTGCGAACACTGGCGGAGGATTTGTAAGATCTACTTCAAAAGGCTCTCCTGGATATGTTTTAATCCACCGATGCCTTGTTGAGAGGAGGGATAAGTTTCTTTGTATGCTGTTTAAGGGAGCGTGATCCAACACTGTGGATACAATATTGGGGCAGTCCTGCTCGTAGTAAAATGGAGCCAACATGTGTACGTGCCAGACCCATGCGATGTCCAATGGAGCTGCTTGGAGGGCGGGCGATGAGCCAAATCTTGAAGCAAATGGCAACCAAAAGAGCTCATATCGTCTGATGGCGTTTTTCACAACAGGTCCTTTGCATAGGGCAGGATAATCATCCACCAGTTTAAGAAACTCGAGCTCGTTCTTGGCGGCCTGGATCAGATCTATTCCGAGACCTTGGGTAAACATGGCTTCTTGGGGGAGCTGGCAAATGCTTCAACACAGAGAAGTTGCTGTATCAGAGTTGATCTCTGAAACAGTGTTTCAGATTACAGTCTCGGCGGATTGGAGCTATTTGTTCAGTCTTCCTGTGGAAGATAACATCATGCGTAATTGATAATTTTTATATATAAGGATGAGAAATTCATCGTTGAAAGCCAACACGTAAAAAGCACGTGAAGATCGAACCGATTGAACCGCCATGTGAGGTCTCGAAATATGAGTGAACGAAAATTGAAAACTGGCGTGAAGGCCCCGCCACGAGGCAGATTTAATAATTAACTAATCCAGGCGGTATGAAAAAAAGAAAAAACAAAAAAATAGAAGTGTTTGGTTTGAAACTTACTGTTTCCTGTAAGAAATATTCACTATTCCCGTTATAAGTTGGAACGCAAACTATCTCTATGTACTCTTTTTTTCTTTTGTTTTTCTAAATTTTGTTAATTTCTGCGGGTTACGTGCCGACAGTCACGCAACGCACATAAAGTCAAAAAGCAGATTGCGATCAAACGAGTATGTTTCAGAGAAAAACACATTTTTTTTGCTGCATACGATTTCATAAAAAGGGTCTGTTTTGAAAAACAGTGTCGGCTGCTGTTCTAAACCTTGTTAGTTCTTCACTGTTTGACCGACGCGACAGCGATACACCTGAGAAGTTCAATATTTGTTTTTCACCGTTTGATCGACGCGACAACATAAACCGGAGAAGAGAAACATCTCGCCCCATTGTGGCCGTAGAGCAATTCAGGTGATAACAATTGAGTTTTTAATTTCGAGGGGTCTGAGTTTTCGGGGTCTGAGGTTTCGGGCTCTGAGTTTTCGTGACACCCGTTTTTCCCGGCTTTCCCTAGACTACCT
>Ga0126338_10002356_pt1 | contig 12941 bp, 5 predicted proteins | sample OrbCmetagenome_2_FD_92529 | JGI IMG/M metagenome (GOLD analysis project Ga0126338, IMG submission 92529) | Coral microbial communities from Petempiche,Puerto Morelos, Mexico - Orbicella C C metagenome | ecosystem: Host-associated > Invertebrates > Cnidaria > Coral | place: Petempiche,Puerto... | reverse complement strand
TGCCGATATTGAACGAATAATGTGTGCTACAGTTGTAACCTTCAAAAAGAAACATACAGTAGGCGGAAGGAAAATCAGTTTCGGGCGATATGCACGTGCCGGTGATCGAAATAAATTTGCATAGCATTACAATGTACCAAAAGCATCGTCTATTTTCATTTAACTGCAAATGCTTGCAAAAGTTAATCATGTGGTCAACCGAAAAGGGAAAAAAAAACAGATTACAAGCATCTTCATGGACAAAAAAGGCTTCCATTCGCTTATTTTTGTTCTTCATGAAGGTAGCTGACCAAGCTCCATGTTGGTTTCACGAATGATGAATTTATCAAAATGTACCACACGTTTATGTCCCTCGACAGGGTACTTTTTTCGGGCCGCGGAAGAAACTTTCACACAACATAATATAGAGTATGGGCTGTCAGAAAATTTTAGTTTCGACTTCAAATTCAATGTACCAGTGGGCTTTTGATGGTATTGAAATTAGGTAAAATTAGCCCTTTCGCTCACGATCTTCGATGAAGGTACTTGTATCGGCCTAAAATATTATAATACTTCTAGTTTTTGCTAATCAAATTAATGCTTTAGAAACAGCAAGACATGCACTATGAGCTACCCAAAGTATATTGATAGATATCATCGTGTTGATCTGTACGAGCGAAAAGAAAATGCACAATTTTCGGCCATTTTCGGCTGCGGCAGGGAGCTAAAATGGCGATTTTTTTCGGACTTTCCTCGATTTCGATAAAACTAAAGCGCTTCAGGACCTTTTGAATGTTATTTTCGAAAGCACCTCACTATAGAGGTTATTTGGGCAAAATATGAAGAAATCCGAAATTTCGCGACTGTCATCTCATTCTCGGTATTTACAGGAATTGGCTCTTAAGGTAGCCAGGTCACTTAAAGATGTAAGTTGAAATGTGTACCGAACAGTTGGAGAATTTTTATTCTTACGTTAGGCGTACATCGGTTTGGTATCATTAATTTAAATAATAGAGCACTTTTTCCGTGTTTCCATAGCCTCTTCTAAACACGAGGAGGGTTGGGAGACCATGCAAACATGGCAAAAGTGTCCTATTGCTTTTATAAAATAATTCTCAAAAATACGCGCGAATCTAAAACGTCACAACCGTGTTTACACACTATCATCTAAAAACACCTATCAAACAATGAGAACGTGCGTAGTAGCTCAGTTACGTTATAATATGCGCTAGCTGTTATCTTGCATTCAAATGGGTCAGGAATAATTAAGGCTGAAAAGAATACAAGGCCGTAGCTAGCACAGCGGCAAGGGGACAGTTCTCCCTCTAAAAAAACAAACAAACAAAAGCTAAGATACTGCCGAATATGCAATCGCTTTTCGGCTTTCTGATTGGCTAATATCCTCCTGTTTCAAACCAAAGATTAACCCATTCACTGAAAAGTTAAGTTTTGTGCGCTGCAAATGAATAGAGAATTTAATGATTGTTATCCGCCAAGTCTAATGGCTCGTAATTTGAACCACCACTGTTTGACTACTGCTGACCAAACTCTTACACATTTTGCTTGAAATTCTTTTAAACTTCTAGACAACGCGATTGCGTTCGTTTTAGCCGCAATGAAACTGAGCCAGCTGAAAAGCAGCCTGTATTATCCTCAGCCTATTAAGCGATCATATTCTACGATAGACTATTTCCGTAGCTCTCGTAACTGCGAGCAATAGTTTTTGATTAGATGATGAAAATCGGATTCTCTTCCGTCCCATTATTCAACAATTTGCTACTGAAGGCACTTGTTCCGTGCAAACTGTGCAGAGAATAAACGAGAGAATCCACATAATACACACGGGTGCTTTTAGTTTAACTCGTTCCCCTGCTGTCATATCACTTAAAGAGAAGATTAAGAGATTTTCGCCATGAACAATTTGTAGTGACACACTACTTGGCTGAGTTATCCAGCATGTCAAAAATATGCGTTTAAGAGCCAAGGTGGACTGAATTGACTCAACTGATCAAATTTCAGCCCGGCCTTGGCTCCTGTAATGGCTTGTAATGAGCGATCGTCTAGGGTTGAGAACTCTAAAGCTTAAGACCAATTATAATTTCTTCCCAGTGCAAGTCGCTGGGAATGGACGGACCATTACTGCAAGCCGCCAAGAGAAGATACAAATAGTGATTATATGAAAGATCATATATTTCAACTTTGGAGAAAGATATGAGGACATGATTTATCGTCGCAGTTTTACGCACAACTTATTAAAACCGAAAAAAACGAGGGTTCGAATCCCATTCAAGTCTGAATATTTTTAAGGGTTTATATTTCACAACTGCTCAGGTTGTGTATAACTGCGATGATAAATCATGTCTTCAGAGAAAATACTTGACTGAACCAAAATAACAATAATTGCAAGAACCGTGTGAGATACTAAAACACCTAAAATAAACAACTGGCACTTCCGGGATCTAGAAATTCATATCTCTTTTAACACTAAATACAGGTACTTAAAAATATTACTAATAATACTTGATCATGACTGATTGCCTGAGCCGGGCTGACTCGGTTTGCTGAGATCTCGACTTGTTCACACCAACGCTTCATCCGGCCAGCCTGACATAACCAAACCAAGTACTTCGCGCCAAAATTGATGAGCTCGCTCCGGTTTCACGCGGCTAGTGTAATACCGGGCTAAAAAGTCATCTGGGCAAACCGCGATATGCCAAACGACTCTGCGCTGTCTAGCTTCATGTAATGTCGGGATAAAAGTAATCTCGGCACACCCGTAAAAGCCAGCCCGTTCAACCGGGCCAGGGGCCCGTTTCTCGAAGGTCCCGAAAAGTTTTCGCGCACGGAAAGCCTTAGCAAAATCTCAAACCTTATGATTACAAAGCTGTTTTATTCACATATTCTTAATATGAACAGAGGTCCTCTTCATACAAGAAGTTTCAGGCGTATACACTTCTCTGTTTTAGATACCGATTAACTAAAAACGGCTTTGCGGGTCCGAAAAGTTTCCGGGACTTTCGAGAAACGGGTCCGCCTCGGCCCATGTGATCAGCCCCTTATATAGCGCTACTTCCATCGCTGCATGACCAATAGCGCTTTACATAGTAAAGAACTGTCTGTCTAATAGCGACCTAAAATACAAATATAAATCAAATTACAATCAAATTATAGCAACGTACAGTTCGATTAAAATTTCATAACTTCACAATATACCTGGTATACGAAAAAATTGGGAGAAATTATATTTCAGTCGTATATTTATACAGTAAATAAAACTAATCAACGAAAAATAATAAAACTAAATTACTTATTAAATAAAGCCTTCTTAGAACGATCATGAAGTCTTTTAAAACGATAGTTTTAAATTCGTTAGTAATCATAAGATCGAATTTCTAGAGGAAGTGTATACCATAATTGTGGCAAAGCCACTGAAAGCGACCTAAACTTGAAGCTCCTAATTATAAGTCTGTCTCTTGTGATTTCAGAACGCCGGACTCACTGCAAATTTTCCTTAGAAATGATTTCTCTCGCTTCAAGTCTTTCTTTCTTTTTAGAGTTATGATGGGGTTTTTGATAATCATGAAGCAGGGAGGATGGTCTATTAAAGCGAAATCAGGGGTTTTACCCTGGGCGGGAGGCTGTAAGCGCGAAGCGCGTGTTAAAATGCTGGGTAAAGAACAAAATCAGGTCGCGTTGCTCCGGCTACGTACTTCTCTATTGAAAAAATTAACAGACTGAGAAGCACGTGAAACGGCTTTCTAACCGAAAAAAATATCCTCTCTGCCGGTCGCCCGGACATGAAACAGATAATATGACTTCCATATAAAAACGCCAGCAGGGCCACTACACTCAGCATTCCTTAATATCGTTTTCGTGGGCACAGACACTCAAGAGAATTTCTAGAGGGCTCCTCAAGGATCTTCCAGGGTTCCAACAGGGCTATCATAGGGTTTACATTTCCACAGGATCTTTAGATCTTTCCTGAAGGATTCCCACGGGTTTAATATAAAGGTAGTACGGTTCCTACGAATAGAAACGTTTTCGTTTATTTACGGAATTCAAACTTCAAATAAAGTTCTCACACGAGATAATACTCCTGTGCTTCTAGAGTTTCCCTCCAGCTGACTTATCGCCTCACTTGTGGTTGGACGTTCTTCAGGATTTCATTTGACACACCGCTTAATGAGTCTTCGCAAGGCAACATCAGATACCTGTCCTATCTGATTACGGATTTCATGAGGACGAGGAAGTTCTCTGATACACATTTCACACAACAGTACGCCAAAACTGTACACGTCCACCTAGAGGAGAAAATCAAGTATCACTTGGTAAAGAGTGCTAGTATTGGTCAAAGTATAAGTGCTGGAAAGTGCTGGAACTGTTATCAGTCACCTCAATAAAGCCAAAGCAAACAGTCTTGAAAAGTAATTTGAAGAGTTCCTTTTTTTTCTGTCAACCACATTATGGATGGAAAAAAAAATCCGGCAAATCTGTCACGAGTTTCCTAACACGGCAGAATGTACTAACCACTGAGCTCAAGGACACTGGTAGGGAGGTATAAGCTATAATTATTTATTACATGGCTTGTGTTTGTAGCCGATATAACGCGCACTCTGATCGGCCAATTGTAGGGCATTATTCTCTCGTAATGCCCACAGGCCTGTTACGGGCTCCCAAAACTAGAGCAAAAAGCCATGTAATAAAAAACTTGTTAACCTCGAGCGTTCGGTCTTTACGGGAAAATCTCAAACCTCGGCCTTGCCGTATTGACCTCGCTATCACTCGGTCAATACCGCAAGGGCTCGGTTTGAGATTTTCCCGTAAAGACCTCACTCTCGGTTAATAAGCAGTTAGTAACGCTAGGATTGAATGGGATATTCTTCTGCATGCAACTGTTGTCTATCGACTGAAAAGGACATTCCTACTTACCTGGATTATTGAATTACTTTCATCTGCATTCTTACGGTGGCTCAAAAAGTTTACAGCACTTTCCAAGAAGTAGATTTCGATGGATCATTATAACCACTCTTTATCAGTTGATGCCAAAATGATGGTTTCCGGAAAAAGTGGCCAGTCATTGGTGAACACGTTATCATTTTCGTGACTCTATATGTTACCATACCAACAGTATGACCTGCTAAAAACACCTTTAATTTTAGCTTGGGGTAGTCGTATTTCAAAAACTTTATTTTAATATCGAATTTTGTAAAACATGACAAGATGAAACTCTTGACAAAGTTTATAACAATTCTGTACATGGGGTCCAGAGTCATCTAAAATTTTCGCGAAAATTGGGCAGTTTTTTTCATGTCATATACCATGATTGTAGCATCAACTGATAAAGAGAGGAAACAATGATCCATCAAAATCTACGTCATGGAAAGTGCTGGAAACTTTTTTAGCCACCTTAAAAACCAATTTACTTTATTCAAGAGTAAACATACTATTGGATCCAAAGCAATGGAATAAAAACACAGCTTGGCCCTATATTTTTGAAAATTCATGCAATATCTACACTGAATTCTAGTTCTTGCTTATTGCCTCACAACGTCGAGAACGATAACCTAAACAGGAAAATTGATATGCAATTCACTATTTAGGGACTGTTTACAAGGAGAGAGGGTTACCCTAGCGAGCGGGTTACTTTGGCAAGCGGGTTACCCTAGCACTCACACATTTCCGCTTTTTTTCTTCGTCGCGTTCACAAGACAGCCAGGGTTACCTGGGTAAGCGGGTTATCCTTTCTGCGTGCTAGGATTAGCTTGGCAGGCGGGTTAACTTTTCCCTTGTAAACACTCCAGGTAGCGTTAACCCGCTTACCCGAGTTAACTTTCTACTTGTTGTCAGACCCTTTGAGTGTAAATGCGCATTAAATTGCCCTGGGTTGTAGGGTTACCCTACCTGTGAAATTTTGCTTGTAAACCGGGGCTATCTTTTGCCCCCCAGCTAGGGTTAACCCGCTTGCTAGGGTAACCATCCCTCCGTTTAAACAGACCCTTAATTTCGCCTACGGTAAGGCCGAGGGATATTCAAAGCTCTTTTGGCCCACTATTTAGAATAAACAAAGCTGAAAAATCTTCTTACAAGATTCAGTGTTGCCATGCCTAGTTTCCTTGATGTTGACAACAGGAAACGTTTTTCTTACCTTCGTTGAGTGTTGAGCATTTGAAGTGAGTGCTTCTGATGCAGAATAAATCATCGCCGTCTCTACGACTCATGATCAGGTAACATTATCGAATCCTATAGCTATCGAAACAACTTCTCTTACTCCTGAAGTTTAAATTAGGTACAACACTTCTTCTTTACCTTCGGTGATTGTTGAGAAGTGTGGGCCTCTGGAGCAGAATAGATTATTGCTCCTGGGTTCACTGTCATACATTGACGCATAAAATTTGCCGACCCATAGTCAGACAGCTTGGCTTTCCAATACTCATCTCGTCTCCATAGCAACACGTTTAGCTGCTGATGTCTCGATATATTATGGGAGGCCTATTAAGGTAAAGGTAATTTAATCCTTTGGCGACATTCAAGCAAAGACTAACAATCTCCTCGTCATTTAATACTCGCTGGAACAAGCGCCGTAAACTGGTGTCCAGTAGTTTAGTGACAAAGGATTGCCGTCGTCGTTAGTGGCACCGATAAACTGTATAAGATTCGGGTGGCGACAACACGATGAGATTGTCATTTCTGGTTCAAACAATCTCCGATTACGATCAGACAGAATCAGATCATGAATTTTCTTGACAGCAACTTGGCAACTACGAAATGAGCCCTCAAGTACCTCGCCCCAGGCCCCTCTACTTGAAGTGTTTTCGTTCAAAACGACCTCTTCCCGCTGAATGATCCAGTCACGTGTTTGATGAGTCTGGCGCTTGGTAGCAGTGTTCAATTCGCTTTCGATGGAAGCGCGCCCGTCCCGTTCTTCTGCCATTTCAAGTTGCAAGTTCCTTAGTCTTTCTTCCAAGTCTGTCTTTTGCTGACACTCCTCTACCAACAGACGCCGCAGATCTCTTATAGCTGCCTCGTTGGTTTCAATCTGACCTCTCCTGAGATTTAATTCTTCTTCAAACGTCCGCTGCTGGGTTTCTGCCGTTTTCCTTTGTTCGTTTATAATAGTTTCTTTCTCCCGTAGCTCCTGCTCAGTCGTGTTTCGTAAAAATATTTCGTTATCAAGCCTTCGACGAATCTGCTCAAGTGCATTTTCCATTCTCTCCGCCAGCAAGTAACGAGAAGATCTCACCTGGCTCAATTCCTCTTCTATTCTCAATCTCGATCTTTCTGCTTCAGATAATCTTTCTTGTATTTCATCTACAATTATTTCCTTTTCTCATACCTGCTTCTTTTGCGTGTCGTGCAATATTCAGAATTCTTTCCGTCTCCGCAAGTTCCTTTTCCAATCTTTCTTTCTCTTTAACATGATCATTTCTTGCTTGGATTAATTCCTCTTCCAATCTTCTTCTTCTTAGCTGCTCGTCACCTAACATGTTTTCCAGTATCACTGCATTCGTTTCCTTTTCCAGTAATTGTTCCATTGTTTTTCTGCGCAAACATATTTCTTTCCCAGGTTTCTTTGCATCTCTTAACGTTTATTTTCCAATCTTTTTTCTAACTTAATACAAACATTTCTTGCTTGCTTTATTCCTCTTCTACTCTACTTCTCCTTAGCTTCTCTTCGCTTGATTCTTTCTGTAGTTCGTCTAGAAACGTTTTCTTTTCTCTTAATTCTTGCTCCCTGGTGCTGCGCAATTCTATTTCGTTTTCCAAGTTTCCTTACATCTTTGCAAGTTCATTTGCTAATCTCTCCTCCAGCTCTTTACATTTAAACTTCGTTTGGTTTAATTCCTCTGTGATTTTCTTTCTCGCTTGCTTTTCTTGTTCTATCGTTTTCTTTAATTCTTTCAGAACTGGTTCGTTTTTTCGTAATCGACTCCCTTTAATTGCAACCGACAGGAGCATTTTGTTACCGAGCATTTGCGCAAGCAACTTATTTAGTCTCTCTTCTAGTTCCTTACAGGCACTCTTCACAACCACCGATTCCTCTTCCAATCTCATTCTTTAGCCACGTTTCCCTTGTTCCAACGTTTTCTGCAATTTCCCTAAAATTGTTTCCTTTTCTCTTAATTCCAGCTCGTCCTGCTCTATAATGTTGTGCCAAGATATTTCCTCATTTAGTGTTTTACGCACTCGCGCAATTTCATTTTGCAATTTTTGCAGAGAGTCCTTCCATTTTTATGTTTGTCGTATTGTGGTAATTCTCGTTTACTCCAGGCCCGTTTTCTTTGTATGTAGGTTGTACTTTCTTTCTTTGCGTCTTGTTAAATACTGGTATTCACCAGCCTGATTTAAGCATGGAAGCATTTATGTTCACTTTTGAAACTGTTCTTGGAGTCATAATATCCACTTACTCCAGTTTTCCACTCGTTTTCTTCAAAAGCTCTTGTTTGTTCGCCGGTGAGTAATTCCACTATTTTCCAGCAAATCTCTTTAATAACATCATGAGCACTGACCTTTAGGATCTGAACAAGAAAAAGGACGTTAATTCTGATTTATTAAACAGGACCGTGAGGAAATGTACCAAGAATTACAACGCACGTGCATAGCCATTGTTTTGCTCATAAAACCTTTTGTTTAGCGACGTTCCCGTTGCCGTCGTGGTTTTCTTATAGCGGAGCTCCGGCGGCAAGAGGGCCGCCAAGCGGAGCCCCATACTCATATGTGAAAGAAAAGGAAACCCATGAGTTGATTTTCTCATGGTTATCATGGCTAGCGGTATTGCTCGTGGGTGCGTACGCACGACGACGGCGACGACGACGACGACGGAGTCACGCAACATGACGGCCATACTTCAAATAATAGCTTGACAGAGACATGCAGTCTTGGTTTACCGTGTACTTCTTTGATATTGGACATCCATGTTATGATCAATTTACACCTGTCAAAACAAGGTATCCGCTGACCAGTATCACGTGACCAAATCGCGGGCTCAAGTTTACAGCTCATCGAGGCGATGTGTTTTTTGAAGTTGGTCGCTGATCAAGTGCTGGTTTTCGATTGGATCGGGGGCTCATGTCTGATTAACTTGTTGAAAACAGGGCAGGATTGTTTGGAAGCCGGTTAACGCTAACCCAGGATTAAAAGTTAACCGAATAATAACTTTTTCTTCTATACAAATGATTTTTGCTGCTTTGTTTTGTGTATAGGGTGATTATTGAAACTCAAAACAGAAGGCCAAACAACATACAGAAAACCTCACTGCAAAGTTACAAAACTCAAATCAAAATTCTACCTTTTCCTGGGTTAGCTTAAACGGGCTCTGAACAACCCAGCCCAGGAGCTACGCTTTTAGGCTGGCTTAAATCTATATATTACTCCCTATTATTTCATGGCCCCCGAGTAATGTTTAAAGACTCCCTCATTGAGAGACACGTGACACCTACTGCAAGTAGCCTGGGTCGAGCTATTCTAATGTTGTAATGTAGGAAAATAATATCCGCTCTAAAGCTGACGGACATTAAAATAACAAAACTTCTTGCCTAATATTGCGCTGAATTATGGAAAAAATATTGCTGAAACAAGATGAAAGGCCCACAGCTTAGCCTACACGATCCCAAGGAAAGAGGGAGGGGGTGGGGAATAGCATTGTCCCCTTGATTCGAAACATGCGTGGGCAGGTACAATGGGTCTGCTAAATAAATAGAATGGACAAATTTAAGTAAAACAACCGATTTTTTCAACCTCACAGTAGCACTCAACCAAGACATCCACTACATCATATGTGACAATTGATGTTCAGTTACCTGAGCCTGTACGCCGAGTGATTAGCCGGCTGATCACACCAACAAATCGGTCAGTGTAAAACGCAGACGACGGACTGCAGACTGCAAACCGGAGGTAAAAATGCAGACTGCAGATTCGGGATAAAATGTCGACTGTACAGTGCAGACCGGGGAATAAAATGCAGACTGAGGGTGAAATGCAGACTACAGACTCCATAATTTTTAAATCATCGTGTTATCTCCACTACCGAGTGCTAACCGGAAACAGAGGTTTTCAGGCTCGAGTTAGAGAGGGTTTAAATTATCTGGATTCGCCTGTTTATCCACCAGAAAAGTGTGAAAAGTAGCACATGCTGTGTTACTTGATCTGACTCGGATTCTGACAAGAAGCAAGCTCATGACAAGCATTTTCAGTTGCATCATTTCTTACCTTCAGTATCGGCGAATGTGATAGCTACAGCATCTACGATCCTGAGATCTCCGTAGTCAGTTGAATATGAACACTGAGGTAGATCTCCTGGTTTTGCTGTCGCTTGATCAAATGCCAAACTCACACGTATGTAAACTTAAGCTGATGTACATGTTTTCTTCCACCTGAAAGAAAAGACCCACTATTTACCGGAAGTTAGTCGACTGTGCTGCGAGATTTTCCTCGGTCGCGCTATTTCTGAGAAAACGAAACCGGAAGTCACGCGATTTCCAGGGATCAACAGAAATGCAACTCTCTCTAAATCACGCAAATTCTAGCCACTTAAACGCTCAGTCCTTTGCTTTCGCCTGTTGATATATTTTGTGAAGTTGGGGCCTGTTCAATGATGGGGACAGCAGATCAATAACAAGCTACAATAGCTACAGGCCAATAAGCTTCCGTTCTCCCGAACCACTTGATGCTCATTCGTTCGTAGGGCCTGCTCAGTAGAAACATCTCCGGGATCTAGGCGTGTTGTTCTCTTCGCGTGATGGCTCAAAGTAGGAGCTTTTTCGACGATGTTAAGAGGGAATTAGAATGTTCTGTATGTCAAGAGCAGTTTAGTGAAACTAACGAACCGAAAATACTGAAATGTCTTCACTCATTTTGCAAATCGTGTCTGGAAGCTTGGCTGCGACAGCAGGGTGGAGGAACGTTGAGTTGTCCAACCTGCCGTCAAATCACCGAATGCCCGAGCAACAACATCAGCAGACTTCCATCCAACCTGTTTTACAAGCAGATGATGAACATTGTGGAGGCCTACAGCGGACAAGGACAAGAAGATTCACCACAATGCGGAAGCTGCGACGAAAGAAAGTCATTGAAGTTCTATTGTGCCGATTGCAATCACTTCTTGTGTGAAGACTGCGCTGGGGCTCACAGAAAAATGAAAGTTCTTAGAAGCCATCACGTTAAAAAAATTGGAAAGTTCAAGCCAAGCGATGCCCGAGATTACGCTAGAAGAGCAAACGTTTGTAAGCAACACAACGATGAAGTAAGATTTTACTGTGAACCGTGCGTGATATGCATTTGCCGTGACTGCGCCATATTGGATCATCGAGAACACAACATCGTTTCTCTTGACAAAGGACTGCAGAAAAAGAAATTTGAAATTAAGAATAAGATGCAGGAAGTTCAGGCAAATGTTCCTCGTCTGAGGAACGAAAAAGAATCCCTTCAAAAGCGAAGAACAAGAATGAACAAGAGCATCGAAGAAGCGACAGACGAAATACGTAGAACGGCTGAACGCAACATAGAATTGATTCGCCAGCATGAAGCAGTCATGACCGAGCGACTAATGAAGCAGAAAGAAAGTTACGAAGCTTCATTTTCAAACACAGTGACCGACTTAGACAACAAACTGACGGAAATAGAGAGCAGCTTAGGTTTTGGCAACGATGTTCTTGAACGGAACAATTTACCAGAGATTTTAAACGTGGAAGACATACTTGAACAGAGGTTTCAGGAACTTTTGCAGCCCTGTACATTTATCATGGAGGTAAATTATTCTGAGTTTAAATATGTTGCGAATGACTTGTCGTCCCTAAAAGATTCACCGGGAAAGATATTTACGTCCAACACCGAACCTTTGTTAACACTGGCGGATGGCATGGGTCTGACTGAGGCTGTACAAGGCGAGGATGGTACCTTCAGGGTGATAACTAAAGATTCAAAGGGAGAGAAAACTTACAGTGAAATTGACAGACTTGGAGTGTGCATTCTATCTCTACAGACGAAAAAACCCTTGAAGGTCAACATAACAGACCCACAAGATGGCTGCTATAAAGTATCGTATAAACCTGAGGCTGCAGGAGAGTTCAGCGTCTACGTAACGGTATCAGGCGAGGCTATCAATGGCAGTCCGTTCCAGTTGAAAGTAAGAGAACGGCTGAAAACGAAGGCAAAGGAGATAAAGAAGGGAAAACGAGAACTGTCAGGTATTATTACGTTTGTTTTAATGTGCTAAGGTTCATCTTTTCCATTCTAAATTACTCCTCAAGATTAGAGAATTCAGATAGGACACAGCTCTTACAAGGTCTCTCCTGATTGGCTCCATCAAACAATTCGAAACAAAAGGGTTCTTAAAATTCAAAATGGCGCACAATAATCGCGAAGCGCGACGAGAACAGATTGAGTTACTTTGGAGCGGTATGTTTTCCTTTTCAATTTTTAACAGTCTGGCAACAGTTAGTCTATAAACAAAGAATTATAACAGGCTTGCATCGCCTTTGCATTTTGGTGTTTTGGCGTTTTAGGTACAGATTTTCCCCACACATTACGCTGAGAATTGAAGTAGATTATTTTCCCTCATGTACTTAACTTGATTAATATTTGGTCGCATGTGGTGTTTGGAGAAGGATTTTGTAAATGCACTTTATCAGAAACGCTACAAAATGTACACAAAATTTCCAACACAATTTCTTTTTAAACCCCGCTTGTTTGAAAATTTATGGCAGTTTTTTCTGCAAAGGGTAGAACACCAACTTCATCCCCGGAGGGGGGGGGGGGGACTCCCGTATGGAATGGACGGGGATGCTCGTCGTCTCGCTTAGGGGTTTAAATTTCGGATTTTGGTCTCGCTTAGGGTGTTCCGAGCAAAATGTCATTATTTTTAGCCGTCAAGGTCTCGTTAAGGGTTGCACGCGAAGAAATAACAAAACAGAAAGAATTTTGATTCTTTATATTTACTCAATTCATATAAACAAATTCGCCATCAT